>Ga0315289_10014395_pt1 | contig 11046 bp, 10 predicted proteins | sample YL17G11_40_MG_FD_203452 | JGI IMG/M metagenome (GOLD analysis project Ga0315289, IMG submission 203452) | Sediment microbial communities from Yellowstone Lake, YNP, Wyoming, USA - YL17G11_40 | ecosystem: Environmental > Aquatic > Freshwater > Lake > Sediment | place: USA: Wyoming | collected...
GCCGCCGTCCTCAAGCAGGTGAAAGAAAGAGCCCGCACAAGAGGCATAAGCCAGGTCGTGCTGGCATCAACCCGGGGAGACACGGCCAGGGCAGCCGCCGAGTCCTTTCAGGGAACAGGTCTCAACATGGTGGTGATTCCCTGGCAATACGGTTTCGGAGAAAAGCAGCCATTCCCGCCAGGACTGACAACCGAACTGCAAGGAAAAGGCCATCGGGTTCATTTCGGGACCATGCTGTTTCACACGGAAGGCCTCTATGGCATCGAGACGCCCCGCGTCATGGCCAATCTTCTCCGCATCTTCGGGCAGGGAACCAAGGTCTGCGTCGAGATCATCATGATGGCAACGGATGGAGGGTGCATTGAACCGGGTGAAAAAGTCATTGCCGTAGCAGGTAGCGGTGCGGGAGCCGATACAGCGGTTGTCGCCACGGCAGCACCGAGTACCAAAATGTCTGCTCTGCGCATCCACGAGATCCTCTGCAAGCCCCTGTGACACGCTGTGAGCGGCCAGCAGCCTTGCAGGTGAACATTTCATCATACCTTGCCATGCATGCACACCCGCTGCACGGCTTGACCCGCCATGCTCGCCAATGGTAAAGGTTGCATGCGATGATCAACTTGGCAAATCGTGATAACGTGTGGGGCCTCTTGACGAATATCGTCCTGGCTATGAGTTTTGCAGCCTTTGTCAACGCGATCATATTTTCTCGAGGCTGGAACCACTCGGGGGATTATGTGATCCAACCAAGCTTTGCTCCGCCCGATTACATGATCGGGGTCGTGTGGGTGTTCCTGTTTGCATGCATGGCGACTGCGCGTTGGCTGATCATCAAGTCCAAGAGCGAAAAAGCAGTCTTGCATTCCCGGCTCGTGGTTTTGCTTGTCGTTTTCTGTGCCCTGTTTCCGTTCTACAGCCTTGCCTTCGACAGCACGACGGGTGGTCTCATCGGGTGTATCGCCACACTCCTACTTGCGGGATGGATCGTTTACCAAGTCAAATCGAGTTCAAGGGCCGCGGCTGCCCTCGTGTTCACCGTCATCCTCTGGCTTTCCTTTGCGACCGTAATCATCATACGCTTGATCCAGTTCAACGCGTGAACCAGACTCGTATGCAAGCCGTGCCCTCAAGGAGGTTATGGCAGTGACAGGCGAACAATTCGTAGGCACATGGAAGCTGCTAGAGTTTGAGGTCCACCTTCCCCATGGGGAGGCACGCTATCCATGGGGCAAAAATCCGGTCGGATTGCTCATGTATGATGCAGCAGGAAACATGTGCGGGATGCTCATGCGGGCCGATCGTCCAGCTTTTGCTCAAGGGGACCTCTTGAGAGGTAATCCTGAAGAAGTCAAGTCCGCCTTCGAGGGCTTCCAAGCCTATTTTGGCACCTATGAGGTCAATGACAGGGAGCGCATGGTCATTCACCACGTTATCGGCTGCTCTTTTCCGAATTGGGTTGGCACAGACCAGATACGATTTTTCGAGTTCTCTGGCAAGAACCTCACGCTCAGTACGCCCCCTCTCTCTGCAGCGGGCACGACCGTTACCATGCGGTTGGTGTGGGCCCGTGCGGCTTGATGGGGTTGGAGCTGCTGGTATTGCCGGCGGCACGTGCGGGGGTGGCAGGTAGTTAACGATTACAGTCACACTACGCTGTCCTGCATGTAGGTCTACAAAAAGAGAAAAAACCGAGATCATAAGCTTTTTACGTTGGCATTTGACATTTCACTCAAAGCAATGTCAAGATTTACGGTAAGGCACCAGCGATGAGGCGTCATGAAATACTATCAGGTGCGAAGGAGGTTGGCACATGCTGAAGGAGATCACCGCGCAGAAGCTCAATACCGAACGCTTCATTGCTGAGAAGGTCAAAGAGATCAAGGCTGCCGTTGGGGACGGAACGGCGATCAACGCCCTCTCGGGAGGCGTCGATTCGTCCACGGTCACGATGCTCGGGCATCGAGCCCTGGGGAAGCGCCTCAAGACCGTCTTCATCGAAAACGGCCTCATGCGCGCGGGCGAGCCCGAACAGGTCGCGGGTTTCTTCCGCAAGCTCGGCGTCTCGGTCGAAGTGGTCGATGCGCGCAAAGCGTTCTTTGCAGCGCTCAAGGGCATCACGGACCCGGAAGAGAAACGCGAGGCCATTACCCAGACCTTCTACCGCAAGGTATTCGGACGCATCGTCAAGAAAAGCGGCGCGCAATACCTCCTGCAGGGAACCATCCTGACCGATGTCGACGAGACCATCGCCGGGATCAAACGGCAGCACAATGTCTTCGAGCAGCTCGGGATTGACCCGCAGAAGGCTTTCGGCTACCGCATCATCGAGCCGCTCATTCAGCTGCGCAAGGACGGCGTGAGAAAGTTAGGCAAGGCCCTCGGTCGTCCCTCCGAGCTCTTCGAGCGCATCCCGTTCCCGGGACCGGCACTCTCGGCACGCGTGATAGGAGCGGTGACCCCGGAGCGCATCGAAACGGTCCGCAAGGCCACCACCGTTGTCGAGCGGTCGCTCAAGGGTACCGGTGCATTTCAGTACATGGCGATCCTGCATGCAGACCGCGTGACCGGCATGCGCGACGGCAAGCGCGATTTCGGCCAACAGATCGAGGTGCGCTGCTGGGAGAGCATCGACGCGCGGACCGCAACACCGACGCGGCTCGCGTTCGATGTCCTGGAGAGGCTCGCCCGTGAAATTATCCGCGAGGTGCCCGGCATCGTCAGCGTCACATACAACATAGCACCGAAGCCCCCCTCAACGATCGAAGCGGTCTGAGGTCCGTTAAGTATGGAGTGCCAGAAACGGCGCAAGCGTTTGCATGCCCCAACCAAGCGTACACGGCTTTGCCGCATCGCTTCATGCACGGCATGCGGGCACCGAGAAACGACGAACGTGCGATGTAGGGGGACGCCCATATTTATTTTTTTAAGGGAAGAACTTTAGGAACCAACAATGTTCCTGCGCTCATTCACTCAACATTTGCATTTGTTGGGTTTTTCGACTTATGAAAAGGTTCATGTAAAGGAGGCAATGATATGCTCGTAGATTTATCCACTGGTTTTGTGGAACTGAAGAGGGATGAAGTGCTCGCCACGGTTAAAACAAGGGTTGCGCGCGGCGATGATTCCTTTGAAATTCTGGAAGATGCACGCCGGGCAATGACCGCTGTGGGGTACAAATTCAAAGAAGGAGAGATGTTCCTGGCTGAAATGCTGCTGGCGGCCGAGATATTCAAAGAAATTGTTGTTATCCTGAAACCGCATCTGGTCCTGGCTCGTCCTCACGAATCGCGGGGCACAATAGTGCTGGCCACACCGCAAGGGGATATCCACGACCTGGGCAAAAATATCTTTGCCACGCTGCTCGATGGCCAAGGATTCAGGGTATATGATTTGGGTGTAGACGTCGATCCGTCGCTGGTAATTGAGACGATCAGGGAAGTCAAACCAGATTTTGTGGGTTTCTCGGCGCTCATTACCACCGCCTTTGCGAGCATGAAACATGTTACGGATATCCTTGAAAAGGAAGCTCTGCGAGATAATTTCAAACTCATGGTGGGCGGAGGAGTGACGACCCCCATGCTGAAGGATCATATCGGCGCCGACTTTCAATCTACAGACGCGATGGAGGGCGTGACCTACTGCCTGAAGATCATGGAAGAAAAAGCCCTGCCCAGCAGACCATGAATTCAATCGCGAATGAAAATGCTGATAATTGCCGGCTTTCTCGGTTCGGGCAAAACGACGCTGCTCCTGCAGATAGCGCGCAGGCTTTCCTCTGCTTCGCAGAGGATCGTAATCATTGAAAACGAGCTCGGGGAAGTCGGTGTCAACGGCGATTATCTTGATCTTGAGGGATTTAAGGTCCAGGAATTATTTGGCGGCTGCGTATGCTGCACCCTTTCCGCGGGACTCATCGAGGCACTGGAAACATTGAACCGGCATTATCACCCGGACATTGTCATCTTGGAAGCCACCGGTGCGGCTAACCCGGCAGATATCGTGGTCAATGTGCGCAAATGCCGGTTGGAAGTGCACGATATCAAGGTGATTACCCTTGTGGATGCAAAGCGTTATACGATGTTGATGGAAATGATGACCCCGCTGTTAACATCCCAGATCCAGGCGGCAGACATCGTAGCTGTCAATAAGATCGACCTGGTGGAACCGGAAATGGTTGAACGGATCATTCAGGATGTCGGCAGCTTGAACCCACGGGCACAAGTCAATGCTATCTCCCTGGAAAAGCGAACGCATCTGAACATACTCATGGATCAATTGCAATGCTGATCAATGATCACCACATGCATCCGACCGTTTATGCCCGGAAAGTGAATCTCGTATTCAAGGCCGGAATGCAGGAAATTGAACTGAAGGCCAGAATAGATACATTCCTTTCCGAACTGACCGATGCCCTGAAGCATAGCGGATGCGAACTGATCGGCCACATCAAGGGGCTGATCGTAGCTGATGAAAAAGGACATCTCATGTTCAGTCTTACATCGTTCGAGGAAGCGGCGCGATTCCAGGGGAAATTACACGCTGGAATTTTCAGGGGGTTGTTGACGGTCAACATCATCGTATATGGAGTCGAGCTCAATATCGTCGAAACCGTGTTTCAAAAAACGTTTCATAAATATTTTGGACAAGCATGATACAGGCAGGAGTCAAATGACACGTAAAGTCGATGTGCTGTATATCGGTGTTCAATGAGCGGCCGAATTTCCTCGATGCAGGTGGCCGCAGCAACTATACGGCGGGCATGTGACATTATAAGACCTAACAATAATGGAGGATTAAACTATGCGCAGTGAAACCATGAATGCAATCGAGAGAGTGGAGTGCGCCATAAACCTTGAGAAACCTGACCGTGTACCGATTTGGCCGGATGTCACCACCTCGGCGGCGTGTGCGCTTACCGGACAGAAATTCTGGGAAATTGCGAACCAGGGTTTTGATGCCCAGCAGGACGTGGAACTCAGATTTTTTGATGAGTATGGCGGGTGGGATGCGGCCAACCCGGCCCTTACGTCCGAAGCATATACGGTCGGCGGGTTTAAGGTGAAGAAACCGACCGAGGCATCGCCGGAGGTTCAATTTCTGGAGGCAGAGTACACCACGTATGAAGACTATGCAATCATCGCGGAGATCGGCTGGTTCAATTTTGTAAGCGATCATCTCATCTACCGGATTTCGGATATTAAAAAAAGGGAAGAATACGATAAACTCTTTGCGGAAGTGATAAACGGGACGTTCCGAGCTATTGCGGAGTACAGGAAAAGAGGTGTTTACATATTCTACGCGCAACCCAATAACCACCCCTTCTTCACCTTATCCCTTTCCCGCTCCATGGTGAAGTTTACCGAAGACCTGTATTACCGACCCGCGATGGTGGAAAAGGCGTTAGCGAAAATGACCGAGGATTTCATCTCGTTCGGTGTGGGTCTCTGCAAGGACACCGGTGTGCAGATCATGAAGATGGCTGAAGAGAGAGCCGGCGCTTTTTTCTATCCCCTCACCATCTTCGAGCGCTTCTGGTGGCCATATACCGAACAGATTGTGGATGCCTTCTGGGCTCAAGGAATAAAGATCAGCTTCCATCTGGATACGTGCTGGGACAAGAACATCCCCTATTTCAAGAAATTGCCCAGGAACTCGGCCATTCTCGAGCTGGACGGCACCACCAATATCTTTGCCGCCAAGGAGCACCTGCGGAACCACCTGTGCATTGCCAGCGATATTCATCCCGCACTTATGTGCCTTGGAAAGCCGGAGGAAGTGGCCGCCTATTGCAGGAAGGTCATCGATGAAATCGGCGGAGACGGCGGGCACATCCTTTCTACGGCCTGCAGCCTCCCAGCCGCCGCCAAAAAGGAGAACTTCATGGCGATGCTGGAAACCGGCAAGACCTATGAATTATCGAAATGAATTACCCGGTCCTCAGCGAGGCTTCTCAAGCAGCAAGGAGGAGGAATGCATCCCCCTTTCCCCTGCTCAGCATTCATGCGAGGCATGCGAAAGATTATGGTGCCTGACCTTGCAGGGCTGTGTCCACATGCCAGACTCCTCGGAATATTAAGGAAAGAGATTCTTCGCTACGTCAGAATGACAGCTTTTTCAAAGCGCTAACCATAGAGAGCATGCAAGTGATATCAAGAGGGATAAATAATGCCTGCTTATATTTATGGACGTCCCCTCTTGCGAGTGATATATTTTCTTTATATGCCAGAATAGATAAGATAAAAGGAGGGATGAGATAGATCACTATGAGTTGGAAAGTGGATAGTACGCAACCAATCGATGAAGTATTAAAAGAGCGCATGAAAGATAAGATCGAAGATGGATCTTTCGCTGTCGAAGATTTACAGGATTACTTCACCCTATTCACCCAAATGGCCAATCATACGGATGACGTTCAGGACGAAGTCGATGGGTTTGACCGGAAGTTCCAGTTCACATTGGAAGGTCATGACAACGTATGGCTGACCATCAAGGACCAGAAATTCGAAATGGGACTTGGGGACATCGAGGCGCCCGATATAACGTTGGAAATGAATGCGCGAGTAACCGCCGGGGTTTTCACGGGACAAGAGGATGCGACGGCGGCGTATATGAGTGGAGATTTGAAGGTTTCCGGGATCTTGTCCGATGCGATCAAATTCCGTACCATCGTCGATTTAGTACGGGAAGCACTGGATTAGCACAACCTTTACAACCGCGCATCGATCCAAGCAATCCCGGTCCCGCTTTTCCCGGTCTACAGGGTGTAGGTGATGTTTATGACCCGACAAGGCATGAGGGTTTCTTTCCTCGTTTTTCCCATGCGAATAAACAACAGAGCAACGATTCAGCTGCTTGTATATGTGCTATAATACAAACACACTGGAGCCAAATCCTCCCACGGAGGAAGCATGCCGCGTGTCTTTTTCATAGCAAGGATATAGGCGAACGTAACGCGAAGGGGGAGGTAAAGATGGAGCAGGTAAAATTTGGGGTGATCGGCGCGGGGAGCGCGTTTAGTTTCCATAGCGCTGGATGTGCAGGTTCGCCCTTTCTCAAATTTGTGGCGGTGTATGATATCAATCAAAAACAAGCCGAGAAGGTTGCGAAGCGATACAAAGCCAATGAAATGCGGGCCTATAATAATTTGCAGGAATTTTTGCACAGCGACATCGATGCAGTCTTGATCCTGGTGCCGCATGCCTCTCATGAAAAACTCGTGGTGGAAGCCGCCGTGGCCGGTAAACATGTGTTATGCGAAAAGCCCATGGCCACTACGCTTGAAGGTTGCGATATGATGATCAAGGCAACCCGCGATGCCAAGGTCAGATTCATGATCGCGGAAAACCATCGCTTTTTGCCCGCCCACCACTATATTCATGACGCACTCCAGCAAGGATTGATCGGGGATGTCCTCTTGGTCAGGGCATATGAAGGGGTGTATGAACTTGAAGGGCTCAGCCAGCCGGATTTCTGGAAAGGCGATCCCATCAAAGCAGGCGGCGGGGCTTTCATGGATATGGGGGCCCATAAATTCGCCACCTTGGAATGGATTCTTGAGGATCAAGTCGAGTCTATCTCCACGCTGCTTACGAAACAGATGATAAATCTACCCGAGAAAGCGGAAGATAATGCCCTGGCCATGGTTCGCTTCCGCAAAGGGGTGGTAGGTGAAATTATCGTCAGCTTTACCCAAGTCATTCCCCCCTTCAATAGCCTGGAAATATATGGAACCAAAGGAACCATTTTGGAAAACCATATGTGGCCAAAACCGGTGCGGATCTTTTCCTATCATGAGGCGATGGGCGATAACAGACAGAAGTGGTATGAACCCGAGATTGAACATGCTCCCTTTCCCCTGTACTACAACATCTCAGCAAAATACGAGGATGAGTATTTTGCGCGGTGCATCCTGGAAAACAAGGAGCCGGAATTTACGCCCGAACAAGCCAAAAGTGCCGTTGCAGCTGTTTTGATGGGGTACTTATCGGCTCAAACGGGGAAAGTTGCTAGCCAGGAGGATGTATTGAAGGTAGCACAGACCATGGGCACGAAAAGTATTTTAGAAAAACTCGTTGAGCATGTGCCTACAAATAAACGACTTCCCGAGGTAAAACGTATGAAGGCTATCGGTTTTAATCGGACACGGATGCAAGAAAGCTTGGAGAAGCACAATCTCGATCTGTTGATTGTTACCACGCCTGTCAATGTATTTTACACCACCGGGCTACCGACTTTACATGCCATGCCGAACCCCATTCTCTTTGCACTCAGCAATCAATATCCCAATGTGGCGATGGTGAAACGCGATGGTGATATTGCCCTCTTTAACTGGGATCTCTTTCAAAGCGTTGATACATTTTCGTGGGTAGCCGATCACAAGGGGACGATCGGACAAAAGGACACCTCCCGGGCAATAATGGCTAAAATAAAAAAATGGGGGTTGGAAGGGAAACGCATCGGTGTAGAATCGTTGGCTCCGAAATATCTGCTCGATCACCTGGCCCAGAAAAATCCCACCTCAGAGGTTGTGGAAGCTGACGGAGCGCTACTGGAAATGCGATTGATTAAAACCGAAGAAGAAATTCGCCGCATCGAAAAAGCCACCCAAATCACAGAAAAGACGATTACCGTCTGTATGGATGCCGTCAAAGAAGGAATGACCGATAATGATTTTCTCCAACTGGCACGCAAAACCATGATAGAGGAAGGTGCCGAAGCGTGGGATCATCTGACCTTGAGTATCGGAGCCTCCGATCCTGAGGCCCCCGGTATCGGTACGGTCATGCAAAAGGGTGATATTGTCCGTTTCGATTTTGGCGCGGTTTATAAAGGGTATGTCGCGGATGTGAATCGCCATGCCGTTTTAGGGCCCGTTCCGAAGGGTGCAGCAGAGCTCATCGACCGGCTCATCCAGTTGCAGGAATATTACGAAGAGCATATTAAACCCGGAGTGAATATAAAACAACTCAACATGGATGCTACTGCTTTCTACAAAAAGTTGAAACCCGACGGGATGACTTTCGCCGTTTGCCACAGCATCGGGTTGGAATGTGAAGAGCAACATCTTTTCGGGCCACTCCAAGTGCTGGACCGCACGTTTGAACCGAATATGGTGTTTGAAATCGAGGCGTGGGAATCCTTTGAGAAAATTCTCATCGGGGTGGAAGACTGTTATGTGGTTACCGAGACCAAGTGTCGAAAAATCACATCACTCGATAAGCATATCATGAGCATATAAGCATTTTTACGAGGGATTTAGGGGCAGGTCTCAACGGGCTGTTGCCCAAATGCCAGACTCCACGGAATGCCAAAGAAAGAAATGCTTCACTACGTTCAGAATGATAGCTTTTTCAAAGAGTTACATATGTCACCCTGAGCGCAGCGAAGGGTCTCATGCTTTGATTTTATAAAGAATGGGTTTTGAGCAACAGCCCGTCAAGAATCAACAAAACAGGTTGGATTTTATCGAATGTTGAGGCATGGCCTTATGGTTCTCTTATAGATAAGGGTTGATGGGTTCCGCTCAAGCTCCACCCATCCTACACGCTGGATTTGCCCGCCACAAAAAAATCTGGTGCGTTCATGAGGTGGCAACTCAACAACCGCGTGCAGCCGACCGCCCAGGGAAGGTGAGTTTCGAACAATGGGATGCACGCAATCGTCGTTTCGCTATCTTCCATGAACGACTATGATCCACGCGTTATGCGCAAAACAGGAAAAGGGCGACTGAGATTTCTTCCATCGAGGAAAGGAAAGGGGGAGAGCATGCCACTGGCTCACGTGAACACGACGACACTCAACTACCGGTTAGATGGACCCGAGCAGGGAGAGGTTGTGATGCTTTCGAACGCCTTGGCCTCCAACCTCACCATGTGGGACAACCAGATCCCCGCACTTGACGAGGCCGGATATAGGGTACTTCTGTATGACAGCCGTGGCCACGGGCGGTCCGCTGTGTCACCAGGTCCATACTCAATCGAGCTGCTCTCTGCCGACGCCGTGGGGTTGATGAATGCCCTTGGCTTGGACAAGGTCCACTTCTGCGGCATCTCGATGGGGGGAATAGTCGGCCAAATACTGGGCGCCAGGCATGCCGACCGGTTGATATCGCTGACGCTCTGTTCCACGGCGGCTCACATGCCCCCCCACGAAATCTGGGACGAGCGCATCGAGATGGTTCGGGGCAAAGGCATGGATGCCGTGGTTGACGCCACAATCGACCGCTGGTTCACGAAGGCTGGCCAGGAGCGCCTGCGCGCCGATGTCGAAAAGGTCCGCCAGGTGATTTTGCATACACCGGTAGATGCATATTGTGCCTGCTGTGCCGCGATTCGAGACATGGACCTGCGCGATTCCCTGCGCGCCATTTCCACGCGGGTGCTGGTGGTGGTGGGCGAGCATGATCCCGGCACCCCCTTATCGGAGGCGGAGTTCATCCATGATAGGATAGCCTCTTCGGAATTGCGGGTAATCTCCGATGCAGCCCACTTTGTCAATATGGAACAGGCAAAAGTTTTCAACGATGCTCTATTGGAATTCATAGCCTGCGTAGATAAGGGGTGATGGGTTACGCTACACTCCACCTATCCTAAACGGGCTTTGTCATACAAAGAGAGGAGGTCTTATGAAACATCGGGAAGCGGGAGAAATCGGATTTGTCACAGGCAATTGGCCGCTTGATGCTAGCCAGCCCACACTGCTCTTCATTCACGGGGCAGGAACTTCCCACCTCGTTTGGGAATCTCAGGTCAATGCCCTTTCACCCTATGCGAATACCATAGCTATCGATCTCCCCGGTCACGGCTCAAGCCAAGGTAAAGGCAGAGATACCATCGCGGATTATGCTCAGGCAGTTATCGATTTCATTGAACTGGCCCGGATACCTCATCCCATTCCGTGCGGGCTCAGCATGGGCGGTGCCATCACCCAGCACCTTCTCATACATAACCCGCGCCGGTTTTTTGAAGGGATACTGGTAAATACCGGTGCAAAGCTGAAATTCCTGCCCATGATCTTCGAGACCATGGAGCGAAGCTATGATGATTA
>Ga0315289_10014397_pt1 | contig 11044 bp, 14 predicted proteins | sample YL17G11_40_MG_FD_203452 | JGI IMG/M metagenome (GOLD analysis project Ga0315289, IMG submission 203452) | Sediment microbial communities from Yellowstone Lake, YNP, Wyoming, USA - YL17G11_40 | ecosystem: Environmental > Aquatic > Freshwater > Lake > Sediment | place: USA: Wyoming | collected...
CTTGTTTATCCTCTTCTCATCGCTGCCGTTCATCGTTAACACCGTCCTCCAACGCGCCTGAGACTTCTGGCCCGTATGTTCATATTATTCCGAGACTTGCTAGTTTCTCGAGTATCCTTTTACCCTTTTCCGTGTTGTTCTTTACCTCTATGTATGCGGCATTCCACGTAATCGGTTCTTCGTCTATGACCATTACTATCTCTTTCCTAAGCTTCAAAGGAAGGTCGGCATACACCCGCATGAAGCGCTCGGCGACCATCTGCATCTGATAAGTAATTGCATTCGAAGCAGTTAAATTTTTAGCACCACGGCCGTGGGTGCCAGCGGGAAGCGCATCCGGCTATCCTCCAAACTATCCCCTCTACCTCCCTCACGTCGTCTATCTCATAGTCCGCTGCGCGGCCGCGGCCGGCGCCGACCACCGGAAGTGGTCGGAACCGCAGATATCCTCCTGGAGTGCAACGGTACCGTATGGAAGCCCCGCCGGGACAAAAACTTAAGTATTATATAGACGTATATAATACGGATACCATGCCCCAGAAACGCGGAAACGAAGCCAGGCAGGCCAGGCGCGCGAACCGCATCCTGCACTACCCGAGGCTGGACACGGTCATGATGATAGAGGACGCCATACGCGACGCGAAGGAATATCCGTCTAAGCGGCAGCTGTGGATGTCGCTGAAGAGGAAGGTGATGTACCAGACGTTCCTCGTGGTGCTCGATTACCTGGAGAAGTCGAACAAGATACTGGTGAACAGGGGCAAGATAATCTGGATATGGGACCCGGAGGGAGCGAAAAGATACCTGAAAGAAGGGTTGATAGTCAGATGAGCAACGGCAACTCCGGCACGAGAAGGATCGTCGTCACGTTCGCCGACGAGGGCCTGCGCAAGTCGTACGAGAGGCTTGAGCGAGAAGACCGCCGCCTGTACAATGCGATAACGCGCGTGCTCGACTCGCTGAGAATCAACCCGGCTTTCGGCGTCTCGATAGCAAAGAACCTGATACCGGCGTACTACGTAAGAAGATACGGCGTGAGCAACCTCCACAAATGCAACCTGCCCGGCGGATGGAGGCTGCTGTATTTCGTGAAAGGTACGCGGGCAGAGGTCATTTCCATCGTGCTCGAGTGGCTTCCGCACAAGAAGTACGAGAGGAGGTTCGGATACGATTAAAAGTTTCTCAGAACAACATACCACTCAACCAAGCCCATCACTTCGTACTGTCCGGGCATACGAATCACTCTAATTAACTCTATGCTGTTCTTTTTATAATTGATTGGAGCGGGAAAGTCATCGGAACTCATCGGAACTCATCGGAACCCAGCGGAAGCGACGTCCCGAAAACGGCATATACGCCCAGCGTGCAATATCCTAACGGCAGTTCTTAATCCCTGCCTTTCATTCGCTTGTGCCCTTCGCGGCTCCGTTGGCGCTTTCTCGCCCATCTGAAAAAAACAAGGAGGGCGATAGCTGTGAAGGAAGTCGAAGGTTTGATAATCAAGAAGGACGGGCGGATGTTCGTGGACGTGGCGCGCGCGCTGCCCGACGAGCTCGACGGCGGCCGGAAGGTAGCCACAATCGAGATGGACGAGACGCGCGTCGAGGTCTGCGTGCGCAAGCACGCGGGCCAGGGCGGGCACGATTCCAAGAGTTTCGTGCTGAACCGCTACTTGGAGCTGGACGAGTTTTTCTTCGAGAACCTCGGGCTGTGGCAGGGCGAAGGCGGGAAGGCCAAAGGGATGTACTTCGGGAACAACTGCCTTGCGCTACTTTCTCATTTCATTGCTTTCGCGGAAGAAAGGCTCGGCCTCGACAGGAACCTATTCAAGGTTACGATTAACGTTCCAAAAGCCGCAAGTTCGGAGGACGATGTGAAGAGAAGATGGTCCGAAAAGCTTAACATACCATTCGAAAATTTCACGAAGCCCTGCGTAGATTCAAGGATAAACGAAGAGTACGCTCAGGTTTACATAAACGGCATCGTCCTTGCAGAACTTATGAAAGAGCTACACAGGAAGCTGAAGCCGGTTCTCGTTTCTGATGCAAGGAATTGCGCCCCCTACATTAGAGGGATAATCGCTGCAGAAGGCCAGGTCGCTCTCAAGAAAACGGGCACGATAAGCCATGTCGCCATAGCTTCGGCGAATATGGATGATGTGAATCTATTCAAGAGGTGCCTGACAACCCTCGGTATCGCATCAGGTAAGTACATGGAAAACGGAAGGAAGTTTCCAATATACGGCAGGAAACATTTGGAACGGATCAGGCAACTGGACATGATGAGCCTGCATCCCGCAAAAAAATCGAAATTCGAAAACGGAATCAGCAGATTCCAGCGGTTCGTTATGAAAGGTTCTGAGATGGAAGAATTGATACTACATCAATTGAGGAACGGTCCAAAGACGTACGACGACATAGCCATGGCGTTGAACAAAAGCAGAACGGTCATCCAGTCCCATTACATACCTATCTTGGAAAAGAAAGGTCTCGTGAGACGGTCTGGGAAGAGAAAACAAGCTTGGCTGTTCGAGCTGGCGTAGGATCTACTCTTCCTTAGCCTTCTTCTCGACTTCGTCCTCGATGCCGAGCTTCTCTATGAGTTCCTTGTACCTGTTCCTTATGGTGACTTCCGTGACTCCCACGACATCCGCGACCTCGCGCTGCGTCCTCTTCTCGCCTGCCAGCACGCACGCCACGTATATGGCAGCAGCCGCGACGCCAGTCGGGCCCTTGCCCGAGGTTATGTCGAACTTGCAGGCCTTCTTCAGGATATCTATGGCCTTTGCCTGCACCTTGTCGCTCAGGCCGAACATCGAGCAGAACCGAGGAACGTACGTTATCGGATCCGCGGGCAGTATGCGTATGCCAAGTTCGCGCGCCACGTAGCGGTACGTGCGGCCTATCTCGCGCTTCTCGACTCCGCTCGCCACCGAAATCTCGTCGAGCGTCCTCGGAGAGTTGAACTCGCGGCTGACCGCGTACGTGATGGCTGCAACCACGGATTCGATGCTCCGTCCGCGAACCAAGCCTTTGTTCACGGCCTGCTCGTAGTAGCGCGCTATGCGCTCGTGTATCGGGCGAGGCAGACTCAAGAACGATATGATCCTCTGCAGCTCCGAAAGGGCAAAAGAAAGATTGCGATCCTTAGACTTGATGAGCCTCTTGTGCCACTTGGTCAGGCGGTAGTACTGCGCTCGCTTCTTAGCCGGAACCTTGTACAACTCGCCGAGGCCCTTGCCGATTTCAGTAGTAAGACCCTTGTCGTGCTTCGTGAACGTCAGCGGCGCGCCGCCCCTGGCGCGTCGGCTCATCTGCTCGCCGTCGAACGCGCGCCATTCCTGGCCGGTGTCGACCATCTCCTCCTTCATGACGTAGCCGCACTTGCCGCAATAGCGCTCGCCTCGTACCTTGTCCTCGATAAAAGCAGGACTTCCGCACTCCGGGCACACAGGACCCCTGGACTTCGCGGCCTGCACCGACTGCACCGCGCGTTTTGCCTTGGCCATGTTTTATCACTCTGGAGTGAACCCCAGAATTAAACTTATTTAACTATGAACCGAAAACTACTTAAAGCTTTCGATTATCCAAAAACGGCCGTACGAAACAAAACAATAAACCTTGCGACGCACAAATAGAATTAGATTTCCATGGTAAAGGACTTCCCAATGAGCCCGCTCGAGCGCGTGATGCGCAAGGGCGGAGCCGAGCGCGTGGCTGCATCGGCGATCGACGAGATGCGCAGCGCGATGCTGGAGATTGCCGAGCGGATAGCCATGGATGCGATAGCGGCCTGCAAGCACGCGAAGCGCACGACCGTGAAGCGCGAGGACATCGCGCTTGCGACGCGCGGCGACCGGATGGAGAGGAAGTAGCGGTTGGCACGGCCGGCGGCCGCGGGATTAAGCAATTAAACTTGAAAGGAGATAAAAATAGAATTGAAAAACCGATTGTTTTTGTTTGAAATTCAGCGAGGTTTCCTGAGTGAAGACGACTGCAAGCATAACCAGGCTGAAGCCCGGCGGGCTGATACTCATAGACGACGTGCCGTGCAAGGTCGAGAAGGTGCAGTCGAGCTCCAGCGGGAAGCACGGGCATGCAAAGGTGCGCGTCGATGCCATGGGCGTGCTGGACGGCAAGCGCCGCAGCATCGTCAAGCCTTCTGGCGAGAACGTCGACGTGCCGCTGCTGAACAAGATGACAGCGCAGGTTCTTGCCGTGGCGGGCGATAACGTGCAGCTGATGGACACGACCACGTTCGAGATGTTCGAGCTGCCCATACCCGAGGACATGAAGGGCAAGCTTGCCGCTGGCGAGGAGACGCAGTACTTCGAGATGATGGGCGTCAAGACGCTGCAGCAGATAAAGTGACCGGCGGTTCCATTCGTCCGGCCCGATTCTGGAATGGATTTAAAGTTTGCCTTGCATCTAGTAACTATGCTGTCGGGGGAGATGGCGTACAGGATGGGCGATGTCGCGGTCGAGCTGGTCCCCGGGACGATCCTGGGTTATGAGGGCGACGCATTCGTGATGCCGTGCCACCTCGACATGTCGGTGAAAAATTCGATTGCCGACGTTCTGAACCGGCCTTACGAAAGGGCTGGGCTGAATCCAAAGGCGATGTGGCCGAAGCAGCGCGGTTCCTCGGTGGAGCCGTACTCGGCGCACGTGCGTGAGTTCTTCGGCAAGGACGGCATCGACACGATGATATACTCCGCGTGCCACCTGAGCAGGAATCACAAGTACGACCCCGGCATATCGATGTTCTACTCGTGGGAGTGCGACGCGTGGAAGCTGGGCGGCCGCACTATAACGAACATAATGAAGGCCGCGGACGAGCACGGCGTGAAGACACTCGGCATGCCGTTCATACCCGAGGTGTTCGCACACCCGCGCTCCCGGGGATATGGAGAGAGGGTAGTCGGCAGCCATTTCATGAACGGCCTCGTGCACGAGCTCCTCGGCCTGGCGAAGTCCGCCGACCCCATCAAGATAACAATGCAGTACACCAACCAGGACGGTTGGGACGTCACGGTCAACGCCTTCGAGCCAATCCAGAACAAGTCGATCGAAGACGTCGAACGGAAACCCCACTGGCTCAACCTGGACGGCGACGGCCCGCTGAGGCCGGAATACGAATTCGTCCTGTAACCCCGGCTTGAGGGTTGCCTTTTATTTCGACCGGAACCCAGATTAATCCTATGTGCGACTTTAGGAAGGTTGCCGTGTTTGCGGTTGTTGCCGGAATAGCCGTCACTGCGCTCACGGCGCTGGTGCCGAACACGGGCGCCATAGGCGAGTTCCCCGATGTGCGGTTCGTGTCAATACCGATGCTGGGCGTGAGCTATTGGGGCAGCCCGCTGCCGTGGCTGAAGCAGGTGGTGTACCCAGGCGCGCCGAAGCAGCTGATATGGCCGAACCTGCTGGCGGACATCGTGTTCTGGGTGGTCGTGCTTGCGGTCGTGAAGCTGCTCTGGGTGAAGGTGCTCGCGAAGCCCGGCAAGCCGAAAGGGGCGAAGGCCAAGCGCAAGCCCAGACGCCGCCGACGCTGAACGCTGGGCGTGTGAAGCCTTGCCGGAAGCTGCCCCACCTATGCGTATTTAAACTGGTTAAACCAATTGGATTATCATAAAATCGGCGGCTGCCGCGTTGTGCGGCGTCCGGCGGTTTATGGTACTGATGATGCGAAAACGATTCGGGCGATTACTCAAGCCGGAAACGATGTAGCGGAATCTGAAAAACGAAAAAAAAATAGGTGAAATTAACAATGTACGAAAACGAAGGCGGACGAGGCGGCTTTGGCGGGGGCAGGCGTGGATTCGACCGCGGCCCGCGCGAAATGAGCAAGGCAGTCTGCACCGAGTGCGGTGCGGAGTGCGAAGTGCCTTTCAAGCCGACCGAGGGGAAGCCCGTCTATTGCAGGGACTGCTGGCAGAAAAAGCGAGGATTCTAAGGAGTCCTGGCGCGGCAGTCGCTGCGTGCTTGGGTTAACGCGTGATATTTGAGAGGAAACTTTTCGAGCTTCTTTGTTTCCGGCATTTATTCTTCGGCGCTTTTTAACGGCGTCCGCGAAAATTAAATAAGGTTGATTCCCAAATTTTTGGAATACGCCAACCACCGGGTTGTTAGCATGAAGAGCCTAATCCACAACGGCGTTCTGGTTACGTCGTACGAGCCGAAGGGCTACCGCATCCGCTTTCGCGGCCGCGAGCTGAAGCTGACGCCCGGGCAGGAGGAGATGGCCGTGGCGTGGGTCAAGAAGCTCGGCACCGAGTACGTGCAGGACCCCGTGTTCGAAGCGAACTTCTTCGAGGACTTTTGCAAGGCGCTGGGCATAAGCGACGACGGGAAGGCGAAGCCTTCGGCGGAGGATTTCGATTTTTCGGAAATAATCGCGGCAGTCGGGAAGGAACGCGCTGCGAAAGAGAGCATGGGCAAGGAAGAGAAAAAAGCGTTAGCTGCGCAGAGGAAGGCTGCGCGCGAGGCGAACAAGGAGAAGTACGGCTATGCCGTGGTGGACGGCGAGCGCGTCGAACTGTCGAACTACGTCGTGGAGCCGAGCAGCATATTCATGGGACGCGGCAAGCACCCGCTGCGCGGGCGGTGGAAGCGCGGGGCCACGCACGAGGACATCACGCTGAACCTCTCGCCCGATGCGAAGCGACCGCCAGGAAAATGGAAGGAGGCCGTGTGGAACGGCGATTTTCTGTGGATCGCGCGCTGGGACGACAGCCTGCGCGGAAAGGAGAAGTACGTCTGGCTTGCGGAAACGTCTCCGATGCGGCAGCGGAAGGAGATCGACAAGTTCGACAAGGCCATCGAGCTCGCGAAGATTTACGGCAAAATCAGGAAGCACATCATTGACAACCTCGCGGCCGAGGACGAGAAGCGCCGCAAGGTTGCAACGGTCTGCTACCTCATCGACGCGCTGAACATCCGCGTCGGCGACGAGAAGGGCGACGACGAGGCCGACACGGTCGGCGCGACCACGCTGACGAACAAGAACGTAATCATCAAACAGAACAACGTCGTCGAGCTCGACTTCCTCGGCAAGGACTCGGTGCGCATGCAGCGCGAGCTCGAGCTTCCGCCGCAGGTGGTGCGGAACCTGCAGGAGTTCATACGCGGAGCCGAAGAAAACGCGAAGACCGAGGACGACGGAAAGGCTATGATATTCGAAGGAGTGCGCTCGGAAGCTGTGTGCGCGTTCCTCGACGAGATTGCTCCAGACGTAACCGCAAAAGTTTTCCGCACGTTCCACAGCACAGAAGCCGTGCGAAATTATCTGGAGAAGAACCCTGTAAAGCCGGACGATGCCGATGATTACAAGAAATACATCGCGGCTATGGCGAACCTGCAGGCAGCTATCATGTGCAACCACAAGCGCAAGCTGCCGAAGAACTGGGAGGAGTCTCTGCGCAAAAAGGAGGAAAGCCTGCGGAGGCTGGAAGCGAAGCTCGCAGAGGCGAAGAAGAAAGCTGCGGAAAAAGCGAAAGCGGACGCGGAAAAAGCGAGGAAGGAACTGATTGCGAGCGTGAAAAAAGAAATCAAGCCAAAACCAAAAAAGAAAACGCAACCGCGCGACCCGACGAAAAAATACAAGGAAGCCGTGGAGCGCCTGCGCCTGCGCCTGAAGACGATCCAGGCAACGAAAGACTACAACCTCAACACCTCGCTGAAGAACTACATCGACCCGCGCGTTTACAAGCGCTGGGCCGACGCAGCGAAGTTCGAGTGGACGAAGTACTATCCTAAGACCATGCAGAAGAAGTTCTCGTGGGTCGAATCGGTTCCGCGCGCGAAGAAACCCGCGTCATGAGTACGACTTTTTGACGATCTCGGTAAGGTCCGTGCCTTCCGGAAGGTGTTTGGACAGGCCTTCCAGCTTATTCACGTACACGTCCATCCAGCTATTCAGGTCGACAGTCTTCCCAGTCCTGTAGTTCTTTAGCAGTTCCTCGGCCGCCACGTACACAGCGTTCTCTGCAATAAGTATGTTTTCCTCACGGTCGGCCTTCGTCTCCTTCAGCTTTTTGACGACATGCTCGGAGGCGTTGAACAGCGACTCGAGCTTCCTCCCTACCAGATGATCCCTGGATTCAGGGTTATTGTCAAATATGTCGGCATACGCGTTGAACAGCGGCGAACCCAAGTTCTCCCATGACGCGTCCGAAGCGAACTGTGGTTTGGGCTGCGCGACGTTCGCGCCCGGGTCCTTCTGCTGGACCGGGAACCTGTTGTAAGCCAGCGGCGGCACTGCGGCTTTCTTCGGATCTTCGAACTCGGGGCCGTACTCCACGACCTGGCTCCTTGGCGCTACGATTCTGTCCATTGGATTCCTTGGCGCCATTTCTTTCTTTTCCTTATGTGGCTCAGGCTTGAAATTCGCTATGGCCGGTTTCGGCTGCTCGACGGGTTTCTTAATCTCGGCCTGCGCATGCGCCGGGGCCTCGATTCGGGCAGGTCCGTTCAGTGCGGTCGCCGGCCTTGCCTCAATCGCCGGCTCTGCCATGATCAACGGCTTTGGTTCGACCTTTGATGCGGCAGGCTTCTCGGCTTCGGGTTTCCGCGCCGCGGGCTTTAGGGCAGCAGGCTTCGGCTCTTTCGGTTCTTTCTTCCTGCGTTGAAGCACCTCGAGCGTTCCGTACAACTTGTCTATCATGGCGTCCTTCCCGTCCAGCGCCCCGCAAAGGAGCTCGGTCAGCGGCGCGGCCACGTACGTCTCGCCGACATTCCTCGCGAAGTTATTTTCCACCAACCAGTCAGCTGCCTTGGTCGCCTCCAGAACGCTGTCGTACCCCGCGGCAGTGCACAGCCTGTCCGCGCTCATCGGATTCACATTCAACAGCATTACCGAGTACGCTTCAAGCGGTTTGCCGAAGAGGCCGAGCTCACCCAGCCGATCCCTCCCCTTCGTGGTCATCGTGGACAGCACGGACTTCAGCTCAGCCTCCTTGAATAGCTTCAACTCTTTCGTTTCATTCAGAAGCTCGTCCTTCTTTTTTTCAAGCTCGTTTATTTCTTCCTCCAAGATACGCATGTAGCTTTTCGACTTTACCGTCCGTTTCCTGCCCGCTTTTGGCAAAGACGAAACATCGATTTGTGACAACGGAACGGCATGGTATATCGCGTTGTATTTGCCTTCCGACGATACCAGTCCGAAGCCATGTAGCTTCCGCGTTAGCACGCTGCTTGCTTTCCAGTACGATATGCCGAGAGATTTGGAAATTTGATTTATGGTCGCGCCGCCGCTCTCCTGCAGCATCTTGTAAACCGCGGCGGTGTCGCCAGTCAGCCCGATTCTTTTGAATACAGAAGCAGCATCGACGGCATCGGAAGGACCCGCGTCGTTTGCCACAAGAGACTCGTCCATCCGCTCACCGCACACCAAGCGCCCGCCATTTGGTATAATTAGGAAACCCACTCTTAGAGATTTAAATCCGACATCGAATCTGGAAGCAGTTTAAATCCTTGCCATCCAATCTACAATTATGGCCTATTTCGAGGGGATTACCCCCGCGGACATAGAGCTGTACGATTCTTCTGGCCTCGGCAGCAAAATTCCTATCTGGTTCAGGGACATGGGCTTGTTTTTGGCGTGGTGCCCAGTTTGGAAGGTTATGCATCGAGCGATGCCGTGCTGAAGGCCTTGGACGACAGGGTTGCACTAATGGGCGCGGCCGAAAAGGCGTACAAGAATTTTAGGATCAGCCATCCCGAGTGCAAGTGCGGCTTCGGGGAGTTCAGGCGCGCCTGCATGCACAAAAACAAATAGACGGTCAGGATTGTTGGACGAAAGGAGGAGGGCGGTCGCATCGATGTGCGGCATGTGCGCCAGTCACGCGCACGTGAAATGACAGGTTGTATCGAATGCCGGAAAACATACTGATAATCTACGAGCCGAGGAAGATACTGGACCTCGCCGAGAAGGAGGGCAAGATTGCGCCGGCCGACCTGGAACAGTTCGGTTACGGCTCGGCTGACGCGTCTAAGATACTGTTGCACCTTTGTACGCATGGATACCTCGAGGAGGCCGGGCACAAGACGGTTACACCGGCGGCTTACTTCGAAACGGACGACGGGAAACCGAAGAAGGTTTCTGAGATGCGCATACAGTCCGCCTGCAGGATTACGGCCAAAGGCAGAAATGAAAAGCCTTCTCCGGAAAAAAAATACTGGATAGAGCTGGCGCCTTTGGACGAAACGGATTTCGCCAAGATAATCGGAAACTCCAGCCATGGAGAAATAAAGAATTTAGACGCAGTCCTGGCAGGACTGAGGGACGAACGCGGTCGGACCCTTCCGCAACTGCTCAGAGACGAGCTTTATGCGACGGAAAAATATGTACGGATAGAGAACCTGAAGCAGAGGGTGAGGTTCGCCGCGAATAGACTTTTTGGAAGACGGATGAAAGAAGAAACCCCTACGCAAAAATAGGTTGATTCGAATGCATAGAAGCAAGTTCACGTTCTACGACCTGAGGAAGGTCAGGAGCAGGACCGCGGCGCAAAGGAAGTGGAAATTCGAGGAAGAGAACCGATCGAGGCTGCCTAAAGCAGCTTCCTGAACTTTTTTTCGGACTCGGTGGCAAGGCCGTGCGCGTCCGGATAGGACATGCCCTTGGCCATCAGCTTCACCTCGAAGACCTCGTGGTGCAGCACGGCCACGAGGTCGTTCACGGACATGCGGTCGTCCATCCATATCTCGTCCTTGGGTATGAAGCCGCTCATGAACCCGTGGCTCGCCATCGTGAAGTCCGTCTCGAGGTTGTTGCGCACGTGCTCGCCGTTGATCAGGAATACCTTGAACTCGCCCGCCACGCCAAGCATGCGCTTCTTCAGCCCGGGCGAGAACCTCACGCCCGGCTTGCGCCGCTTCGGCCTCAGCTCCGCTACCGCCTCCTCTCGCTCCGCTAGCCTCAGCCCGAGAAGCTCGGCATGCTCCTGGCTTATTTCGGGCAGGTCGACCAGGAACTCTTCGAATTTTTCAATCGCTACCATTTCGACTCGTAATATGTATTTGTGATTCTTCGAATAAAAACGTTT
>Ga0315289_10014398_pt1 | contig 11043 bp, 8 predicted proteins | sample YL17G11_40_MG_FD_203452 | JGI IMG/M metagenome (GOLD analysis project Ga0315289, IMG submission 203452) | Sediment microbial communities from Yellowstone Lake, YNP, Wyoming, USA - YL17G11_40 | ecosystem: Environmental > Aquatic > Freshwater > Lake > Sediment | place: USA: Wyoming | collected...
ATGAAGAACCTCTACGCAGTGAAAGCATCCCAGAAATAGGCCTCGCAGGATATAAACTGCTAACAAAAAGTGTTGTATATTATTATCTTCGGAAGAAGGAGGGTATTATGACGGCAGAGTCCGGCTTGAAATGGGTCTTGCGTTTTATCGCGGTTACAACAATACCTGCTTTCATTGCGGCAGTGATGCCTCAATCCTGGGTTGTCTTCCTGATCCATAAGGCAGAACCTGGGATGTCAACAGGGATTCTGGTGACGTATTTGGCACGGATACTGATGCTCATGTATGCTTTTGTAGGGCTGCAGTGTTTTATCTTCTCTGCTGACATAGAACGTTACCGCCCCCTGGTTTGGATCCTAGGTGTTGGAACTGTAGTCGTTACTCTCGTTGGTATAATTGCCCTCTTCGCTGGTGTAGCACTGGATCATCGTGCCGGTTTTTTCTGGGTCGTATTTGGTGATTTTACAGACGGCCTTGTCAAGGGTATCTTGCTCGTAATCCTTCTTTTACGTATCCCACGCGGCCATCCTTATTATTGAGGTATTGGAGTTATTTGTCCGCCTGAGGCGGATAAATTTTTAATCAGTCAGGTGTTTAGAACGGATCCTGCTTCGGAACGGTTCGGTCAAGTAAGGTAGGGTGCGATGAATCGCACCAATTATGAGAGAATAGATACATGCCGGATTATAAACGATGGTTTTGTGTTGGCGGGACATATTTCTTTACCATCGTGACATACAACCGGCGAAAGATATTTTGTGATGCTCATGGGCGTACATCTCTGCATCGGGCCATGGCTGAAGTCCAGGCCTCACATCCTTTTGAAATGTTGGGTATTGTGCTTTTGCCCGACCATTGTCACTGTATATGGAAGATGGCGGACGATGACGACAATTTCTCTGTCAGATGGGGAATGATAAAAAGGAGATTCACGAAATTATGGCTTACCTGCGGCGGACAGGATGTGCCGGTATCGGCGTCGAGAGTCCAAAGAGGGGAGCGCGGCGTTTGGCAGAGGCGGTTCTGGGAACACCTGATTCGCGACCAGCAGGATTTTGCCCGCCATATAGATTACATCCACTACAATCCGGTAAAACACGGATATGTGAAATGTCCTCATCAATGGAAGCATTCCAGTTTTCACCGTTGGGTCAAAGAGTAAGTTTACGAGTTTAATTGGTTTTGCCAATGCCAGGAAAATCGTAAACCTCCTGATTTTGAGGGTATCTCTCATACTGTAGGAGAATGAATCGATATAATTAAAGTGGTGCGAAATATCGCACCCTACCTGGCTGGCGGGTGTGGCGGACTTTCCGCCGTCAGGCATCCTGCGGACTGCCACGATCAAAGAAAGCTCATTTCGGACATTTGGATTTCGGATTTTGGATTTGTTTAGGATTTAGGATTTAGAATTTAGTATTTCCTGCCGTTCGTCTTTCCGCCTCTGGCGGATTTGCTTTCCCGATCAGGGATGGCCAAGCCATGCCTGACGACATAAACTATCCCCCGAGGCGGGCAAAAAAACTCCCCAAAATACGTTACCTTTCCGCCGTTAAATGCCTTGTCTTATTAGAAGCGGCCCCACCCCGCCTAAAAGGCGGGGCTAAATATTTAGCCCCACGTTTTACGTGGGGTTTTGCGGCGAAGGAGACTAACGATGGGAACACGAACGATTTTAGCCGGCATCAAAAGCGCAAATACTTATTGGTTGCTATCTCTGGTGCTTGCGGTATTTGGCTTAGGCAGCTCAGCTTGTTTTGCCTTGGATCTGATGGGTCCTCCGGCGAGCGGTCTGCGGCAAGGACAATTCCATGTAGGGGCTGATTACTCGTACAGCGAAATGGACCTTGAATTAGATGCGGGCAGATGGGTCGAGTACCTGGACGGCGTGTTTAACGACGCAGGAGACGCGTTATCCTTTACCTTAAAGGATTTCGAGACGGCCAGGCTGTATGCCAGCTTCGGATATGGCATCGCCGATAACTGGGACGTATTTGTGCGTCTGGGTGGAACAGATGCCCAGTTCGGCGACTCGATCTGGCAGGACCAAGAGAGATTCGATAGTGGCGCCCAGATGGCTATCGGGGCCGGCGTCAAAGCGACATTCTACGAAGAAGGCAACCTCAGGCTGGGCGCACTGCTTCAAGCCAGCTGGGCCGAATTCGACGGGGAATTGCTCGCGCCGCACTGGGCGGCAGCGGACTCTGTAGAAATGGACATCACCGAAATCCAGATCGCCGTGGGTGCAACCTGCCGGCTGACCGATCAGGTTTCGATTTACGGCGGGCCTTTTTTCCACCTCGTCGATGGCGAATTGGACGACCAGTTGAGCGAATGGACAGACGAGGGTCTTTTGACTTCGCATTACTCCTGGAGCGTGCAGGAGGATTCAAGTCTTGGCGCATACGTTGGCGCGCAGGTGGAGCTGGCTGAAAACTGCTCGGTCAACATCGAGTGCCAGCTCACCTCGGCTGCTGAGGCTATTGCTGTGGGCCTGCTCTGGAAATTTTAGCGTAAGAACCCCGCAAGGGTTCCGCGGAACCCCGCAACAAGCCTGTCCTGAGCCGGGTCGAAGGATTGCGGGGCTAAATATATTTAGCCGCCAAATTTATCCGCCAGACAGAGGCGGATTTATTTGGCGGTTCTGCCGTTGCTTTGCTACAATACAATGGTCTGGCAAGGCCTATTATGGAAGAATCAAGACGAAAATGGCCGCAAGCGGTTTGGGTGGTGCTTTGTGTGGTTCTGGCCGCCGGATCGGCGTGGGCGGGAAGGACCAGTCGCAAGCAGTCTGCACCGGCTCCGAGTAGATCTGCCCCAAGCAGGCCGAGCTCGGCAGCTTCATCTGCCCCCAGAACTCCGTCGTCTTATTCAGCAAGGTCTGTCCCATCCGCTCCCAGGCCGAGCATCAGCAGGTCTGGCAGTACAGAAGGAAGGAGCGGGGCCTTGAACAGCAGGAGCCAGGGGCTGGGCCAGACCGGCAGCGCGTCCGGCAGAATATCCAGAAGAGCTGGTTCCGAGTACGGGACTATCCTTAACAGGAATAGGACTTCGAACGACAATACACGGCTTCCAAGGCAGTCCGATTCGGGCAGCTCCGGGCGTACAGGTATAGGATTAGACGGCCGCCGAGACCTCAGGAAAAGCCCGAGTTTGCCCTCTGATGGCAGGCCGGTTGTCGGCCCGGACCGGGATTTCAGAAAGGACGGCGGTCACGTCGGGTACCCGTACGGAGACAGAAGCTTTTACTACTACGACCGCCATTATTATCCATCGCGCCCGATATTCTCTTGGATTTCTTGGCCCGATTGTTGTCGCCCGATATGTTACGACTACGGCCCCCACTGCACGTTCGGCTTTTTCTGGCCGTACTATCATCGCAAATTCATCTTTATAAGCCTGGGCGGCTACTGGCCCTGCTACACGTACCGGCGCTACTACTGGTATGGGTGGCATCCCTATGAATGGTATGGGCCATGTCCCCCCGAATATGTTAAGCTCGGCGATACCTATAATTACTACTATTACAATGCTCCGCCCGCGAAGTCACCAGACGCGAACGATTTGGAACAGGCCGGCAAAAAACTCGAAGAAAGTCCTCCTGCTGGACCGCAGGAGAGAACTCAGGCGGATGGGTACTTCGAAGAAGGCGTCAAAGCCTTTGAGGGCGGCAATTATGCCGCTGCCGCCGCTAAGTTTGGCGCTGCGATGGAGCTTGCACCCGATGATATTGTTTTGCCTTTTGCCTATGTGCAAGCCGTTTTCGCTCAGGGCGAATATGAAAGTGCCGCCGAAGCGCTGCGTGAAGTCTTGGCTAAAACCGCAGTCCTGAGCGCAGCGAAGGAACCGCCGGAGACGGAAGGCGTCTTTTATCCTCGCGGCCTGTATCCTGCCGACGACGCCCTGCAAGAACAGATAAAGCATCTCAAGGAAAAGGTCACGCAAGATCCTCTTGATGCAGACCTACAGCTTCTGTTGGGTTACCAACTGCTCGGAGTGGGCCGATTGGATGAGGCGGCCAAGCCGCTGGCGGATGCCCGGCTGGACTATAACAATCATCAAGCCGCAACGGTGCTATTGAACCTGCTTGAAAAACTCAAAAAGGCCGATGAGGGTTCCCGCCCTACGGGCGCCCAACCCCGCAACTAGTTGCGGGGCTAAATATTTAGCCCCCAAATTTATTTGGGGGTTTTTCCTGCCTCAAATTGCAAATTGTCAATTGTCAATTTACAATTACCTCATGCCTTTTCTTGACCGTCGCAAGTTTATCAAAACCACGGGCGGTGGTTTGTGTGCCGCCGCATTGGGCGGCATAACTGCGGGTTGCCAGGCGAAAGGCGAGACCGCGTTTAGCCGTCGCCGGCACGGCGACGACCCCACAGCAAATTGTGGGGCTGAATCCGCCGTACGTCTGGCGGATAAACCGCAGGCGGATTCGGACTGGCCCGGCTTCAAATATGCTATGTGCAACGAGAGCATGCCTGAATTAACCTGGCAGGAGCAATGTCAAATCATCGGTAACGCCGGCTATAAAGGGATTGAGGTTGCCGCGTTCACATTAGTTAAACAAGACGTTCAGGAAATAACCGCCGCGAGGCGTCGAGAAATGGTCTCTGCGATGCAAGATGCCGGCATTGAATGTGTGGGGCTGCATTGGTTGTTGACGCCGCCGCCGAAAGGATTGCACTTTACCACGCCTGATGTCACGGTCCGACAAAAGACCATCGTCTACTTTCACGAGCTGATCGATTTTTGCGCCGACCTCGGCGGACCGTATATGATTCTTGGCTCACCGAAGCAACGAAGTACGATGGGCATTTCCGTTGCCGAGGCAAAAAAGTATTTTGCTGAAGGTCTGGCGAAAGTTGCCGGCCACGCTCAGCAACGCGGCGTTAAGATACTCATAGAGCCCTTAGCTAAAGGCGCAACGGACGTTGTCAACACGCTTGCCGAAGCATTAGACTTGGCTAAACAGGTAGGTCATCCGGCTATTGCGATCATATTCGATTTTCATAACACCGGCGATGAGACCGAGCCATTTGATGTTTTGTTGAAAAAGTATTTGCAGTATATTCATCACGTCCATGTGCAAGAGATGGATGGCAAACACCTGGGCACAGGAACAGCGGTGCGCGACTATGTGCAGGCCTTTCAAACGCTGAAGGATTTAAAGTACGACAAGTGGATTTCTCTGGAAGTATTTGATTTTTCGCCTGGTGGAAAGAAAATTGCTGAAGAGTCGATGCGAGCTCTAAAGCAAATAGAAGCCAAATTGGCATAGCGATCCTCAATGAACGTAGGTAACAAGTGCAGGAGGTCGACCATGGGAAGGAGTCATCTCGTATCATTTTTTGCTGCTGCCTTGATTCTCAGTGCCGCCGGTCGGTCGTGCGCGTCGCAAGCCCAGCAGGATTTTTCGCCCAAGCCGCAGGAGCAGCAGTTGCCGCGAGCTATGCACTCGCAGATGAAAGAGTTGCCCACTATCACCGTCGGCCGGGAGGATGCCGAGCTTATTGGGAGCGACAATCGGGTATTGCAGGCAGCAGTTGACTACATCGCGGGCCTGGGCGGCGGCACAGTTGAGATCGGCCCGGGGCAGTATATTATGCACGATTCGCTGCACCTTCGCTCCAATGTCACCATCCGGGGCGAAAAAGGCAAAACCATTTTGCGCAAAGCTGATGGGACTGCATCTATTTTGGTGCTTGATGGCGATTTCGGCGAGCAACAGATTACCGTGGCTGATCCAACCGGCTTGGCAGTAGGAAATGGAGTTGCAGTCTGGGACGACCACGCAGGCGGATTTCATACGACCGTCGCCCGCATCACCGGACGCAACGGAAATACTTTTTCCATAGATAAACCGCTTATGGCTGATTGCATGGTCGAGAATAAAGCCAAAGCGGCGACCGTTTTCCCTGTCGTTAGCGCCTACGACAGCGAAGGAGTACGGATCGAAAACCTCGTGATCGACGGGAACAAGCAGTCTAATGCTAATCTGAATGGCTGCCGGGGGGCGGGAATTTTTCTGTATAGAGCCTTTGGAACTGTCATTCAAGGCTGCGCAGTTCGCAGTTACAATGGCGATGGAATTAGTTTCCAGCAGTCCAACGATGTCACTGTAATAGATTGCATATCCGAGGATAATGCTTCTCTGGGAATCCATCCGGGAAGTGGGTCGCAACGTCCCGTTGTCCGCGGCTGTATCGCTCGCCACAATGGAACCGATGGTCTATATCTTTGCTGGCGTGTTCGGCACGGACTGTTTGAAGATAATACCCTGGAAGAAAACGCACAATTCGGGATCTCAATCGGGCACAAAGATTCCGACAACCTATTTCGCCGTAACATCATCCGTCTGAATCATCAAGACGGGGTCTTTTTTCGTAACGAGTCGTTGGGAATGGCAGCACATCGCAATCGCCTGGAAGAAAACATTATTGAAAACAACGGAGCCGGCGGAAAAGCTGCGGGCATTCGTATTCGAGGGCAAACCAACGACTTGGTCTTTCAGAACAACACCATCCGTGATACTCGCAGCGACGCCGCGCAGACGCAAACCGTAGGCATTCTGATAGAAGAAAAGGTTGGGCAGGTTATCCTTCAGGACAATAAAATAGACGCCCAAACCAAGATTGACGATCGCCGGCCGTCGAAATCGAAAGAGGGAGCATGATTACTATGAGTTCTCAGCAATGTAAAATCGGATTATTGATACTTTTTTACTTAAATGTAGTGACGCCTGGAGTCACCGCCGAGAACTGGCTGCAGTTCAAATACGACTGCCGACATTCAGGCAACGTGCCCGATAGGAGTGTGACGCCACCTCTCGCATTGGTTGGCGCGGTGCCATTGACCGATGCTATTTTTACGGCCCCAGTCTTGGCCGATGGACGCATTTACGTTGTCGATGGTGCAGGGGTGGCATTTTGCATCGACGCGGAAACGCTGGATATTGTGTGGCGGTTTCAGAGCCGCGGCGGCAAAACCAACTGTAATAACGTGTCATCTCCGGCAATCGCAGGACGCTACCTGCACTTCGGGACAATGGCTGGTTCATATTACGTACTTGATACGTCCCGTGGAACGGTTGTCAAAGAGATACCCTGCGGTGAGCCTATCTTCAGCTCGCCTGTAGTAGCCAACGACCGCGTTTACTTTGCCACGCTTGGCTCGAAAGTCTATGCCCTTGAGCCTGACGGCACAATCTGCTGGGTCTGGGATTTCGTCAAAGAGGTTCTGGGCATAACCTTCAACCGCTGGAGCGGCGAAGATTGGTGCAAGTTCAAAAAAGGACGCGTGACCTGGCAAGATCAATTCTGTTGTTCAACCGATGTGGTTGTGGGCGGCAAAATGCTGGTGATTCCTGCCGGTGGCTCGGCCATCTGTCTGGAGGACACAGGCAGCAGTGCCAAACTTCGCGGAACAGCCGCAGTGCCCGCATACGCCGGCTCCGAGACCCCCGCCACCTTTGGCCTGAGCGTGGGGCAAGACGGCGAAATCTACCGGCAGTGGCATCGGCGCGATAATACCGGACGAGTAGAAATAATTCGGCTGCGTGAGAACAAATCCGAGACAGATTACGTCTTGGGCACGCAGACAGAGATAAACCGCCCAGGTCTATTTAGCTTTTGTTCGGTGAGTGTGCGCGGCCAGGATGTTTACAGGTGCCGGCCCGAAGAGGGCTTTGGTTTCTGCAAACATTCTCCCGGCAAGCCGACCCAATTTCTGGGCGGTTATCCCTCCATCGCCCCGCCCATTCTTCTTCGTGATAGCAGCGTATTTGGCGGCCTGGACGGCAGCCTTTACGTTGTGCCACTATCCGGCAATGGGGAATCGTGGTCGTTTAACACCGCTTTTGGCAAAGCAATCTCTGCGCCGGCTGCTGTCTGCGATGGCCGGATATATTTCGGTTGTGAAGATGGTTATCTATACGTTCTGGGACCAAAGGGCGAAGCGCCGCTGCCAACCGAGGACCTTCAACTCCATAAGATTCGAAGCCCCCTAACGGGCAAATTCGCCGACTCAAAGTACGACTGGTTCACGAACTTTGGCAACCTATCCAGCACAAATTCAAACGACCAGGGCATAAGTCCGCCTTTTAAGATCAAATGGATTCGCCGGTATGAAGGAACCTTCAAGCATCTTCCCGTGTGCGGCGGCGGACGGATGTACACACACACTGCCGAAGGTCAGGTTTTTGCCGTCGAGCAGGAAACAGGGCGCCTATTATGGCGGCGATATTGGCCCGGCGTGCACATCTCTTTTACCTGCCCGATTTATCATAACGGGCGTCTGCTGGTCCCCCAGGCGGGAATGAAGAAATCCTTTATGCGCTGCCTGGACGCCGCCACAGGAAACTTGCTTTGGGAGGCGCCTTTTACCGGCTCACCCAGTTGGAGCCGGCAGCAGCCTCCAATCGTATGCAAGAACCTTGCCGTCTACGTCTTTGGCGCCGGAAGTTACGCCCCACAGGGCACAGAAAAGGCCTACGTTCACAAGGGCGAACCTGTAAAAGCCCCGGATGGGGCCGAGATAATGAGCTGGATTTACGGCCACGACAACCCTTATTATCCAAAAGACCACAAACCTCTGGTGCGAGCGTGGGACATAGATACGGGCAAGGAAATTTGGACAATAGATTTTTCGCAGCTCGGCTGCGGCGGAAACGACACCGGCCTGTGCTTGATGGATGACACGCTGTACTACTCCTGCTTTTTTGGCTACGCCGGCCGGACCAAGCAAGGAGATCCCAAGTCACGGGGTCTTACCGCAGCGATTGAGCCGGCGACCGGACGAGTCATCTGGCAGACAACCCAATATTATGTTACTGCCGGCGTCACAATCTCTGCAGAGAATGGACGCCTGTATTTAGGCGGCTACAATCCCCCCAATGAGCAAACCGAAAATCGCTATGTATGGTGTCTGGACGCTAAAGACGGCTCTTTAATTTGGCAATCTGAACCGGTGGCCAAGGCGGTCAACGTAGTCACGATAGGAAAGAATTTTCTCTTTACACACGCCTCCACCGGCAAGCCCAGCTATTTAATAGATAGGGCCACCGGCAAAATCCTGTCCATCTTCGACTATGGCTATGCCTGCACGCGATTCACTTTGTCGGAGCCCTACCTGCTTGGCGCCAACATGGATATGATTGACACGTCGAACGGCAATAAGTTTGTGTCCTCAGGCCCATGCGTGGATGTACGGGAGTGCGTCGGAGCGGTCGTCTCGAATGGGCGGATTTTCTATACGTCCCAAGGCAGCGGCCTGCAGCTCTGCCAGGTATGCGGAACCGAGGCCGCATCAATGTCGGGACCATAAGACCCTCCGCTTTGCCGGCGTAGATTGGCTGGGGCGTCGGATTTTACCAATAATTTACTTTTGGCTGTCAACTGATGGGCTACGATGAGCGTCTATACCCTCAGATAGAACAGGTAGCCTCAATGGATAACACCGACGAAAGCCTAATTGCCGCCCATTGTCAGGGCGATAAGACGGCGTTCGGCGAAATCGTCCGCCGATACGCAGATAATATGCTCGGATATTTAACGCGAATGAGCGGAGATCGAGAAGAAGCTCAAGACCTTTTTCAGGAGACCTTCAAGCGTGTGCATGAAAAGGCCCACACGTTTGCCGGGGGCGCATTCAAGAATTGGCTGTTTGCGATCGCGACCAACGTGGCTATCGACGGCTTACGCAGGCGCAAACGCCTGCGATTGGTGTCGCTGAATAGAAAGGTAGATTGTGCCGACAGCGATGAAGAATTTGGCACAGTTGTTGCACCGGATAATCGGTGCAATCCTTATGACCAGGCGATAAAAGCTGAACAGGCTGAGAAGGTGCGGCAAGCTATCGAGCTATTGCCGGCCAGGCAGCGGGCAACGCTTATCCTGGCATATTATCAGCAGCTTAGTTACGGGCAGATAGCGGAGGCTTTAGGTTGTTCCATCGGGACGGTAAGGACTCAGATGTTTAGGGCACTTAGAAAGCTGGCGGATAGATTACCTGATATTTGGGACCCCGCGGAGCGGGAACCCTCAGAAGGCGTAGAATGAAAGGTCATCTTACAAAAGGCGAGCTTATTCAGTACCAGTTCAAGCTGGTCTCTGATATTTATCTTGAGGAAATGGCCGGGCATCTTGCCGGCTGTGCTCAATGTTGCCGGAATCTGGAGCAGCTAAGGCGGAAATTTGCAGCACTGGATTTATTGCGTGAGGATGTAAGGGCATCGCAAGATTTGATTTCGCGGGTGATTGAGCAGGCCGCAGAAAAACCCCACGTAAAACGTGGGGCTAAATATTTAGCCCCGCCCTTTAGGCGGGGTCTTCCTTGGCTTGGTTCTGCGGCTGCTGTGCTTTTGGTGGGGCTATTGTTTTTGGTTACTCATTTCAGTAGGCACGCCCCACAAGGGCCGACGAAGCCTGCGGAGAAAATCACGGATTCTGAGCGGAAAGAAACCGCGTTGGCGGAGGTTCAGGTTCAGCCAAGTTCTGTGAAAGAGCCGGCAGCTTTGACAGCGAAGGCGAGTGGGCCCGAGGGATATTTGTCGGGTGCTGCCGGTGGTGCTGCAGATAGGGCTGCAATCTCTGAAGATATTCCTTTTGCACCGGCTAGTGCAATAGAGTTGGTGACATTGCCGAGGCGGGAGGATGTGCAGATAACTATCTACAATTCTGCTGATTTGACGCTTGTGCGGGAGAGGCGGAATCTGACGTTAAAGAAGGGCTGGAACTGGCTGCAATTTATGTGGGCAAACACCTTGATTGATCCGACTTCGCTGAGTTTGGAGCCGCTGCAGGAGGCCGACAAGATTTACGTACAGCAGTTGGTGTTTCCACCGAGGCTGCGGGAGCTTGGCCGCTGGCTGATCCGCTCGGAGGTCAGCGGCCGAGTACCGTTCCAGATTACTTATTTTACAAGCGGCCTATCCTGGCGTGCGTTTTATATGGGCACACTTTCCGGCGATGAAAAGACGATGCGATTAGATGGTTATGTCCGCGTCGGTAACAATTCCGGCGAAGATTACGAAAACGCCCAGAC
>Ga0315289_10014399_pt1 | contig 11043 bp, 11 predicted proteins | sample YL17G11_40_MG_FD_203452 | JGI IMG/M metagenome (GOLD analysis project Ga0315289, IMG submission 203452) | Sediment microbial communities from Yellowstone Lake, YNP, Wyoming, USA - YL17G11_40 | ecosystem: Environmental > Aquatic > Freshwater > Lake > Sediment | place: USA: Wyoming | collected...
CCTCCTGCCCCATCATAGCCGCCGTCCTCGAGGGGCCCCACGCCATCGAGGCCGTCCGGCGCACCATGGGGGAAACGGCGCCCTCGGCGGCCGCCCCCGGCAGCATCCGCGGCGACCTGGGACTGGAGATCAGCCGCAACCTGGTGCACGGCTCCGACTCGCCGGAAAGCGCCCGGCACGAGATCCCCGTGTTCTTCAGGGAAGAGGAGGTCCTCAGCTACGAGCGGGCCATCGACCGCTGGCTGGTGGAATAGGCGAGGGACTACTGGATGCGCACCACCGGCGTGCCCTTGCTCCACAGCCGCTCGATGTCGTAGTAGGCACGCTGTTCGGGGGATAAGAGGTGAACGATGACGTCGCCCAGGTCCAGCAGCACCCAGCCGGAGTCGATGTCGCCCTCGCTGCGGACGGGGCCATGCCCATCGCGAGCCAGGGCCTCGTCCAGGGCCTCCAGCAGGGCCTGCATCTGGCGGACGTTCACCGCCGAGGCGATGACGAAGTAGTCAGTGAAGGTCGTGACCTGGCTTATGTCGAGAAGCAGGACGTCCTCCGCCTGCTTCTCAGCAAGCAGGTCAACGATGCGCCGCCCGAGGTCGGCTCCTGCCAGAAAGCTCCCTCCCGGTCTTCGTCGGGAGCATTATAGCACGCTGGCCCGGCCCAATCCCCACGTGGCATAATGAATCGCTATGAAGCGTTCGCGCGTCATCGTGGCTATGAGCGGCGGCGTCGACTCCGCCGTCGCTGCCGGGCTCCTGGCCCGCCAGGGCTATGAGGTCATCGGCGTCACCATGCGCCTCTGGACCCTGGAGGACCCGCAGGCCCCCCGCCATCATCGCCGCTGCTGCTCGGTCGAAGACACGGACGATGCCCGGGAGGCGGCCCAGGCCCTGGGCATACCCCACTACATCCTCAACCTGGAACGCCAGTTCCAGGAGTCGGTGGTGGACTACTTTCTGCGGGAGTACCAGCGGGGTCGCACCCCAAACCCGTGCCTGGCCTGCAACGAGCACGTCAAGTTCCGCTCCCTGCTCTCCCGCGCCCTGGCCCTGGAGGCCGACTTCCTGGCTACCGGCCACTATGCCCGCATCGACCCGCCAAAGGCGGGCCGCTACCGACTCCTGCGCGCCGTGGACGACGACAAGGACCAGTCCTACGTGCTCTACACCCTGGGCCAGGCCCAGCTCTCCCGACTCCTCTTCCCCATCGGACACCATCGCAAGGAGGAGGTGCGGCGTCTGGCTGCCGAGATGGGCCTGCCCGTGGCCGACAAGCCCGACAGCGCCGACATCTGCTTCATCCCCGATAACGACTACCGTTCCTTCATCGCCGGCCGACTGGCCCAGTCCGAGGGTGAGATCCGCGACGCCGACGGGCGTGTCGTGGGGAGGCACCAGGGCGTCGCCGCCTTCACGGTGGGGCAGCGCCGTGGCCTGGGCATGGCCCTGCCTGCCCGGCCAGGGGGCGAGAAGCGCTTCGTCACCGCCATCGACCCCGGCCGCAACCTGGTGACCATCGGCTCCGAGGAAGACCTCCTGGCCGACCAGCTCTGGGCCGAGGACGTGAACTGGGTCGCCGGCGAGCCGCCCCTGGCCGGCACCGCCGTCGAGGCCAAGATCCGCTACCGGACGCCGGCAGCCCCGGCCGAGGTGCATCCAGAGGGCGACGGCGCCCGTGTGCTCTTCCGGCGGCCGCAGCGTGCGATCACCCCGGGCCAGGCCGTCGTCTTCTACCAGGGCGAAGAGGTTGTGGGCGGCGGCATCATAGCCCGGACCCAAGACCCTGGCGAGCCGGACCGGCAGATGTGATTGGTGCATTCTTGGTGGGCCTTCTGCCGCCAGATTCGGACACGACCCCAGCCTCAAGGCTGGGGAATCAGAAGGCAAATCTATGCCCTCGCCTTCAGGCGGGGGTGGAGAATTCCCCTACCAATGACGAACCAGTCACCGGCAGATCGGGCGCTTGACTGCCTGGAAGCCACTGGCTAGACTGTGAGCGGCTTCCCAAACCAGAGGGGAGCCTGTCTTCTCAGACTCGTGGAGGTGGCGGCACCTTGGCCAACCAGGTCGGAAAGCGGTACTTGTGCAGCAAGTGCGGCACGGAGATGATTGTCACCAAGGGAGGTAACGGCGAGCTGGTCTGCTGCGGCCAGCCCATGCAACTCAAGAGCTGAGGGCGTAGGGGGGACCGCCCGGGGTCAGGAGGTAGCGTCGATGCCCAACCAACTCGGAAAGCGATTTCAGTGCGAAACCTGTGGGACGGAGGTGCTCTGCATCAAGCCGGGGGAAGGCGGGGTTCAGTGCTGCGGTGCCCCCATGAAGCTGATGCAGCCCAAGGTCCTTCCCTCCGCCGACTGACATCCCGCCACCCGATCTGACTTCTGAGCCCTACGGGCAGGGCCGCCGGGGAAACCACCGGGCGGCCTTACTCATCCCCCGAGGTTGGGGAGGGTCCTGCTCCAGGGCCTCGGTATAGGAGGGCGGCCTTGCCAGCCAGCCTCATCTTCCATAATGTGCGCGTCCTCACCATGGAGCCGTCCCACCTGCGCGCGGAGGCGGTGGCCGTGGCCGCTGGCCGCGTGCTGGCCGTGGGCTCCAAGGCCTGGGTGGCACGCCAGCGCGGGCCCCAGACGCGACTGGTCGACGGCCAAGGCCTGACGCTCCTGCCCGGTTTCATCGACGCCCATTGCCACCTGCTCTCCTATGCCGCCTCCCTCCTTTCCGTCGACTGTAGCCCGAGGGCCGTCCGCTCCATCGGTGATATCCAGGCCGCCCTGGCCGCGGCGGCCGCCCGCACGCCCGAGGGCCGCTGGCTGCGCGCCGTCGGCTACGACGAGACAGACCTGGCCGAGGGCCGCCATCCCACGCGCTGGGAGCTGGATGTCGCTGTGCCCCGCCATCCCGTCCGCCTTGTCCACCGCACCGGCCGGGCCTGCGTCCTCAACAGTCGAGCTATGACCCTGGTCGGTCTGGACGCTGGCAGTGAGGAGCCTCCCGGCGGCTACATGGAGCGAGACCCCTCTACCGGCGAGCCCACCGGGCTCCTTCTGGAGATGAACGATGTCGTGGACGCCTTCGTGCCGGCCCTACCCTACGACGAGCTCTCGGCCGGGGTACGTCAGGCGGCGCAGGCCTTCCTCTCGCTGGGGGTAACGGCCCTCCAGGACGCCACGGCCACCAACGGCCGGCAGGAATGGGCGCTCTTCCGCCGCCTCATGGCCGAAGGCTACCTGCCCCTGTCCGTCACCCTCATGGAGGGCTATCGTCATCTGGGTGAGCTGCCGGAGGCCGACAGTACCCTGCCCCTGCGCCGTGGCCCCGTCAAGGTTGTCATCGCCGAGCTGGGGGAGGAGCTGCATCCTGGCCCGGAGGAGCTAGCGGAAACGGTATGGCGTGTCCACGAGGCCGGTCGACAGGTGGCCATCCATGCTGTGGGCGAGGCGGCCGTAGCCGCCGCAGCCCAGGCGCTGTCCAATGCCCTGAGGCGCAGGCCCCGACTTCGGCGAGCTCAGCCGAGCCGCCGCGACCACCGGCACCGTGTCGAGCACTGCGGGGTCTGCCGGCCAGCCCTGGCCCGCCGCCTGGCCACCCTGGGGGTGCTGGTGGTGACGCAGCCCTCCTTCGTCTATCACAACGGCGACCGCTACCTCAGGCAGGTAGCGGCGGAGGATCTGCCTTACCTTTACCCCCTACGCACCTTGCTGGAGACCGGCGTGCCGGTGGCAGCGGGTTCCGATGCGCCGGTAGCGCCGCCCGGCCCCCTCTCCGGCCTGGCGGGAGCCGTCCGGCGCCTCTCGTCCGGAGGCGCCGCCGTGGCGCCCGGCCAGGCGGTAACGGTGGAGGAGGCCCTGGCCATGCACACCCGTGCCGCCGCCTACGCCGCCTTCGAGGAAGGCGAACACGGCAGCGTACGTGCCGGCAAGCGCGCCGACTTGGTGCTGCTGTCCGGCCTGCCTGTCCGGCAGGCAGGCGGCCCCCTGTCGGAGGAATCCGTGAACGCTCTGACGGTGGAAATGACAGTGGTGGGAGGCGAGATCGCCTGGCAGCGTGGGGAGGTTGTACCGAGTCTGCACACTTGCCCAACTCACGGGCGCTGGTTATCCTGAATCGATGTCCCCTTGTCGGGGAAAGGAGGCGTCCGACCTGCGCATCGCCTTTGTGCCGGCCGTTTTGGCAGGCCTAGCCATGCTGGTCGCCGCCTGCGGCTCCGGAGAGGTCTCGTCGAAGGTACAGATAACGCCCCTGATGCCGACGCCATCTCCGGTCGCGGAACCGACGGCGGAGGTCACAGAGGTGCGGGGCCTTCTCTTACCTATCGAGGGCGCCTGCCTGCCAAGCGGCGATACCCTGATGCCTAATGCCGTCCGCGAGTACCGCAACGGCATCCATCAGGGCGTCGACTTCTACGGCATTGACAACTGTGCGTCCATTGTGCGGGGAACGTCGGTGCGGGCGGTGAAGGCGGGGCGCGTTATTCGCGCCACCCTGAACTACCACGACCTGACCTGGGACGAGCTGGAGGCGCTGAATGAGCGGCTTGCGCAGGGTGAGGCTAATGACCCCGACATCCTGGACACGTTTCGCGGCCGTCAGGTGTGGGTGGACCACGGCGGCGGCCTGGTGACGCGCTACGCCCACCTGGAAGGCATCGCTCCTGGCATCGCCGTGGGCGTGACGGTGGAGACGGGCCAGGAGCTGGGCTACGTCGGCGACTCCGGCACGCCAGAGTCGCTCACCGCCCCGGGCACCGAAGAGCATCTGCACCTGGAGATCTGGGTGGGAGACCACTATCTGGGTCAGGGCCTGCCGCCCAATGAGGTGAGGGCCCTCTACGAGAAGGCCCTCTCACCCTAGTTTCGTATCTGGCGGAGCAGGAGAAAAGTGGAAGAGCCGCCCAAGAAGGAGATGCGGAACCTGGCGGACGAGGCGGGCAATTCCAATGCCGAGGGGCGGGAAGGAGAGCGCTAGATGGGCCTCATCGAGGGCTGGGACCCCATCAAGATTGGCATCGATCCTGAGATAGGGCACCTCGGAGGGCTGGTGTTGACCTGGCACGGCGTCTTCACAGCCATCGGTATCGCTTTTGGCGTCTGGGTGGCTGTGAAGATAGCGGAGCGGGTCGGCTTCATCGAGGACGTCTCCTACACCATCGCCCTGGTGGGCGTGCCGGCGGGCATCATCGGCGCCCGCGCCCTCTTCGTCATAGAGAACCACAGCCTCTTCGCCGGCAGGCTGCTGGACATCTTCCGCATTAACGAAGGGGGCATCTCCATCTACGGGGCGCTCATCGGTGGTGTCCTGGGGGGCCTGGCCTACGGCGTCTGGCAGCGTCTGCCGATCCGGGCCGGCCTTGATGCCGCCGCCTTCGGCATGATCCTGGGCCAGGGCATCGGGCGCATCGGCGACATCATCAACGGTGAGCACTTCGCGAAGACGACGGACCTCCCATTCGCCGTCATCTACACGCACGCCAACAGCCCCAGCTTCGGACGGGACCCGCAGCACCCGGCCGTGGCCTACGAGTTCTTGGGCGACCTTCTCATCTTCGGGCTGCTCTTCCTCTTCTGGCGCTTCTACAAGAGGGATGGGTTGGTCTTCTTCAGCTACGCCTTCCTCTACTCGATCATGCGGCTCGGGATCAGCGCCCTGCGCCTCGACAACCAGGTCCTCTGGGAATTCAAGATGGCCCAGGTGGTGGCTCTGATTGTCATCGGTATCTCCATCCTGGGGTTCGCCTACTGCCTGCGACAGGCCCCCGGCCGCCGGACGGCCGAGGCGATCGTGACCCCAAGGCCGGCACCGGGCGGAGCGCAAGCGCGCCGCTGATCAAGGCAAGTCTTGGCCCGCGTCAACCTCTACACCCGGAGGAACTGCCCCCTCTGCGACGAGGCAGCCGATCTCCTGCGACGCCTGGCGCCGGAGTTCGGCCTGGAGGTGGAGGAGATGGACATCGAGGGCGACCCCGCCCTCCTGGAGCGCTACCGCGACTCCATCCCCGTCATCGCCCTGGACGGCGAGTTCCTCCTCTCGGCGCCCCTGCCGGAGACGCGGGTGAGGATGGTCCTCACGCGCCGCCTGCGGGGGCGCGCGTCCTAGGGTTGCCCTGCCAACACAATATTGAGCACATGTTCCAATTCTAGGCGTGAGCAGCTATAATAGCGGCGGCCCACAAACCTAAGTCGATGTGGCTATGCAGTCTTACAGACAGAGTATTGCCGCCATTGGCCTCTCGCTGGAACGGGGGACCGCCAATGTTCCGAATGATGGCCACTTTTACGTGCTCCTCAATAGCAAGATTAAGGGCCGATTCCGCGCCATGAGGCGAGCTTTGGCCCTCTATAAATCCCTCCTCGAAGAGAGCGGCTACACACCACCAACTGTGGACAGGGCGGCTGATCCTGCCTATGAGGCGGTCGAACGATATATGGGTGAACTGGAGGCCTACTGGTCAGACAGTCATAGGCACGCTCGTCGCGGCGGCAAGACGATGTACAGGAGGTAGGCCTTGGTGCTCGTCAGGGAGCAGCTAGCCCTAGCTAGGGTGTACAACACGAATGGCCAGGCCGAGCTGCGCGACGCTGCGGCGGCGCAGAATAAGTCCCTTCCTGTTCACCGTTGGGTTCCCTGGATCGCTGGATTCTCGGCCCAGTTCGTAGAGGACGCCATCGAGGGCTACTTACCGAAGAACGGCCGGAGCCGACAGCAGGTCCTTGACCCCTTCGCTGGAGTGGGTACCACGATGGTGGAAGCGTTAAAGGCTGGCTGCAACACCATTGGCTATGAGATCAACCCTTTCGCCGTGCTGGCGGCGCGCGCGAAAGTGAACTGCGTTGACCTTTCCTCGGAGAGATTTGCTGTGCAGGTGAGCGCCTTTCGCTGTGCGTTGGAGCGCTTTGAGACAGAGCTTGACCGTCAATGGGCAGCGGGCGGCGATAAGGCCGTGACGACGGTGCTCGAAACGCTTCGCGCGGCCAGGCCCTCGGGGTTTCGAAGCCGCATCCCCTTCTTTAGCCCCCCCATTGAGGCGAAGTTCCGGTACGCTCTAGACCGGACTGCGTCGCTACTGGAGCCTGACCGCACGCTCTTTCGTGCAGCGCTCGGAGCAACGATGATCTCCTACTCCAACTATAGCTACGAGCCAAGCCTGAGTTCACGCCCAGGAGCCGGCAAGCCCGTGATCGATAATGCCTCAGTCGTTTTCCCTGTCTGCCGCAAGCTCGACGAAATGTTGGAAGACATCGAATGGGCGCAGGCTAAGTTCGGCACGACCTGGCGAGAGCGACAGCGAGACGCTATCCACGCCTCCTACTTCAACTCAACGGTGCCGGCGGGCAGTGTGTCATTGCTGGTTACGTCCCCTCCATACATGAACAACTATCACTACGTCAGGAACACTCGTCCTCAACTCCATTGGCTTGGTCTGATAGACGGCAGCGATGAACTGCGGGAGTGCGAACAAGAAAGCTTCGGTAAGTTCTGGCAGACCGTCCGCCAGGCGCCGCCCATTGACCTGGACTTCGATTTTCCCGAACTTGCTGAGAAGATCAGGTACCTGCGCGGCCTCAACATCGACCGGGGACATTATGGCGGGCCCGGTTGGGCGAACTACGTGGCGAGCTACTTCAACGATTCCAATCGGTTCCTCCATCTTGTCAAGCATCAGTTGAAGCCTGGAGCCCGCGCCATCATCGTCGTTGGTAATTCAATCATTCAGGGCCTGGAGTTCAAGGTGGACCATCTGCTGGCCCAGATGGCCGAGCAGCACCGCATAGAAGTGGAAGCCATTCGGATTGTTCGAACGAAGCGCGTGGGGAACAGCATAATCGACTCGTCCGTTAGGAATGGCCACGAGGGCCAAGAGAAGCGCAAGACGCAACTCTACGACGCCGCCCTGATCCTTCGAGCATAACGCTAGTTATCTTGTGGCCCAGGGGATAGGTCTACTTCTTCGGGGGATACTGTGTGTCCCACGCACTTGTCTTAGTGCCTGGGCGGCCTATCCCCGGTACGTTGCTCCCAAGCCCCCGCCCCTGCCAAAGTGGTGAGTAGTGCTGGACTAGCGCGTCTTCGGCGGCCCGCACAAACCAGTCACCATCTATGGTGAGAAACCGGCAGGACACCTCAGACACATCGATGTTCTGGCGGTCCGCTATCTTCTTGTAGTGTTGCCTAAGCCGGTTAGCCAGCTTGCTCTTGACCTTGCCTACGTATACTACCTGGCCCTTGTAATACAGCGCGTAGACTCCTTTCAGCGGTGGGGCCACGTCGGGCGTCAGAGGATGCTCAGGGCTCGCCTCGAATTTCTCAATGAGTTGCTGATTGTATGCCTTGTCAAACTCGAAGATGAAGTCGTGTTTATCGCACACAGCCGCACTCCCCGCTCGTGGACGAAATCCGGGCTTGCGGCGATCTTACCTCCCCTGCCACATTTTTGTCGAACACAGTCGAACACAAGGTGCCGGTTGTTCCTGGGCCACTGCTCGACGGGCCCGTTGTTGACGGCCCTTCGCCGCCTTCTCCACAATGGCGGTAGCAGAGAAGGAGGGGTTCATCGTGGCGAGGCCGCGCGTTGGGCTCGCCTTGGGGGCGGGCGGCACCAAGGGCGCCGCCCACGTCGGCGTGCTGAAGGTGCTCTCCGAGGCAGGCGTGCCCATCGACTGCGTGGCCGGCGCCAGCATCGGCGCGCTATACGGCGCCCCCTTCGCCGTGGGACACGACCCCCAGGACCTCGAGCACAACATCCACCGCACGTCGCCGCGGGACGTGCTGCGCTTCTTCCGTCACCGCCTGACCATCGGGCCCCAGAATCCGCTGGGGGAGCGCTTCCACCGGGCGCTGGAGGGCGTCCGCTTCGAGGACCTGAAGGTCCCCTTCGCCGTCGTCGCCTCCGACGTGCTGCGCCGGGAACCGGTGCTCATCCGCGAGGGCGAGGTGCTGCCGGCGGTGCAGGCCAGCATATCGCTGCCGGTGCTGGCCCGGCCGGTGCGTTGGGGCGACCGCTACCTGGTGGACGGCGGCTACTGGGAGTCGGCGCCGGTGAGCGCCGCCCGCGTCCTGGGCGCCGAGAGGGTCATCGCCGTCGTCCTTGGCGACCCGGCGGTCGTGTCGGAGCGCCAGCGCGCCTGGGTGCGGCGCCTGGCCGCTATCCTGGAGGGGCACGCGCGCCCGTCAGGCAGGGACAGAAGGCCGAAGCCTCCAGGCCTGCTGGCCTGCGCTGCCTTCCTCCTCTACACCATGACCGAGGTGCGGCCGGCCACCACCGACGCCGACATCATCATCCGGCCGCGGGTGGCCCACCTCAACGCCAACTCCCCCCTCCACATGCAGCTCAGCCTCCGTCGCGGCGAAGAGGCGGCGCGAGAGGCCCTGCCCCTCATCGAGGAGCTGCTGCGCGAGCCTGCCCGCCCAGCAGCTACCGGCGGCGGGCCGATAGCGGCTCCTCCTCTTCGGCCTCCAGGCTAACCGGCGGCAGGATCTTCTTCAGGGGCGCCGGCAGCCACCAGTTCCAGGGCCCCAGCACCCGCATCAGCGAGGGCACCAGGAGGACGCGAATGATCGTGGCGTCCAGGAGGACGGCTACGGCCAGGCTGAATCCTATCTCCTTGACGATAATGATGGGCGAGAGGGCGAAGGCGCTAAAGACCACGATCATGATGACGGCGGCGCCCGTGATGATGCCCCCTGTGCGCTCCAGGCCCATAGCCACGCTGTCGCGGGTGCTGGCTCCGCGGTCCCGGAACTCCCGGATGCGGCTCAGCAGGAAGACCTCGTAGTCCATGCTGAGGCCGAACAGGATGCAGAAGAGCATCACCGGCGTGATCCAGTTGACGTAGCCAGCCGAGGAGAAGCCCAGCAGCTTATCGCCGTAGCCGTGCTGGAAGACCAGCACCAGGAAGCCGTAGGCGGCGAAGAGGGACAGCAAGTTCATGAGGACTGCCTTGGCCGGGATGACCAGGGAGCGAAAGAGGATAGTGAGCAGGACGAATGTCGCGGCCAGGACCAGCGCCACCACCAGGGGGAACTTGTTGTACAGCTCGAGGCGCAGGTCGCGCTCCACCGCCGTGGACCCGCCCACCAGCACCTGCGCCCCCTCAAGCCCCTGGACTGAGGGGATAATCTCCGACCGCAGGTCCGCCACAAGTGAGTCTGCCTCCTTTGACTCTGGGTCCGCGTAGAGGGTAGCGAAGACGAGGGCGGTGTCGGCGCCGCTGTCCAGGTTGACGAGGCGGGCCAGGGACCGCCTCGACTCCTCCGGCAGGGTGTCGAAGCCAGCGGCGAAGGCGCGCTGATAGTCCGCCAGCGTCCAGTCGGGGTTAAAGTAGGCGTAGCTGCGCACCTGCTGCACCCGTGGGTCGGCGGCCAGAGCAGCGCTGAGCTGGTAGACGTCGGCTATGGTTGTCGGGTCGGTCAAGCTGCCGTGGGGCTGCACCACCACCTGCACGGGTCCGATGCGGCCGGCGCCGAAGGCCGCGGCGATCAAGTCGTAGCCACGGCGGGACTGGGCCTCTTCCCCCAGCATCTTCACCCCCAGAGCGCCGGTGCGCATGCCCGTGGCGGGCACAGCCAGGGCCACCAGTCCCGCCAGCCCCAAGGTGATGAAGAGGGCCGGACGCTTCATGACCCCCAGCGCCCAGCCGTGCCAGAAGCCGGCCCGCCCCAGCCGGCCCATCAGCCGCGTGAGGCGCCGCGGCTCCTCGATCCAACCGCCGAGGTAGACGAGCAGGGCGGGCAGCAGGCTGAGGGCAGCTAGTGCGGCGGCCAGGACGGCCATGATCCCTCCCATGGCCACCGAGCGGAGAATGGAGCTTGCGGGAACCAGCAGGGAGGAGAGGGCGATGATGACGGTCAGGCCGCTGAAGGCGACGGCCTTGCCGGCGTGCGCCACCGTCGCTACCGCCGCTGCCTCCGGGTCTTTGCCCAGGCGGCGCTCGTAGCGGAAGCGGTTGACGGCGAAGAGCGAGTAGTCGATGCCCACGCCCAGTCCGATCATGCTGGCGATGTTCTGGACGAAGACGGAGACAGGCACAAAGTGGCCGAGGAGGAAGGC
>Ga0315289_10014401_pt1 | contig 11042 bp, 9 predicted proteins | sample YL17G11_40_MG_FD_203452 | JGI IMG/M metagenome (GOLD analysis project Ga0315289, IMG submission 203452) | Sediment microbial communities from Yellowstone Lake, YNP, Wyoming, USA - YL17G11_40 | ecosystem: Environmental > Aquatic > Freshwater > Lake > Sediment | place: USA: Wyoming | collected...
TGGATTGGTCTTCAGTGCCAATCACCCCACCTTAGCGTTTCTTCTCCCTGGTGTGCTCTTCCGAAGGGAGGTGCGGCCATGTACAGAATCACCAGGATGCTATGCGATGAAGAGGCGGCCACCGCCGTCGAATATGCCGTGATGTTGGCGATGATCTTATTGGCCGTGCTTGGGGCAATTGGATCGGTCGGGAGCCAGGCCGGCGGCATGTGGGGCGGAATCGAGCGCGATTTGCAGACTGCTGGATTCGGCGGCTCGTAAGGCCCACGTACCAACAACTTGCACCGTTCGACAAACCTGCGACCGTTGGTCGTGCAACAAGGCCGCGACCAACGGTCGCGGCTTTTCACAACAGGGGCGGGCAAGCCGCCCCTGCCACCTCCACGATGCTCCTGAAAACCGCCCGCTACCCCCTACTCACCGCCCACTACCCACTATCCACTACTCACTACCCACTACCCACTACCCACTACTTCACTCGCCCAGCGTGGAGCGGCGGCGGAGGATGTGGTGGTAGTGCTGGGCGAAGCGGTGGGCCTCGTCGCGGACGTATTGCAGCAGCCGCAGCGCGTAAGAATTCCGGCTGAGCCGCAGCGGCTCCTCGGTGTCCGGCAGATAGATGAACTCCTCCCGCTTGGCCAACGAGATCACCGTGGGCGGACGGAACTTCAGCGTGGCCAGCGCCGACAGGGCCGCCCCCAGTTGGCCCTTGCCGCCGTCGATCAGCAGGATGTCGGGCGGCGGTTCGCCTTCTTCGCTCAGCCGCTGGAACCGCCGCATCACCACCTCGTGGATGCTGGCCACGTCGTCAACGCCCGCTACGCTGCGGATGCGGAATCGCTTGTATCCCGGCTTGAAGGGGAGCCCGTCGATGAATTGCACCAGGGCCGCCACGGTCTCGCTGCCGGCGGTATGGGCCACGTCGATGCCTTCGATCGTCCGCGGCCGCTGGGCCAAGTGCAGCACCTTTTGCAGGCCGGCCAGTCCCTTTTTGGGATCGATGGGAAACACCTCGGGCTGCACGTGCGTTTCGAGTTCTCCCCGGTCAGCGAGCGTTTCCAGCAGTTGGATTTCATCGCGCAGCCGGGCGGCCTCTTCGTAGCGAAGCTCCTGGGCGGCCGTCTCCATTTCCTCGCGCATCTCGGCCAAAAGCGATTGCTTCTTGCCTTCCAAGAACTGCTGCAGCCGCCGAATATCCTTGCGATAGGCCTCTTTCGAGATCCGCAGGTTGCACGGCGCGGTGCACTGATGGATCGAGTGCAGCAGGCATGGGCGGAACCACCGCCAGCGCGGGTCCTGCTCGTCGATATCCAGCGAACAGGTGCGAAACTTGAAGATCTTCTGCAGCACCTGGATCGCCCCGCGCAGCGCCCGCGGATTGGCAAACGGCCCGTAAAGCTTCGTTCCCCTGGCCTGCGGATTCCGCGTGAAGCCGACCCGGGGAAAATCCTCGTGGGTGTGGATTTCCAGGTAGGGGAAGGTCTTATCGTCGCGTAGCTCGCGGTTGAACTTGGGCTGAATGTCTTTGATCAGCCGGGCCTCGACCAGCAGGGCGTCGATCTCGCTGTCGGCTTTGAGGTAGTCGATGTCGCGGATTTCCTGGACCAGACGGGCGGTGCGGGGGTCTTCGGCGGCCGCCTTCAGAAAGTAGCTGCCCGCCCGGGCGCGCAGATTCTTCGCCTTGCCCACGTAAATCACCCGGCCGGCGGCGTCTTTCATCAAGTAAACGCCGGGCGTTTGCGGAAAGGACCGAACTTTTTCGGCCGCCAGGGAGTTGTCCTGGGGCTGTGCGTCCGATGGAAGGGACTCAGACATGGGTTTCTCACCAAGGAGGCACGGAGAACACGGAGGTAGTAGAACTGCAGAAACGCGTTTCGTTTCTGGTAGGGCCAGCGGTGGTGGAGCAGTCTGTGTCGAGCCAGTCGCGACGCGAACCTTCGTTTTCACCGACCTATACCAATCTCCGTGTCCTCCGTGCCTCCGTGGTGTTGTCTTTGGTGAGAAATGCGGGTTCGAGAGGAACTATCGCAGCGCCACAGAAATTATATGTGGATGCCCGACCCCGTCCCAGCTTCGCCTCACCGCGGCAGGTCTTGCAGGATGAGAGGCGACTTCTCCTGTCCAGCCTTTTTCTTGCCCTGCGTGTCGCTTTGCTTGGGCTCTGGCTTGGTTGCGGGCGATGGCTCGGCAAGCATGAGCGAGTCGGGGGACTGGTCCGACTGGAACAAAGGATCGTCCGGCAAAGGGCCCACGGTGGCGCGCGTGGAGTTCTTGACCGCTTCCTCGAGCCAGGCGACCAGCTTTCCCTGCTCCATGAACGGCTGTCCAGCCTGGGCCCAAGCCTGCAATACCCGGGTGGCCGCCTCCTGACGCTGATGGTATTTCGGCTGGCCCCAGAAGGTCTCATACACCTGGATGCGATACAGCGCCCAGAGCCGTGCAATGGCCGCCTTCTCGCGTTGGTCGGTTTCCCGGACCAATTCCCGCAACTTGTCCCACGGGACTACTTTCTGGTGCAGCGCCGTGCGGTAGCCCGAAACTTTCTTCTGAGCATCCTTGGGATTGAGTGCCGCCCGGCAGGCCCGATCCAATCGCTCCTCGATATCCTTCAGCCACGCCTGCTGCTGGGCTGGCTGCATATCCGTCACACGGCGGAGAACGGCGTCGGCATCGACGAGATCCTTTTTGGGCGTCGCCGGCGCGGCCCCCTCCTGATTGGATGGTTTCTCTTGCCCCTCCGAAGCCTTGCTTTCCGGGCTGGCAGGGCTGCTTGGCTCCGTCGGGGCGCTCGCCTGAGCCCCCAGGAAAACCAGACTCGTCAATACTACCGGCACAACGTGCATGATCGCCTTATTCTCCAGCCCCGGCGCATATCCATAGCTCACGCTATCTCTTCCTCTAAAAGTAGATCTTTTGCCCAAGCAAGTCAAACCGCCCCCGTAGCGCGTTGCCAGCTTGGCCTGGCATGGCGAGAATAACGGAAACGCTGAACAGGCCGAAAAACGACCCGATATGGCCCGCGCCTTCGCCGGCGGGAAACTTTGCCGCCGACCCGCGGCTGCGCCAAGATCTTCCATTGCCGAGGTCCCCGTGAGCAATCTTGCACCCAACTTGCCGGAACTCGACCGACTTCTCGACTCCGGCGACCCCTCGCTTTACCAGTTTGCCACCCATGCTGCCGGCCCCGAAGGCAGCCTGCCGCTCAGCGACGAAATCCTCCGGGAGCGGCCCAGCGGTGATGCCTTCGGCATGTCGCAAGACGCAGGCATGGGCTGGGAGCCCTCACGGCTGGCTGGGCCGCAATATGTCTTGCTCAGCACGTTGGGCGGCATTCGCGCCGACGATGGCACGCCCATCGCCCTGGGATATCATACCGGCCACTGGGAACTGGGCCTGGCGATGAGGGCCGCTGCCGAGGAGATGCGCCGGGCGGGGGCTGTCCCCTATGCCGGCTATTGCTCCGACCCGTGCGACGGCCGCACCCAAGGCACGCCCGGCATGTTCGACAGCCTGGCCTACCGCAACGACGCCGCGTCGATCTTCCGCCGGCTGGGCCGCTCGATCCCCAACGCCCGGGGTGTGCTCGGCGTGGCGACCTGCGACAAGGGCCTGCCGGCGATGATGATGGCCCTGGCCAGCCTGCGGCGGATGGCGTGCGTGTTGATTCCCGGCGGGGTGATGCTGCCGCCGACGGTGGGTGAAGACACCGGCAAGATCCAGTCGGTCGGCGCTCGTTACGCCCACGGCGAAATCACACTGGCCGAGGCCGCCGCGTTGGGTTGCCGGGTGTGTGCGTCGGCGGGCGGAGGGTGCCATTTTCTCGGCACGGCGGCCACGGCACAGGTGGTCGGCGAGGCGTTGGGCATGGCACTGCCGCACTCGGCGCTGGCCCCCTCCGGACAGCCCATCTGGCTCGACCTCGCCCGCCGCAGCGCCAAAACCCTCATGGCGCTGGCCGGCCGCAGCGTGAAGATGGCCGACATTCTTTCCGACGCCTCGGTCCGTAACGCCATGACCGTCTTTGCGGCCTTTGGCGGCTCGACCAACCTGCTGATCCACCTGCCGGCGGTCGCCTATTCGGCCGGCCTTCGTCGGCCGGGCGTGGCCGATTGGGCCGAAATCAACCGCCGCGTGCCCCGGCTGGTATCAGTCCTGCCCAACGGGCCGGTCGACCATCCCACGGTCCGCGTGTATTTGGCTGGCGGCGTGCCCGAAGTCATGCTGCACCTGCGAGATATGAACCTGCTGGAACTCGACGCCATGACCGTTAGCGGCCGCACCTGGGGTGAACTGCTGCGATGGTGGGAGACCTCGCCGCGACGTGCGGCGTTGCGAAAACTGCTCCACGAGCGCGATGGCATCGACCCCGACGATGTCATCTTCACCCCTCAGCGCGCCCAGGAACTCGGGGTCACCAGCACCATCTGCTTTCCCCATGGGAACCTCGCCCCGGAAGGCTCGGCGATCAAGAGCACGGCCATCGATCCGCGGGTGGTTGACCCGGACGGTGTGTATCGCAAGACGGGCCCCGCCCGGGTGTTCGTCCGCGAGCGCGATGCCGTGGCTGCCGTCAAAGGGCGGGGCGAGCGGCCGATCCAACCCGGCGATGTGATGGTGCTCATGGGTCGCGGGCCGTTGGGTTCGGGCATGGAAGAGGTGTTCCAGGTCACTTCGGCCCTGCGGTATCTCTCCTGGGGACGCGATGTGGCCCTGGTGACCGACGCCCGCTTCTCGGGCGTGAGCACCGGGGCGTGTATCGGCATGGTGGCGCCGGAGGCGTTGGCCGGCGGGCCGCTGGGCAAGGTCCGCGAAGGCGATCGCATCCGCATCATCATCGACCGCAACCGCCTGGAAGGGAGTGTGGACCTGGTGGGCGACGCCCAACGCGAGTTGATTCCCGCGGAGGCCGAACGCCTGCTGGCCGAGCGGCTGCCCCATCCCGACCTTTCGCCCGACCCGCTTTTGCCCGCCGAAACGCGACTGTGGGCCGCGCTCCAGCGCGTCAGCGGCGGCGCCTGGGGCGGCTGCGTGTACGACGTCCAGGCGATCGTCGAGCGGCTCGAGTGACACGAGTTTGAGGGTTCTCGTCCCGCAGGAACGCATAACGCTTTTGTCCCGGAAACGTGTAACACTTTCGTCCCGTAGGGACGCTTGATAATAGCCCAGGAGTTTACTCCTGGGTTGATGTTGCCCCTGGTAACTGTAGTCCCGTAGGGACGATTGATACACTACAGCCATTCGCTGCGCGATTATATTACGCAGGCGATTCGCCGCGTCATGATGACCATACGTAAGGTCTACCATGAGTCACACATTCACCAGTAGCCTGTTTCACTGCACGTTCAGTACCCGGGGTCGGCGGGCGCAAATTACCGTGGACCTCCGGGAGCGTCTTTGGCCGTTCATGGGCGGGATCGCGCGGGAAAACGGCATGAAGGCGTTGATCGTGGGCGATGTTGAGGATCACGCCCATTTGTTGTTGTCGCTGCCGTCTACCATGCCGGTTGCCAAGGCGATTCAACTCATCAAAGGTGGGTCCTCGAAATGGGTGCATGACAGTTTCGTCCAACACCGAAGCTTCGCATGGCAAGAGGGATACGGAGCCTTCAGCATCGGTGTATCACAGGTGGATCGGACGATTGCCTACATCCAGTCACAGGAAGAGCACCATCGGCGGAAAACCTTTCAAGAGGAGTTCCTGGAGATCCTCAAAAAGCACGGGCTCCCGTATGACGAACGTTGCCTTTGGGATTGACGTTCAATCGTCCCTACGGGACTGAGACGATGGTTTTCGACCTGCATCCCCAGGAATAAATTCCTGGGCTATTATCAAACGTCCCTACGGGACGGAGTGCCGCAGAGCCGCCCGGCCGACTTGGTGTAGGGCGTAGATCGAGCCGCCCAGCCGACTTGGTGTAGGGAGAAGATCGCACCGCTCTGAACAGATGTGGTGTGTCTCTGTCAATCGCCTCGTCTGATAGCCGAATCTTTGCCAAGCCCGTTTCCTGTCAATTTGGCAGTCTGACCTGGGGCCCGTAAGGTCAATTTGCCTTCCTTGGCGGGTCGGCGAGAATCCCCGCAATCGCCGTCAAATTGCGCAATCTGCTTTCGCGAAAGATGTTGCGCGCAGCCTCTCCCCTTTTGGCGCGCCGATTGCTTCCCTGCAACGCCGGCCCATACCGCACGCAGATCTGGCAGACGGTCTTTCCGCAGGTCCTCTCGGGCGACGGGCCGGTCGACAGCAATCAACCTTTCAGGAGTTCCGGAGGCAACCTAGCATGGCGAAAAAGAAGGAAGAAGGTGCGGCCAAGACGTTTGCCGCGGGCAGTTTGAAGCTCCAGCCCTTGGGCGACCGTGTCGTGGTCGAACGGGAAGAGTCGGAAACGGTCACCGCCGGCGGCATCGTGCTGCCGGATACCGCCAAGGACAAGCCCACGCGGGGAAAAGTCGTCAGCGTCGGCGACGGCCGCCTGTTGGACGACGGCACGCGCAACCCCATGCAGGTCAAGGTGGGCGAGCGTGTGCTGTTCAGCTCCTATGCCGGCGAGCCATTCAAACTGGGCGACCGGGAACTGCTACTGATGCGGGAAGAAGACATTCTCGCAGTGATTCTTCGTTGATCCTCAGAAAACCAGTCACGGCGAGTCAGCTCGCCCATGCCTATCAAGCCAATTGAAGGAGAAAACATCGCATGGCCAAGATGATTGCCTTTGACCAGGAAGCCCGTGACGCCTTGCGGCGCGGCGTTTCCAAGTTGACCCAGGCGGTGCGCGTCACCCTGGGTCCCCGCGGACGTAACGTCATCCTCCAGAAGAGCTTTGGCTCGCCGACCGTCACCAAGGACGGGGTCACCGTGGCCAAGGAAATCGACCTGGAAGACGTGTACGAAAACATGGGCGCCCGGATGGTCCGCGAAGTCGCCTCGAAAACCAGCGACGTGGCCGGCGACGGCACCACCACGGCGACGATCCTGGCCGAGGCGATCTACAACGAGGGCCTGCGGGCGGTCGTTTCCGGCGTCAACCCGGTGGGGTTGAAGCAGGGCATCGAAAAGGCGGTGGCCGACATCACCGAGAAGCTCAAGAACATGTCGATCTCCGTCAAGAACAAGAAAGAGGAGATTGCCCAAGTCGGCTCCGTGGCCGCCAACAACGACATGGAGATCGGCCGCCTGCTGGCCGACGCCATGGAAAAGGTCGGCAAAGACGGCGTCATCACCGTCGACGAAGGCAAGAGCCTGGCCACCGAGGTGGAATGGGTCGAAGGGATGCAGTTCGACCGCGGTTACCTCTCGCCCTATTTCGTCACCGACCCACAGAAAATGGAATGCGTGCTGGAAGACGCCTACGTGCTGATCTACGAGAAGAAGCTTTCCAACATCAAGGAGCTTGTGCCGGTGTTGGAGAAGGTGGTCAACGCGGGCAAGCCGCTGCTGATCGTGGCTGAAGACGTGGACGGCGAAGCCCTGGCCACGCTGGTGATCAATAAACTGCGCGGCACGATCAAGGCCTGTGCGCTCAAGGCGCCCGGCTACGGCGACCGCCGCAAGGCCATGCTCGAGGACATCGCCATCCTCACCGGCGGCACCGCGCTGTTCGAAAGCCTGGGAAGAAAACTGGAGAACGTCACGCTGAACGAGCTAGGCCGGGCGAAGAAGATCGTGATTGACAAGGACAACACCACGATCATCGAGGGCGCCGGCAAGAGCAGCGAGATCAAGGGCCGCATCGAGCAGTTGCGGCGGGAGATCGAAAACACCACCAGCGACTACGACTGCGAGAAGCTCGAAGAGCGGCTGGCCAAGCTGGCCGGCGGCGTGGCGAAGATCAACGTCGGTGCCGCCACCGAGAGCGAGATGAAGGAGAAGAAGGCCCGCGTCGAGGACGCCCTGCACGCCACCCGTGCGGCCGTGGAGGAAGGCATTCTGCCGGGCGGCGGCGTGGCGCTGCTGCGGGCGGCCGCGGCGGTGAAGCCCGAGGAACTTACGCAAGACGAGGAGGTCGGCTACAAGATCGTGCTGCGTTCCTGCCGTTCTCCGTTGACGCAGATCGCCGCCAACGCCGGCCAAGACGGCGGCATCGTCTGCGAGAAGGTCACCGAAATGAAGGGGGCCATGGGCTACAACGCCGCCACCGGCGTGTACGAGGACATGGTCAAGGCCGGCGTGATCGATCCGACGAAGGTCACGCGCACGGCCCTGCAAAACGCCGCCAGCGTAGCCACGCTGATGCTGACGTCCGACGCCTTGGTGGCCGAAAAGCCCAAGGAAGAAAAAGACCATCCGCCACACCCCGGCGGCGGTGAAATGGATTATTGAGCGGGGTCAGGGATCAGGAGGTTCTCCTGCGCTTTCTCGACCGCGAACGAGCGCCGCATCAGGGGTTCCTTTGCTTTGCGCTCGAACGGGCGGTCGCCGAAATTGACGATCACTCGATCACCGGTATCCCAGTCGGTGAACTGGACCGAACGGTCTGCCGTCAACCATCCGTGATTCACCATCTCGGCAAAACCGATGCGCTCCCTGACCGAGGCGATGCGCCGATAACTCGCGACCAACTCGGCCTTGCGACTCTCCCACAGACGCCGGTTGATGTGCCACATCGGCATCGTCCCGTAGAGGATGTTGAACAAGTCCTTCTTCCAAGCATACGGCGTGCTTTGGTAGTTCGTGTCGCGCCACACCCAGGTCCCGGCCACGAAGTCGTGAAACGCCAACTGATACAGGGGAATCCTCCTGGTCTCGTCGAGCTGGGTAGCTGCCTGCTTTTGGTAATCATTCCCCAAGTCCTTCTCGAAATCGCCGCCGGGGATCTTCAACGGGTTGTCGGAATAAGTGCGCAGCGACATCAGACCTTCGAAGAAATCCAACTCGGGAAGCGCCCAGGTTGGGCAGACCCCTTCACCGGAACCGACCAACATCCCCAGCTCGCGCGTTCGCCGCATGATCTCCCGCCGCGCCTGCTGGTTCTCTTCGATGGTGGATGGGTGGTCCGGATGCAGACAGGGCGCCAACTGGACCACCAGCGTGTCAAAGTAGAACAGTTGCACGCCGTAGTCGTTGATGACCGTTTTGGCCTTCTCCGGCCACTCCTTCAGCACCTGCTTGCCGCAGATTCGATCCCAAGCTTTGCGGTTGCTGTTGCCGAGCAACTGGCCAGGCGCAAGCTTTTCGGTCAGAACGGCGCTCGGCCAATGGCGTTTCTGGGAAACCTGGAAGAGGTTGCCCGTGGGCATCTGATACTTTCCCACCACCCATCCCAACTGCTTGATACCGTCGCATAACGCCCGATCGATTTCGTGCCTGCCGTAAAAGACCGCGATGCCGCGTTCGATGCCGGCGGCCTTCATCTCCGTCACCAGCTTCAGATCCTCGGCCGGATTTTCGCCCCAGAGATAGACGTAGACTCCGTCTTTCAAGTGGGCGACCGCGGGGCGGGCCTTCGTCCGCTGGTGAAGAGGCCGCATTTCGGGATGCCAGCGGAGAAAGTCGTTCCGATACTCCTTCGCCAGTCCCACGTATCCGCCCTCGGTAAAGAACGCGTAGTTGATGCGCAAAGGCCCCGCGTAAACGGTCTCATCGCGTCCCGCCGGGAGTCGGAACGTATCCAGACGCGCCCTCATGGCTCGTTTGAGGTCGGTGATCCCCCACCAGGGCTGACTGCCGCTCCAGCCGAACGGGTCGTTGATCTCCCCCATCTTTTCCAAGGGCATGAGCATTCCTTCGCCCGTGGTGTTCTGCACATAGTGCCAGCCCTTTCCGGGCGCGACGAAGGGGAAGGGGTAGCCGGGCAGCGCGGTGTACCGCCGATTCGGCATCTCCAGTAGAAGGTCAAAAGCGTGCGGGCACTGTTTGGCCAGCGAAATTGTGACAGTATACGTTTCATCTTTCGCCGCCACTTTGGCGGAGAGAGTTGTTGGGGAAACGCGCACGGTCTCCAGAGCGACACGAAAGCCGCCGCGCACCTGCTGCCGCCACACCAGCCCGATGCGATTGTCCACGACCGTGACGGAAGCGTCCTGCGGGGACAAAGAAATTCGCAGCACATTGTTTTCAAGCGTTAGTGCCTCGCCGCTGATTGTTCCGCCTTGCGCCGCGCCTTCTTGCCCTGCTGCCAAAGCGACCAGCGGTAGCCCTGCGGTCCGAAGTTCGCCTTGGGAAGATTGGACGTTGAGCAAGGATAGTGGCAGCAACAACAGGTAAAGGGCTTTCATGATGAACCTCACTCGTCCTTATCGTATGTCGCGAAAAACCGCTGAATGTCGCTCATGCTCATCCCTACAACTCGTGCTCGGTGCGGAGGCAAGCGGCGGCAGGACTCGCCGGTCGGGCGGCTCCTTGGAGGAAAACCATGCAGTTAAAGACCGCACGATGCGTCATGACGCGTGGCCTTGCCCCTCGCGCCACACTTCCTCACGGGCCGCCTCAAAGAAACGATCGCACTCCGCGTCGCTGATTCCGGCGGCTTCCACTGCGCGAGCCAGCGGAGCGCAAATCTCCTCGAACGTGCCCGCCTTGGCGATCTTCTCCCTGATCGCTTGCAGCACAAAGGCATTCACGTCCTGCCCGCTGCGGTCGGCCTGAAGCCGCAATGCCTGTTCGACCTCAGAGGGCAATTGAATCGTCAGCGTCATGGGATCCCTCATGCCCTGTAACAAACAGACTTATCTTTAGTCTATCCGTCTTCACCATCCATTGCTACCCGGCCGGGAAGAAGCCAAATCCGAGGGGTAAACCCGCAGATTAACCAGGAGATGCCATCGCGGTTGGTGGCACTGGCGTCTCGCTGGGTGGCACCGGTTCTTGAACCGGTGGGACGAAGTCCCAAGACGTTGCCGTGCGGACCTCGCGTGGGCGGCATCTTTCCGCCTTTACATGGCAACTTGCCGCGGTAGAATCGAAGGCGCCGGACAATCCGCGCCAAGGAGCCTCGCGTACCGCGGGGCCCCCCAACAGATGACTGGGAGAGAACTTGAGGACTCAACTGGTAGATTTTCTCGTGACGGACTCTGACCCGCCGACGCAGTCGGCGGGCGTGTTAGCT
>Ga0315289_10014402_pt1 | contig 11042 bp, 9 predicted proteins | sample YL17G11_40_MG_FD_203452 | JGI IMG/M metagenome (GOLD analysis project Ga0315289, IMG submission 203452) | Sediment microbial communities from Yellowstone Lake, YNP, Wyoming, USA - YL17G11_40 | ecosystem: Environmental > Aquatic > Freshwater > Lake > Sediment | place: USA: Wyoming | collected...
CTTTGGGGATCGGTATATTAGTTAGTATGTTTTCAGCTATCACTATTACAAGAACATTTTTAAGATTGATTGTTAGTAAAAATTTAGAAAAAAATCTTAAATGGTTTGGTGTTAAAAGAGAAGCAATTAAAGAGGAAGTGAAAAATGTATAAAATCACTCAAAAAAGAAATATTTTCTTCATCTTATCAATTATTTTATTAATCCCCGGTATTTTAGCATTAATTTTCTGGGGACTACCTTTGAGTATTGATTTTAAAGGCGGCAGTGCGATAATTTTAAATTTTAAAAGTGAAAGACCCCAGATACAAACTATATCTGAAAAACTATCAACACTTGACCTAGGTAATTTGACTGTTCAGTCAGTGGCCGAAAAGGGGATTAGCCTTAAATTAAAACATATTGATAATGAAACATACCAAAAAATATTAGATAATCTTAAGAGTAACTTCGGCGATATCGAAGAAGTCAGTTTTGATGCTATAGGGCCGACAATTGGTAAAGAATTAAGAAATAAAGCTTTTACGGCTGTAATTTTAGTTTTAATTTTTATAATTATATATATTGCTTTTGCTTTTCGTAAAGTATCTAGCGGGCCAGTTCATTCTTGGGTTTATGGCGTTGCTGCTGTGATTGCTTTGATTCATGATATTTTAATGGTTATCGGTATTTTTTCAATAATTAGTCATTTCTTGAAAATTGAAATTGATATTCTATTCGTCACCGCTCTATTAACTGTACTTGGATTTTCTGTGCATGATACTATTGTAGTATTCGATAGAATTAGAGAAAGATTAAAATTAAGTTATAACAAAACATTTGAGGAAACAGTTAATGATAGTATTAATCAAACATTAGTTAGATCAATAAATACAACTTTGACCACATTATTTGTGCTTTTAGCTTTATTCTTATTTGGCGGTCAATCTATAAAATATTTTGTTCTTGCTTTATTAATTGGAATCACTTCTGGAACCTATTCTTCAATTTTTATCGCTTCACCACTTTTAGTTGTTTGGGACAATGTCAGACATCGTAAAGTTAATATTTAAAAAATAATTTCGATATTATAAAGGAGAATTAACGATAAATGCTCCTTTTTTATTTAGATAAAATAACTACTATTGACTTTAAATTAGATTTTAATTATAAAATATCAATTTACCCCTTGACACATTTTAAGAAGTGTGCTATACTAAAGACAGAATAATTAAAATATATAAAAATATGGAAGATCAAAATTCAATTTTAGATAGAATAATATTATCGAAACAATCTACTGAAATAGAACATTTTAATCCAACTGAGGTTATTTCGTCTTTATTAAAACATTTAATAAGCAGAGAGGAAGATGTTTTACGAAGGCGTTTTGGTTTAACTACTAAAAAAAGTGAAACTCTTGAAGAAATAGGAAAATCATACAGTGTAACTAGAGAAAGGGTAAGACAAATTGAAAATACAGCGATAACCAAGATAAAAAAATTGAAGAACTTTAAAGAATTAATGAATCCTATAGAAAATACAATTACTTCTGTCCTTGAACAACATGGAGGAATTATGCAGGAAGATTCTTTATTAAAATCATTATTACATGTTTCAGGTTATAATAATATAAACAGTCAATGCGTTATTTTCATTTTATCTCAACTCCTAACTAATAAGTTTAGAGAAATTAAACAGAGTAAAGAATTCCGAGTATCTTGGCAAGTAAATTTTGCTTCAGTCACTTTTTTACAAGATGTTATAAATCAATTGTTTAATATTATTAAAGAAAAAAATAAACCATTAAAAGTAGATGAGCTCATTGAGCATTTTAAAAAAACAAAATTTTTTGAAGAACATAAAAACCAATTAACTTCGGATGTTGTAATTTCTTATCTAGAAACTAGTCAAAAAATTTCTAAAAATCCTTTCAACGAATTTGGTTTATCAGATTGGGGAAGCATTATTCCAAAAAGAATGAACGATAAAATTTATTTGGTTTTAAAAAAGCATGGTAAACCTTTACACTTTACTGAAATTACAAAACGTATCAATGAAATAAATTTTGATAAAAGGAAAGCTCACCCACCGACTGTACATAATGAACTAATATTAAATGATAAATATGTATTAGTCGGACGCGGCATATATGCACTTAGGGAGTGGGGCTATCAGCCTGGCGTTGTCGCTGATGTATTATTTAATATTCTAAAAAAGAATGTACAGCCATTGAGTCGTGAGGAACTTGTTAATAAAGTACTTGAACAGAGAATTGTCAAGAAAAATACTATTCACTTAGCTTTGACTGATAAAAATAAATTTAAGAAACTGGATGATGGCAAATACACCCTAAACAACAATTAGAAAATAATATTTTACCTTATGGATATTACTCTTGATTTAACGGGAGTTGGATCCCTTCAAAATCCATTGCTTGTTACTTGGTATATGATTGCCCACTTATATGGCTGGGTACTTATTTTAATTACCATCATCTGGGGATCATGGGAAGGCTGGAAGGAATGGCGAAGAAATCTTTTTGATGCAAAGATTAAGTATACACTTTTAGCTATAGATATCCCAAAAAATATAGAACAAAGTCCCAAAGCGGTGGAACATGTTTTTTCTCATATTTACGGTATATACAAAAAAGGAACTTTAAAAGCAAGGTATATTGAAGGTTATACCCCATACAATATAAGTTTTGAAATTGTCAGTATTGAAGGGTATATTCAGTTTTTAATTCGTACTCCCAGCCGATTTAGAGATTTAATTGAAGCGGCTGTTTATGCCCAGTATCCTGATGCTGAAATTACCGAAGTTCAAGATTATATAGATAATGTTCCAAAACCACTGGAATATCCCAATGATGAGTGGGATCTATGGGGAACTGAGTTTAGGTTTTCAAATAAAAATGTATACCCTATAAGAACTTACCCAGAATTTGAACATCCATTAACTCAGAAATTCCTTGATCCGATGGCATCTTTTCTTGAAATGCTTTCTAGGATTAGGCCAGGGGAACAACTTTGGTTTCAAATCCTGATTTCACCAGCTCCATCCAGTTGGCGGGAACAGGGTCTTAGAATTATCAGAAAACTTATTGGCAAGGCAGAACCAGCGAAAAAGGGTATTGATTTATTTTATTTTCCAGGACAAATTGCTAAGGGACTTAGTGAATCAATAACTGCTTCAATAATACCACCATCTGAGATGGATCGGGCAAAACAAAAAACTCAAGAAAGACAATGGCCTTCATTGATGCAACACTTGTCACCCGATGAAAGAGGAATTGTCGAAGCGATTGGTTATAAAATAGCCAAGCTAGGATTTTTTACCAAAATAAGAATGATTTATATGGGCAAAAAAGAAGTGTTTGATAAAACAAGAGTTAACGATGCCATCGTCGGAGCCGTTAAGCAATTCAACACACTAAATCTTAATGGTTTTGAAGTTCATAAAAAAGCGCGCACTACAGTTCATTACCTATTTCTTAATTATCGTAAAAAATGGCGGCAGAGAAGAATTCTATGGGGCTATCGTTACAGGAGTATGAAAAGAGGTTGGACGAAATTGATACTAAATACTGAAGAATTAGCCAGTTTATGGCACTTTCCAGTGGCTGAAGTAAAAGCACCGCTTGTCCAAAAGACGATTAGTAAGAGAGCGGTGCCACCGACGGCCCTACCTGTTGAATCAACCTTTACTCATTCAGCTTCTATAATAAAGGGTGCTCCAATAAAAAGTGGCCCACCAGTTAATTTACCTTTTGTAAAATAAAACAAATTATTTAAAGTATGGAAAATAACATCGAAAATGGAATAACTATTTTTGCGGAGACAAATTACCGCAATTTAAAACGCCGGTTCGGTATTAAACAAGATGATCGCCGAAGACATATGTATTTGATTGGAAAAACAGGCATGGGCAAGACAACTGTTTTGGAAAATATGATTATTTCTGATATCAGAGCTGGACGCGGTGTTTGCGTGGTTGATCCGCACGGTGATCTAATTGATAAAATAATTGATTTTATTCCGTCTTATCGCATTAATGACGTTGTTCTCTTTGATCCGGCTGATATTGAATATCCGATTGGCTTTAATGTGTTGGAGAGTGTTGACACAAATCAGAGACATTTAGTCGCTTCTGGCTTAATGGGTGTTTTTACTAAAATTTGGGAAGGGGTTTGGAGCGCCCGTATGGAATATATCTTAAACAACTGCATCTTAGCGCTTTTGGAATACCCTGGCTCAACAATGTTAGGTATTTCAAGGCTATTGGTAGACAAAAAATTCAGAAGAAAAGTCATCGAAAAAATTACAGACCCGATTGTTAAAGGCTTTTGGATAGATGAATTTGCGGAATACAATGACAGATTCAGAAACGAAGCGATTGCGCCTATTCAAAATAAAGTTGGACAATTTTTATCCAGCTCAATCATTCGTAATATCGTCGGTCAGCCCAAATCAACTATCAATCTTAGAGAAATTATGGATAATCAAAAAATTCTATTTTTGAATTTATCTAAAGGTAGAATTGGCGAGGATAATTCATCTCTTTTAGGTGCGATGATGATTACAAGGATACAATTGGCTGTCATGAGTCGCGTTGATATACCTGAAATTGAGAGAAAAGACTTTTATCTTTATGTTGACGAATTCCAAAACTTTGCTACTGAAAGTTTTTCAAGTATTTTATCAGAAGCCAGAAAATACCGTTTAAATCTCATTCTTGCTCATCAGTACATTGAACAATTAGATGAAAAGGTGATGGCCGCTGTTTTTGGTAACATTGGCACGATGATGTGTTTTAGAGTCGGTGCGGCTGATGCTGAATTTTTAGCTAAAGAATTTTTTCCTATATTTGCTGAGGAGGATTTGCTTAATCTCACAAAATACGATGTTTACATGAAATTGATGATTGATGGCGTGGCTTCAGAACCATTCTCCGCAACAACATTACCACCGTTAGAAGGCAGAACAATGAACAAAGATAAAATAATTAAGGTTTCTCGCGAACGCTGGGGCAAACCAAAAGAATTAGTTGAAGAAAAAATCTTGCGATGGAGTGGTGTAGCCGAAATTTATAAAGCTTCGGCGGAGGAAGAGAATATTGCCGTCTCTCAAATTGAAAGCGCTTATAAAACTGAGGGTAAGGGATTTCGCCACAAAGATAATTTCGGACCAGTTAAAAGTAACCCCGTAAAACAGGTGGCCAAACCTGCTATAAAAAACTTAGAGTCAGTCCCCCTACAAACACAAGAAGCGGCAATATCATTAAGAGAAGCATTGTCACGACAACCAGTCACTTTTCATAAAAGAAGAGAGGCAGCTACTCCCAATTTAGGGCCTAGAGAACTGATTCAAAAACCAGCAGCTATACCGAGACCCGAGAATCAAATTAATCAAGAAACTTCTGAACCAATTAATCCTTTAACGCCATTAAAACCAAAGCAGATCATAAGATTTTAATGATCAAACATTTATCATATACAAAAATTAGTAAATATATATATATTGGAACAGCTATTTGTTGCAAAAAACATTTTAATCAGCTAATAAAGAAAGGATTCATCGCTGATGTTGATCTAGAAGATGAAAAAATAGACAGGCCATCTGGTGTTAAAGCTTTTTTATGGTTACCTATTATAGACTTTCAAGCACCGAGTCATACTCAATTTCATATTGGTGCTCGTTTTATTGACGAAATAGTTAAGCATAAACAAAAATGTTATATTCATTGCAATGAAGGCAACGGCCGCGCACCAACTATGGTTGCTGCTTATTTTGTACTTAAAGGCGAAGAAGCTATTAAAGCGGTTAATAAAATTAAAAGAAGGAGGAAATCAGCGCATCCAAATACGAAACAAATTAATGCATTGTTGAAATTTGCTAAAAGTTTGAAAAGAAAATAATTTTATAAAATATAAAAAGGAGTCAGAAAAATCGACTCCTTTTAAAATATTATGCTATTGTGTCGCAACTTTTTTAAACCTCCAATAGCCCGTAAACCAGTAGTGCGCCAGCGGCAAGATGGCCACTGTAAAACACCACTGGAGAGCTGTAGCGTCAAATGACTCTACTTTTCCCAACAACCCTAATGAAAGTAAAATCGTGAATAGACCCACCTGCAAGGATGAATAAAAGACAACCCATAAAAATCTGAGAGGCGGATCTGGAACAAAAAATGTAGGCTCTGAACCACCTTTAAAATACAACCCTAACATAATAATGGACAAGAGGGGAAATGTTCCGAGGTCTAAAACCTGATGCCATGAGAAATGTCCATTTAAAAGATAAGCGATAAAAAATCCGATAACAAATAACAGTATAAAGTTTATTGACTGCCTTAAGAAACCTAATTTTTTGCCTCGAACTCTAACCAGCAGGGCATAGAATAGTAAGCAAACTATCGGCCATTGAAACATCCCGAAGAACTGCCGAAACTGAGTTTCTTCCTTTAAGACAAAAGATAATAGAAATATCCAGATAACAACAATAACCAAAAACCAAAAAAGGAACCTAAGAAAATCACTGCCTAACCATTTTGACAGTCTTCCACCAAAGATGAAGTCATCAAGCCCAAAAATAAAAAACCCGAGCATGATGAAAGTGAAATGGCCGAAGGTTACCGGAGCATTGACTGCCGTAAATATCCAGTTGCCTAGATAATAAGACAAGATAGAAAGAATTATTATGAGTGGATAAATTATCAGTCCTTTTGCATACGGCGTATCCTGTCCTACCTTGAAGTAATGCGATTGGGCAATACCCCAAGCGACAAAATAGCCTAAACAGATAGTATAGCTATGGAAAAAATGCTCGCCTTGACCATAAGCTAAGGCAACAATTAAGCTACCCAAGGCCAAGAAAAACACTGTGGCTAACCAAGGCGTCCACTCACCCCAACGCCAGACTGGCTTTATGACAACATTTGACACAAAAACCTCCTTTAAATTTGGTTAAAATTTGAAGAACTATTTTATTAAATTATCCTATCATGCTAAGAGAAAAATTGTCAAATAATTAAAAAGCGTCAGCCCGATGAGCTGACGCCTAATTTTTCATTTATTATAACTACTTTCCCCAAAAGTACCCGAAACCAGCGTAGATACCTGGGGAGCCCTTGTATCGCAAACCTCCTATGTTATTGATTGGGAACATTATGGAAGCTTCAAAGCAAGGTGTTTTGCCAACTGGATAAAACTGAATACCTGCACAGAGGTCTAAGGATCGCTTACCATCCAAGCTGCCCATCCAATGTTTGCCGTTAAGTTCAAAACAAAGGTCAAGTTGATGAGTAGCCGTGAAGTCGAAAGCGAAGTTATACTGAAGATAATCAGGTATATTCTGAGTCTTGAGGCAATACAACAAGTAATGATGAAAACCAAACCGGCTGAATTCTGTAGTTAGATTATAGCCACCGGAAAAATCCAGAGGACTCTCATCCGAATCAAATGGTCTCAATCTTTTATCGCCAGTAGCGAAGCTTATACCTGGAATGAGTGAAAAAAAGAATTTGTTATTTACCTGATAAAACCGAAATTTGGAATCAAGAATTATATCGCCTAGTAAGTAATGAAGATTGTTTTGTCCGTTCGCCAAAGTCCAATAAAACGGCACGTTCAAACGGAGGTTAAATCGATCGCTAACCCCAAAATATACCTGTGACAAATTAAGATGTATGAAAACTTCTTTACTATCTGGTAACTTAACCCAGCGGTTATTGCTCCACGCTTCGTCAAAATTCATGACAATCGAATGGCTCTCGATATACCACCATTTGCCAGGCAGGGTTTTACCAGACCCTCCCACGATGGGTGCTGAAGCAAATGTCAACACCGGTAAAAAAAATAATACTAAAACCGCCAAAAACACCAACTTCTTCATAAAACAACCTCCTTTTTAGGTTAGTTAAAGATTTAAAGTTAATTTTCTTCCAAGCTTGTAAAAGAACTAATTAGATTATTTTAGTATAGGTATTATTTCCTGTCAATACCCATCTAGAAAAAAATCCTAAAATTTAGTAAAATGTAATCATGATCATCCAATCCATCAAAATTAACCATTATAAAAGCATAGTCATGCCTTTTGACCTAGAAGAGGCTGGTCATATTCATATTTTTATCGGTCCAAATAATGCTGGTAAAACCAATATTTTGGACGCTATCAATATCTTTACCATTGGTGATGAAAAACATTCTTACTTCGTTGATAAAAATGCTGATATAGAAATTCACATAAAACTAGAACATGAGGCAAATGAGTTGAAACTCAAGGAAGGCGATGTAGTAAAATTAATTAAACAAGGCTATGAAACTAAATTTGTATCAAACAATAGTGAAATTGATTTAACCACTGCTAAAAACTTTTTTCGTAAACATTTAATTCGCGTCTGCGCTACCAAACCAATTCCCCCTGACAAGTTAACCAAGGATTATGAAGAATTACTGACTGAATATCCGAAACAATTCAAAGTTTTTAGAGAAACAATTCAACAGTATTTTCCTGAAATTAATCTGAATCCAGTTTTTATGGAAAAAGTAATGATTGAGGAATACGGAAACGAAAGACCGTTTGAAAGACTGGGGGCTGGCTTTCAACAGGTTTTTGTGATGCTTTTGTATTTATTTCATCCTCATTATCACATTTTGCTCATTGAGGAACCTGAAATTCATCTCCATCCTGCTATGCAGAAAAAACTTATGACAGTGTTAGAGGCAAAAGATCTCCACAATCAGATATTTTTTACCACCCATTCACCTGTGTTTATTCATCCAGAAAACCTGCACCGCGTTTTTAGAGTCATCAGGGAAAAAGAAGGAACAAAAGTTTATTCACCAAGAATCCAAGGCAAAGTGATTGATTACAAGCGATTGGTGCAGGAATTAAATGCCGATAACTGCGAAATATTTTTGGCTGACAAAGTTCTAATTGTCGAAGGCGTCTCTGACAGAATTTTGATGAGGGGATTAATAGATAGGTTTTACAAAGGGCAAAAAGAAATAAAAGTCATTTATGTTTTTGGCAAAACAAATGTTGATGTTTATGTCTACCTTCTAGAAATGTTTAATATACCTTATGCGGTGATGCTTGATAAAGATGCACTAGTCGGTGTAACGGCCAAAATTATACTGGATAAATTAGCCGGCCAAGAGCATCTTTCTGAACAAGAAAAAGTAGAATACCTAAAAAAATGTAATATATTCATCCTGACCAGAGGCCGTTTGGAATGGAATTATCCTCGAAAATATCAAAAAATTCGCAAGCACAAACCTCTCAATGCTTTACTGGCAGTTTCACAAATAACTCCCGAGGAATATCAGTCTGACTTGATGAAAGACCTTAGAGAGGTTATTGAGAACCTTTAATGAGATACTGAATCAAGTTCAGCATAGACAAATGGGACGCTACAACCCACTTAGTCCCTACTCTGAACTTGTTTCAAAATCTCCTTCAAAAACCAAAAAGTCTGTTAATATAACAAAACGATGACAGAAAAAAAGAAAAAGGTGATAGTGGCGATGAGTGGCGGTGTTGATTCTTCTGTCGCTGCTTTGTTATTAAAAAAACAAAACTATGATGTCATTGGTATTTATATGAAAAACTGGTCAGACCCGACTGGCTTGACTCATTGCCCATGGGAAGAGGATATGAGGGACGCGCAGGCAGTCTGCCAAAAATTAAACATTCCATTCTATACCATTAGCTTAGAAAAGGAATACAAAAAAGTTGTTTTTGACTACATGATTACCGAATACAAAGCTGGCCGCACCCCAAATCCAGATATTATGTGTAATAAAAAAATAAAGTTTGACTTATTTCTGAAAAAAGCTAAAACCTTTGGCGCTGATTTTATTGCCACCGGCCACTATATCAGAAAAAATAAAGCTAAAAATGGACTACTCAAACTTTATGAAGCCAAGGATAAAAATAAAGACCAATCCTACTTTCTTTATGTATTGACGCAAAAACAGCTGGCTCAGTGCTTTTTTCCGATCGGCGACTACGCTAAATCACAAGTTAGAGAAATTGCTAAAAAGGCTGGCTTGCCTAACTGGCAGAAAAAGGACAGTCAAGGTTTATGTTTTATTGGCCAAGTGGATTTTAGAAAGTTTTTAGCTAAATGGATAAAAACTAAGCCTGGCCAGCTTATCACCACTGATGGAAAAGTTATTGGTAAACACAAAGGCGTCGCATTTTATACCGTAGGCCAAAAAGCCGGTATTGGTGGACGCGGTCCCTATTATGTGACCAAAATTAATGCCAAGCTTAATGTGATTTATGTGACCAATAAAAAAAACGATCCGACGCTTTTTGGCCGGGGGCTGATAGCCAAAGAGGTTAACTGGATTGCCGGCCATTCACCGAAATTGCCAGCCAAAATTCAAGCCAAAATCCGCTATCGCACCGCTGATGCGTCTGCTATAATTAAACCCGTGGGTAGGTCGGATCTTCAGATCCGACAGGTCAAAGTTAGCTTTACGCGTCCCCAGCGCGCTATTACACCCGGCCAATCAGTAGTTTTTTACCAAAATGAAGAGATGCTGGGCGGCGGCATTATCAATTTATAATTGAAAATGTATAATGAAAAATAAATTATATCAAAAAACAATAGCTGTCTATAACGAAATGGGCCGTGATTATTTAAAAAAAATAACTGGCCTGACTCCACCGGAGATTTATGATTTTATGAAACTATTACCTAAAGGAGGAAAAGTGCTGGACGCTGGATGCGCTGGTGGCCGTGATAGCCAGGTATTTGTTAAACATAGCTTTAAGGTAGTGGGTGTAGATTTAAGCGAAGTACTATTAAAAGAGGCTGTCAAAAATGTCCCCGAAGCACGCTTTGTTAAAATGGACGTTAAACATCTAAAATTTCCTACTCGCTCGTTTGACGGCATCTGGGCTAATGCTATTCTGGTTCATGTGATGAAAAAGGATATGTCAAAGACACTAAAAGGTTTTTACCGTGTCTTAAAACCAAATGGTAAAATGCACATTAGAGTTAAGCGGGGCAAGGGCAAATTAAATGTTAACGATTTTTTGCCGGACGGTAA
>Ga0315289_10014403_pt1 | contig 11040 bp, 7 predicted proteins | sample YL17G11_40_MG_FD_203452 | JGI IMG/M metagenome (GOLD analysis project Ga0315289, IMG submission 203452) | Sediment microbial communities from Yellowstone Lake, YNP, Wyoming, USA - YL17G11_40 | ecosystem: Environmental > Aquatic > Freshwater > Lake > Sediment | place: USA: Wyoming | collected...
AGTGTCGGCTTGAAAAACAAGACGATCGTGGCCTACAACCCAGGCCATTTCGACGGGGTGAAACCGGAGTATGACCGCGTCGATCCGCCGTCGAAGCCGACGTTCGGAATGCTGCCCATGCTGGTCGAGAGCTTGGGCGGGCGGTTGATCAAGTCAGACGACCTGTCCGAGCGCGAGCTGGCCGAGGCCGACGTGCTGCTGCTGGTACACCCCGATCAGCCTTGGCCCAAGGAGCGGCTGGAGCGGATCTGGAAGTACGTCCGCAACGGCGGGTCGCTGCTGGTTGCCGCGGGCCCCCGGGTCCGCGACGGCGACGCCCAGAGCAGCTTCAACGACGTACTCGCCCCCAGCGCCGTGCAAGTACGCTACGACACGGCAATCGCAGCCGCGGCACATTGGGAAGATTGCTACCAGTGGTTGGCCCATCCGATCACGGCCGGCATCGACCCGCGCCGCAATGGCTGCGGTCTGGGCCGGGCCTCGTCGCTGCGGATCCACTGGCCTGTCCGGCCGCTGCCTGCCGGGCGTTTCGCCTACAGCACTCCCGGCAGTGACGCCGCCGCGACAGGCCGCGGTCAGTACGTTTCGGGTGAACGATTGGGCGACCTCGTGCTGGCCGCTGAACAGCCGTTGGGCCGCGGGCGAATCGTCGTCCTCGGCGATGCCTCGCCGCTGAGCGATGACGGCAGCGTGGCCGCCTACACGTTCACCGGACGGCTCTTGAGCTATCTGGCCAACAAGTCGAGCGGCCCACACACATGGTGGCGTCAGTTGCTGGGGCTTATCACGCTGGTGGCCTTGGCGATCCTTTTGGGGCGGCGGCCGGATGCCCTGCGGCTCGGCGTCAGCGCACTAGCGTTGTCGGTGGCGGTGACCTGCTGTGCCGCGAGCAATCACTCCAGCGCCCGGGTATTGCCCGACGGGCGCGGCCAATCGCCCAACAACATCGCCTACATCGATGCCTCGCACCTGAATGCCTACAGCAGCGATATGTGGAGCGACCATGGATTGGGCAACTTCGCCCGCACGCTAACGCGCAACGGCTACCTGCCGCTGTTGACGCCGGAGGTCACTGCGGATCGGCTGGAGCGTGCGGGGCTGCTGATCTCGATTGCGCCGGCTCGGCGGTTCTCGCTGGAGGAGCTTGGTACCGTCCAGCAGTTCGTCGAAGGCGGCGGCACGCTGATCTGCATGGTCGGCGCGGAAGAGGCCGTCACCAGCCGCGAGTTGTTGCGGACGTTCGAGTTCAACATTCCCTCTTCGCCAGTGCCGCCCGGCGATAGCGCTCGGGAACCCGAGCCATTGGGCGCCTATTACTCGCAGTACCTGGAGCTCGAAGGCCTTCAGCCGCGCATGCGATTCTACGCGGCGTGGCCGGTCGAGTGCACGGCTGGCAACGCCGAGGTGCTCAAGTATGGCCCCGAAAAAGTGCCGCTGATCACTCACCGGCACGTGGGCCGCGGGGAGGTCGTGGTGATCGGCGACACGTACTTTGCGGTCAACGCGAACATGGGGCCGACCACGGAAGAACCTTCCGAGAATCCGGTATTTTGGCGCTGGCTGCTCAGCCGGGTCTGCAGGCCGCCGGAGTGGCTGCCGTCGAAGCCCAGCGAGGCCAGCGGCCCCCGGGAAAACGACACTCCCATCGAACCCGATCGCAGCGAGCACAAGCAATGATGCGAACCTGGATCGCCGTAGGGCTGCTGTCTGGCTCGTGGCTGCTGGGCCTGGGGTATTACTATCCGGCCAGTCCCTTGGCTTGGATCGGCGTGGTGCTTTTTGGCACGGTTTTGCTGGGCGGAAGCGTGTTTAACTCCTTTTCACGCCTCCCTCACTCTAACCCTCTCCCAGAGGGAGAGGGGACGAAGTGGATCGCCACGGTCCTGCTTATCCCGGTCTGTTGGTTCGCGCCCTGGCCATACCGTGCTGCGTCGCTGCTCATGGTAGTCGGCTTGGCAAGCCAATTGCTGCCGCTGATGCCGGGCTTCGTCAGCCGGCTGGGCAAGGGTGCCTTCGTCGCCGGCACGATTCTATTTGCCCAAGGGTTCGCGATGACGGCCTACGCCTGGTTTACGGCCCGGAGCCACGAGCTGCCCTGGCCGCTGCCGGAGATTTTGGCCGGCATCGCGGGACTCGTGAGGATCGACGCCGTCGCGGACGGTTCGGCGGTCGTGATGCACTCGATGCGCCGCATCCATCGCCTGGCGGCGACCTGGGAACTGCTCATCGATCCGCCCACGCTCTGCTTTCTGGTGGGCGGCGTGGTCATGCTCAGCCTGGCGGCCTGGGCCAACCTGCCGCCCAAGCAGCGCAGGTCGGCCTGGCTTGGCGCGCTAAAAACCCTGGCGCTCGTGCTGCTGGCATGGCTGCCGATCCGTGCGGCGGTGATGATGGCGCTGCACTTGCAGCGCGTGCTGCGCAGCGATGCCAACGCGCCGCTGCACGCGATGAATCATTTCTTCTCGCCCTGGGTGCTGATGCTGCTGTTGCTGGGGCCGGTGCTCTTAGCCTGGCGATTTGTGCGCTGGCCTGCCGCAGTCGGTGAGCCCACCGACGAACCGGCGGAAGCCGTGCCCGGCCGTGCGCAGGCCGCAGCGCCGCCTCAGGAAGTCGCCGATCCAGGTGGCAATCAACCAGCGGCCAGATGGGTAGCATGGCAGCAGCCGGCTATCGCCGCGCTGGCGGTGCTGGCCGCGGCAATCCTAGCAATGGCGATCGAGTGGGACCCGATTGGGCAGCGCAAGGAAGGCCGGGTGATGGTGGTCGAGCGGCATTCGATCTGGGAACCGACCACGCGGCCTTACGACACGACCTGGTACGGGGAGCCGTCGGGCTACAATTATGCGGTGATGTACGACTACCTGGGGCGGTTCTACCGGATGTCGCGTTTATTGGAGGCCGACAAAATCGACGACGCCGCGCTGGCGCAGTGCGACGTGCTGATCATCAAGACGCCCACCGCCCGCTATACGCCCGACGAAGTTGCCGCCGTGCAGCGATTCGTGCAGCAAGGCGGCGGACTGCTGCTGGTCGGCGATCACACGAATTACGAGCGCTGCAGTACGATCATGAACGATATCGTACGGCCCATGGGCTTCACGTACCGGAACGATCTGCTGTTCGGCATGGGGGAGTCGCCTTACGACGAGTTGTACGTCGCGCCCGCGGTGCCGCACCCAGTGGTGCAGCACCTGCCGCCGATGGACTTTGCGGTTTCCTGCTCGATCGATCCGGGCCACAGCCGGGGCCGCACGGCAATCTTGGGAACCGGTTTGTGGAGCATGCCGCCGGAGTATCACCACGACAACTTCCATCCCGTTCCCGAGCATTGCGCCGAAATGTGCTACGGCGCTTTTGTGCAACTCTGGTCCGCACGCTATGGCAAGGGCCGGGTGCTGCCGTTTACCGATTCCACGATTTTTTCCAATTTCTGCGTGTTTCAGCCCGGCAAGATCGAGATGTTGCTGGGCATGGTCGAGTGGCTCAATCACGCCGATGCCGGGGATCCGCGCCCCTGGCTCCTGCTGGCGGCGGTGCTGCCTTTGGGAGGAGGCCTGTGGCTGGCACGCGATCGGCGAGGGGCCTGGCTGATGCTGCTGGCAGGCGCCGCCTGCGGCTGGGTGCTCAGTGCCGCCGCAGTCGCCGCCGCCCAGCGGCAAAACATGCCGACGCCACAGCCGGTTCGGCCGATGATTTGGGCAGTCATCGACCGCACCGTCTCTGATGCGCCGCTGTCCAAGGGCCCGTACACTTACGGTGAGGGCAAAGGCTACGGGCTGCTGGAACAATGGATTCCCAGACTGGGGTACTTCACCACCCGCCGCAGCGGACCGGATGCCTTCGGCGGCAACGTGCTGGTGGTGGTTTGCCCCAGCCGGCCTGTCGCGTCGGAGTTCCGCGATGGCTTGGTTCGCTTCGTGGCCGAGGGCGGGAAATTGCTAGTGATCGATTCGCCGGAGAACGCTGCTTCCACGGCCGACAGTTTGCTTTGGCCCTTCGGACTGTCGATCAGCCACGGCCAGGCCTGGCAGGGCACGCTGACGATGGCCGGTCAGTGGCCGGCGCTGCGGATCGAGCAGGCTCGGGAGATTCTCGGCGGGCGGCCTGTCGCCAAACTCGGTCAGCAGCGCAGCGTCGCCGCGATCGCGCAATACGGCCAGGGGCGCGTGCTGGCCGTCGGCTGCGGTTCGTTGTGGAACGATGCCAACATGGGCGAAACATGGATGACGGAGCCCAGCGCCGAAGTTCGCACGCGCTATGAGGCGCTGTACGCCCTGATCCGGCTGCTGGTCGAAGACAAACCGATCGCGGCGCCGCCCGCACCGGAAGTGCCCGAACCGCAGCAGCGCCCTCTCGAAGAATCAGGCTCGACAAGAAAATGAACAAGCGGCCTGCTCGACCAACGAACAGACCGCTTGGTTCACCGCAAAGAAGTTGGCTCAAACTCTGATCGGGTTGAGTCCGAAACTTGCCAGGCGGCACGCTTACTTGCAGCAGGCCGGAGCGCAGGCAGCCGGGGCGCAAGCGGCCGGAGCGCAGCACGACTCGGCGCAGCAGGTCTTCGGACGGCAGGTCCGAGCATGGCAGCGCTTCGGACGGCAGGTCTTGCCGCAGCACGGCGACTCGCAGCAGGCCTTCTCGCAGCACGCCGGGGCGCAAGCGGCCGGAGCGCAGGGGGCCGGAGCGGGAGCGCAGCACGCCTTCTCGCAGCAAGCCGGAGCGCAGCAGGCGTTCTCGCAGCACTTCGGACGGCAGGTCCGAGCGGAGCAGCGTTTCGGACGGCAGGTCTTGCCGCAGGCCGACTCGCAGCACGCCTTCTCGCAGCAAGCGGGGGCGCAAGCGGCCGGAGCGCAGGGGGCCGGAGCCGGGGCGCAGCACGCCTTCTCGCAGCAAGCGGGGGCGCAGCAGGTCTTCGGACGGCAGGCCCGGGCATGATGGCAGCGCTTCGGGCAGCAGGTGACCGGCTCGCAACAAGCTGCTTCGCAGCAGGCGGGCGCGCAAGCGGCCGGGGCACATGCGGCCGGCGCACATCCGCCGTCGCCGCCAAACAGACGGGCGTCGGCGCTGGAGACGCTGACCGCCACGACAAATGCGAAGGCGGCCAACGCCGGCAACAGGTAACGACGGTTCATGGGAGGTACTCCTTGTTAGGAAACACGTTGTGGGATACTCACGCAAACTGGCGTAGATGGGGGTTTTAAGTCCAATCTAGGTTCTGCTATCGACGGGGCCGCCAGGCTTTCTTTACCAGACAATGTATTTCCGCCATAGGTCGTAAATTGTTGGCCCACCTATACTAACTACGCCGCTTCCGCCGTATATAGCGACGGTTCCAAAATGGTCGGTCGAGAGGGCGGTGCCGTTCGTTGTCGGCCCCCGTGGTGGATCGCCGCTAGTCACGCTGTACAGTGGTGCCCAAATTTCCACTTCGCTGCGGCGTACAGTATTGCCTTTGTTGCCATCAGCAAGGCTTGCCAAGGTTGAGGCAGGTAATACAATGTAATAATCATACAACTACATCACGCGATTCATGGGATTCGTTTGGCCAAGAGAAAGACGGGTACGCCCATGGCCAGAAGAAAAAAGCAGGAAATCGTCACCTTCAAAGTCGACCGGACTTTGCTGGAGGCCATGCGAGGCATCCCCAACCGCTCCGAGTTTCTCCGCACGGCCGTGCTGGCAGCAATGGGCAGCCTTTGCCCCCTCTGCAAAGGCACAGGTATTCTCACCCCTGACCAGCGGAAGCACTGGGCCCAATTCGCCGAAAACCACACCGTCGAGGAGTGCGAGGATTGCCACGCGGTTCACTTGGTATGCGTCGCTGCCGAGGCGGCCGAAGAAATAGAAAACGATAAGGGGCATTGAGATGGCCCACCGCAGAAAGTGCCGCGCGCTGTGCCTCTTGCTGCCCATAGTCAGTGCCGCAGCGCTGGTTTGGGCCGCTGAGTCGCTGTTGGTATCTCCGCAAAGCAGCGACGGCAGACCGGCCGGGCAAGCAGCATCGGCAGCCGAGGGTACGCATGCTCTCTTCGGGGGCACGAAAACCCAGCTCGACGTGTTCGTCGGCATTGCGCCGCTGGCCTACCTGGTCGAGCGCGTAGGAGACGAGTGCGTCACGTGCCAGGTGCTGTTGCGGCCCGGTCAGAACGAGCACACCCTCGCACTGACCCCGAAACAAATGCTCGCCTTGGGCAAGGCGCAACTGTTGATCAAGGCCGGACTGCCGTTTGAGAACCGGCTGGCCGAGCGGATTCAGCAGAGCCATCCGCAACTGGTGGTGGTGGCTGCCGACCGGGGAATCCAGAAACGCATCGCGGCCGAACACTGCTGCGATGAAGAGGACCACGACCACGATCATCACGCCGGCGAGCCTGATCCCCACGTGTGGCTTGCGCCCGCGTTGCTGCGGATCATGGCAACCAATGTGGCCGATGCGCTGGAGCAGGCCGATCCCCAGCACGCGGGCCAGTACCGCCAAAACCTCGGCGCACTGTTGAAGGAGATCGACGCAGCCCAGGCGAAGGTCTCCGGCCTCTTGCGTTCGCACCGTGGACGATCCTTCTATGTTTTTCATCCCGCTTTCGGCTATTTCGCCGACGCGTACGGGCTGAAGCAGGAAGCGGTCGAGGCCGAAGGAAAGGTGCCCACGCCCAGGCAACTGCGGGCGCTGATAAAAAAGGCGCGGGCCGACGGCGTGAAGATCATTTTCGTGCAACCGCAGTTTGACCAGCGGGCCGCCCAGGCGGTAGCGGCTGCCATCGGCGGCGTGGTGGTGCCCATCGACCCGCTGGCGAAAGATGTGACCACGAATTTGGAAGAGGTGGCCGTCAAGATCGCCCGCACGTTGTGAGCGATGGCGGAGGAACAAGTAGATGGTGTGCCACTGCTTGCCTTGGTAACGCAAGCCATTGGAGGACGGCCGGCACTGCTTGCAAGTTGTTTAGGTCACAAACGTCTTTGGGCAAGCAGTGCTGAGCCACATGCACAGCGATGACCTCGATTGATGCAAGCAGTGGCACACGGGTTCATGCCATCCGTTTGCATTTCGATTAACAAAGGATTACACACCATGCCCGAAGAGCCGGTGATTTCGTTGCGGGGCGTGGCTTTCGCTTACGAAAGCGCGCCGGTTCTGGAGGATGTCAACCTCTCGATCGGCAGGTGCGAGTCGGTGTGTATCATTGGCCCCAACGGCGGCGGCAAGACCACGCTGTTGAAGTTGATTTTGGGGCTGCTGCGGCCCGATGCGGGCGAGGTGCGGGTGTTCGGCCAATCGCCCCAGCAGGCCCGGCTCCGCGTCGGCTACATGCCGCAGCATGCGCGGCACGACCCGCAGTTTCCGGCGACGGTCATGGATATCGTGCTGATGGGCCGGCTGGGACACGGCCGGCTGGGCGGGCTGCTGGGCTGGTACGGCGCCGCCGATCGTGAGGCGGCGGCCGACGCCTTGCGGCGCATGGAACTGGAGGACTTGGCGCGGCGGCCTTTTGCGGCCCTTTCGGGCGGGCAGCGGCAACGGGTGCTCATCGCCCGGGCGCTGTGCTGCCGGCCCGAGTTGCTGCTGTTGGATGAGCCCACCGCCAACGTCGATACGCTCATGGAGGCCCGCTTGCTGGAAATCCTCCGCGAGCTGAACCGGCAGATGACGATCCTCATGGTGTCGCACGACTTGGGGTTCGTCTCGAACCTGGTCGAGAGCGTGATCTGCGTGAACCGCCGTGTGATCGTCCATCCCACCAGCCAGATCAGCGGCGAGATGATCCGGAGCATGTATGGCGGCGATGTGCGGATGGTCCATCACAGCGATGCGCTTTCTCCCCCGGGGCACGGCCATGGCTGAATTCCTCGACGCACTCCGCGATCCTGATATTCCCTTCCTGCGCTACGCCTTACTGGCGGGCGTGCTGGCGAGCGTCGCCTCCGGGATCGTTGGCACTTACGTGGTGACGCGGCGCATCAGCTACATCGCCGCCGCGATTTCGCATTGCGTGTTGGGTGGCATCGGCGCGGCGGTCTACCTGAACAAGGCGCTGGGCCTCACCTGGTGCGATCCCATGCACGGCGCGGCCGCCGCGGCGCTGCTGGCGGCCGGGGTGATCGGGCTGGTGAGCCTTTACGCCCGGCAGCGGGAAGATACGGTGATCGGCGCGATCTGGGCCATCGGCATGGCGGTTGGGCTGATGTTCTTTGCCAAGGTCCCCGGCTACGTCGATCCGATGAGTTATCTTTTCGGCGACATTCTCTTGATCGGCACGCGCGACTTGTGGCTGCTGGCCGCGCTGGACCTGCTGGTCGTGGCGCTGGCGGTGGGCTGCTACAACAAACTGCTGGCCGCGTGCTTCGACGAAGAGTTTGCGGAACTTCGCGGCATCCGGGTGAAACTCTATTACCTGCTGCTGTTGGGCCTGACGGCGCTCACGGTGGTGCTGCTGGTCCGCGTGGTGGGCATCGTGATGGTCATTGGGCTTCTGACCTTGCCGGCCGCCGTGGCCGGCCATTTCGCCCGGCAACTCTGGCAAATGATGTTCCTGGCAATGATCCTCTGCACCGTGCTGGTCGCCGTGGGGCTCGCCCTGAGTTACAGTTACGATCAGCCGAGCGGTCCCGCGATTATCGCGGTCGCAGGCGCGATTTATCTGGCCGTGGCGCTGGGCAGCCGGCTGCGCAGGGGCCATGCTGCATAGGACCAGTTACAGCATGCATTGATCGCAAATTGCAAATTGACCATTGCAAATCGCAAATTGCAGGTGGCCCAGCCGTCCCTCAATCTGCAATTTGAAATGGCCAATTTGCAATCTCTATCGTTTTCTCCGACACCTTGATTGCTGCGGAAACACGCATGCTCTGGATCGGCCGAACAATAACTTCCGTATTTCCGAAGGGGACAGTCCCATTTTCGCTCGGGCGAAAATCGGGACAGTCCCCAACTTGTTCTTCGGCCGATCCTATGCTGGGCCTGTCCGCTTGAGCATCTCGCCCAGGTGCGCCGCAATGCTGTCGGCCAGGGCTTCAGGATGGTAGCCCCCTTCCAACACGCTGATCACTCGGCCGCCGGCATGCGCGGCGGCCACGTCGAGCACCACGTTGGTTAAGGGGATAAAGTCTTGGGTTTCCAGCCCTAGGCTGCCGACCGGATCGCGGCGATGCGTGTCAAAGCCGGCACTCACGAGAACCAGTTGCGGCTTCATTTTCTCGGCGAAGTTCTCGACCTCGCGGGCGAACAGGGCCAGGTACTCCTCGCGGGCGATGCCGAACTCGACCGGCAAATTGACCGTGGTGCCCAAACCGGCGCCGCCACCGGTTTCCTCTGCGCTGCCCGAGCCGGGATAGAAGGGCCAGCGGTGGATCGAGAGGAAGCCGACGCGCGGATCTTCCCAGAACGTGGCCTGGGTGCCGTTGCCGTGATGGATGTCCCAGTCGACGATCAACACCCGATCCAGTCCCAATTCGTCGGTGGCCACTTTGGCGGCGACGGCCACGTTATTGAACAGGCAGAAGCCCATCGCGCGGTTGGCCAAGGCATGATGGCCCGGCGGACGGACCGGGCATAGCGCTTGGGTGTCTTCGCCGGCAACCAGCCGCCTGACGGCGTCGCACACACAGCCGGCGGCCAGCAGTGCTACCTCGTAGGATGCGGGACTGACTACGGTATCGACATCCAGATGTCCCCCACCCGATTTGGCATACGCCCAGATCTCGTCGATATATGCCGGCGAGTGGACCCGGGCAAGCGCGCGGCGATCGACCGGCTGAAACTCCACTCGACGGCAGCGATCCAACAGCCCTGCCCGCTTCAGCCGGGCCGGAATCAGACGAATCCGTTCGGCTCGCTCCGGATGATCGCCGGTCTCGTGATCCAGGAAGCGTGGGTCGCTATACAAAAGTGTCACCGGCTATTTCCTTTCCAGATTGCACAATCATTCTATATTTCCCAAAAGCCGCCAACGCAGATGCGCAGTCGCGCAGAAATAAGTTGGACATTCGCGAAACTACAGCGGGGGCGGCTCGCCCGCATCGTCCAGGCGGGCCAAAGGCCCGCGATTCAATTATACCACCCAAAAGTGCTATGATAACACAGCTTGACAGCACTTCGTCGGCATTGGTAGCCTGCTGTATTGTATGCGGTCTCTTGATGCCTGCTCGGCAACAATCCCACGGATGCCCATGTCGCGTATGAAATCTTCTCACTCTTGGTGTGCGGTCCCAGCAGTGTTTTTGCTGTCGGTTCCGCTTTGGTGGTGGGGTCTTGTTTCGCGCGCAACCGCGGCCGAACCGCCCGCCAAGTCGTATCGCGAACTCCCCGTTCAGGACAAACTGCAAGGCAACCACAGCAAGGTGACGAGCATGCTGAGACGCGGGGAGTTCTTGGCCGAACTCGGTGGTCAGGAGACCGTGGACAATTATTACAAACTTTACGCTCTGCCGCGATGGACCCTGGCCGACAATCGCACGATGCTCCCCACCTTCCGCAAAGAACTGGCCGGGGAGTTGAAGTCGGCCAAGTTTGAGCCCGGAAAGCCCAACCGTGTGTATGCCCATATAAGGGACAACCTTATTCTGGCCTACCTGAGGAATTTCGCGAGGCCGTGGGCTCCGCCTGCGCAGGAGTTTAGTCCGGCCGTCCGCGTCAACGCCATGCTGATGATCGGTGAACTGAACGAAGCCGAACCGGCAACGACCACGGAGCTTCCCAAGCCGCTGGCGGCCGCCGTGCCGGTCCTGAGGGAGGCGGTCGAGGACGCGAGCCAATTGGATGCCGTGAAGATCGCCGCCCTGGACGGCTTATTGCGGCACGTGAGGCTTGGTGGGGCCAGGGATCGAGACGAGGGTCCGCGACTCCTGAAGGCAATGCTGAACTTAGTCGACACCCCTGCTCCGCCGCAGGGCCGCACCGCCGACGGCCACGCCTGGATGCGCAGCCTCGCGGCCGATTTCCTGGGAGAACTGAAGTGGGCGGGCAGCAACGGCGAGGTGGTCAGGTCGCTGGCCAAGATGGCGGCCGAGTCGGACAGCCCCTTATCCGGCCGATGTGCCGCCGCC
>Ga0315289_10014404_pt1 | contig 11039 bp, 12 predicted proteins | sample YL17G11_40_MG_FD_203452 | JGI IMG/M metagenome (GOLD analysis project Ga0315289, IMG submission 203452) | Sediment microbial communities from Yellowstone Lake, YNP, Wyoming, USA - YL17G11_40 | ecosystem: Environmental > Aquatic > Freshwater > Lake > Sediment | place: USA: Wyoming | collected...
TATATCTCTTCACCATCATCGATTAGCTGAGGTAAACGATGAAGCTCATGAATAAGCGTGGACAGGGGACCACCGAATACTTGCTGATGCTCGCTGCCGTTATAATCATCGTTGCAGTTGCTGTCTATTACGTGACCGTGATAGGATCAAAAACTATCAGCGCTAGCGCGAAACTGAAGACAAGCGATAACACCGTCTGGCTCAGGGGAGAATCCGGAAGCTCGGTGATCACAGGTTGGAGTTTTGAATATCAAAAGGCGGGAGATAGCATCTGGTACTCGGCCAGCGGCGATTTTGGGCCAACCATAGAAATTCAGTTGGAAAATCTAACTGGACAAATTAGCATAGGGGACAACATAGTGCTAAGGTACGACAACAGCAGCAATGAATTCATCGTGCAACAGTACTAAAACATCTCTGATTACCCATTTTTAAGAAATCCTACAAGATATATGCCTCAAAAGGCTAATGCCCAGTGGATGGGGCAAAAATGATTGAGCTGATACCAGTTTCGCTGGCTTTGGGTGCCGCATGTATCGCTACTTACACTGACCTAAAAAAAGGGCGTATAATCCCAAACTGGCTCACTCTCCCACTCATCCCGATCGGCATCGCATTCTACATCATCTGGGGCGCTTGCCAGCGTGACCTTCTGCGCGTCATCTCTGGCGCTGTTGGCTCCGCCGTAGCATTTGGGGTAGGATACGTACTATGGCTGACAGGCGGCTGGGCGGGCGGAGACGTGAAACTTTTCACCGCTTTTGGTGCACTCGTGCCGATGTTTTCTTCTTATTGCATCAAAGCTCCGTACTCGAGCAATTATCCGCTTTTCCCCATCACAATCCTTTTTAACAGCGTCATCGTTATGCTCCCGATTATTATTGCGTACGCCGTAGCCTGCCGCGCGCAGGGTCGGGGAGCATTCTACGAACAAGTAAAGATATCCAAGCTCAAAGAAGGCATGATCCCTGCCGAGATCATTTACGCGAAGAATCGAAAAATCGGACGTTGGAGCTCTTTTCTAGGGCTTGGTAAGCCATCGTGGGATCGTGCATACACAAATCCGAACAGGGCTGCGGGGCTGACGCGATATCAGGTTGGTGAGCTCAAACGGTTAATGAAAATGGGTAAACTCAAGGGCTCTATGAAAATCAAGAAGGGAATGCCATACGCCCCAGCATTATGTCTCGGGTTGTTCATCGCTGTGTTATACGGCGACTTGTATTGGCGCCTCCTCGCTCTGGTAGGCGGCGTTTCTGCACAGCTGCTTATCCCCCATTTGGTTTTGTAGACTCTTCGGTTGGTATTAATTGATTGACAATGACAAGTGGCTCAACTTGATTTATAGAAGCAAAATCGACTTTTAGAGCAACGCCCCCGCCCGTAGACGCAACAAAACCCTTGTCTCTTACTTTTTACTTCTTTTTCGGCTTTGTTTTCTTTCTGATCATAGATTTCACCTTCAACATTGTATCACATTCTGAGAGCAAAAGACTTGCTAAGTAAACGGTACGTACTCGTTATCGAGAATTTATGTGTAAAGCTTCACCAACCGTAGAGTCAACAAAACCCCTCATTTGGTTCTGTCCTCTTGTCGGTTGGTATTTCGCCCCAAAAAAGGGGCTGGAGGGCGGTCATCACGTAAATTCACCCCATCAAAAACGGGGGAGGGGGTGAATTGAAATGAGTTATGAAATAGCAATGTATTTGACTGGTCTGTTTACAGGTCTGGCTCTTGGTGCATCGATTACTTGGTGGGTAATGAAATTACTTGAATTAAGAAACGAGTCAAAGAAGAAATAGAAACACGATTGGCGTGGTTTAATTAGCTTTATAAAGTCATGAAAAAAGTTGTTTATGGTGGCCATGTCAAATAAGGCACGAGGAGGGCAAGCTATTCCGCTTAATATCGTCGGCGCTACACTTGTAGGAGTAATTCTTGTTGTAGGCATTTCTGGAATTATATTTGTAAAAAATCATTTTGGTTCCCAGAAAAACATAGAAATTATTGACTCGGTAAATATTTCACCTACTCTGACAACATCTGGTGGAAACGAAGTTTTTAGTATTGATGTATTTTCAGTTTATCCCGAAAATGTGCCAGTAAAATTAACACTTCACATGGCATTCATTAAAGATAAACCTTCTGCGGAAAAGAGTATCGCTATCTCCCAAGTCAAAAATGCCAAATATCATTGGGCGGAAGAATATCCGATTACAGTTCCGATACAGCGAGAAAATATACAATTAACTAAGAGTCATATGAACGCCCTATCTGAGTATTCGTCTCCGATTTATGCCGTGGCTTTTGTCGAAATAGAGTGCGGTGCAAACACTTGGGTTTGGTCTGACTCAGACACAACAAATCCAATATCAGACAATATTGAGATTAGTTGATCTTGCTTCTATAAATCAGGTTGAGCCATTTGTCTATGCCTAGATTGAGCTTTACCCCCGCCTTCTCAGCTGGCGTCATGCCGATTCCTTGATGCACTCTCAAGAAGTTGTACCAGATCACGAACAAGTTCAGTATCAGCTCGGCTGATTGCGGGTTGTGAAAGCCCCTCATCACCTTGACTCGTTCTCTTATCGTCCCTTGAATTCTTTCGATGATGTTGTTTCGGTAGTCGCTTCTATCGGTTATGCGGACATGCTTTACCATTTCTTCCTTCGTGTAGGCACTTTTGAACCACCCACGATATACCGTGTGAACATAAGCGGGCAGGCCATCCGTTATGACGGTGGTTGGTTTGTCGGTTCTCTTGCGTGCTTTCTCGAACAGCCCCCTTGCGCCATCAATGCCACGCTCGGTTGAATAATTTGTGGCCACAAGAAACCGTGTTTCGTGGTCTATCAAGTCCCAATAATAATTCGCTTCGCCGTTGCACTTCACAAAGATTTCATCTGCATGAAAGACGCCACAGGTAGTCAAGGGCAAACTCTCCGTGAACGGTTGCGTCATAGTGCTGTATTTCCTGAGCCAATTCATCACAGCAGAACGACCTACTCCCTCAACGCCGAACTGCTTCGTGTGGCTGGATATTTTCCTCAAGCTCAAGCCGTTCATGTAGAGATCGAGGCAAGCCGTTATCATCTCCCTTTTCTTTTTGGCTCTCAAGAAACCGTCATCAACCGTAAAGGTGTTCTTGCAGTTCTTGCAGAGATAACGCCGTTTCTTCGTGGTGTGGTTGAACCTGAAGCCCCATTTGATTATGTCCGTGCCTTTGCACTTCGGACACTCTTTGGGCTTGAAGTAGCTCTCGTCCTTGTACTTTGTTTCTGGGTTCTTGTTTGTCATTTTTATCCCTTACTTATTAGTAATATACTATTGGGTATATCCCTATAAATACCTTTTGGTAATATAGCAAGACTTATATATTATCATGTCATTACTTTAAACATGGCAGAAATTCAAATATCGGGATATAAATGTGAAAGATGCGATCATACTTGGGTTCCAAGAAACCACGATGATGAACCAAGAGTATGCCCCAAGTGCAAAAGCCCATATTGGAACGTTCCAAGAAAAAAGAAAAGTAATGTGATTTTATGACCACATCGAACGTTGGACTTGAAACGAGCATTATCTATCAGGGCGACTGTAAACACATCTTATCTGCTTTTCCCTCCGACAGCATTGATTTGATTTATCTCGATCCGCCGTTTTTCTCGAATAAACATTATGAAGTCATTTGGGGGAACGGTGCCGAACTCAAGGCGTTTGAAGACAGGTGGAAAGGAGGGATAATGAACTATATTGACTGGATGAAAGAAAAAGTCGAACAGATGCACAGAATTCTAAAGCCGACAGGAAGTATTTATCTCCATTGCGATACCCATGCTTCGCATTATCTAAAGGTATACGTGCTTGACCAATTATTCGGCTACAATAAAATGATTAACGAAATAATTTGGAGTTATAAAGGTGGTGGTGCTGGCAAAGACAGTTTTGGGAGGCGCCACGATGTTATATTTTATTATTCCAAAGGTAAAACGCACCTGTTCAATGCCGACAATGTAAGAATTCCTTATTTAAGTGCCGACGGTAGAGATACAAAATACGCATGGGGACATCACAAAGGCACCGACAAGGAATACAAACCAAATCCTAAAGGAAAGATACCAGAAGACGTTTGGGAAATAGCTCCAATAAATTCTATGTCTAAAGAAAGATTGGGTTATCCAACACAGAAGCCAGAAGCACTTTTAGAACGCATTGTTAACGCATCTTCAAACGAGGGCGACATAGTCTTAGACCCAATGGTCGGCGGAGGGACAACATTAGCGGCGGCTCATAATCTTAAAAGACGATGGATTGGCATAGATGTTTCTCCGTTGGCTTGTAAAATGTCGTATAACAGATTAAGGAAGCTTGGTGCAAGTGTTAGAATTGTAAAGGGGGCGATTACTGAAAACGAACTTCGGAAGTTTGATCCCTTTCAATTCCAACAATGGGCTTGCGATAAACTTGGTGGTAGAATAAGCGAACGCAAATCTTCTGACATGGGGATAGACGGCTATACTTTTATTGAAATGTTGCCAATTCAAGTGAAACAATCCGATGATGTCGGCAGAAACGTAGTGGATAATTTTGAAACTGCTATGAGGCGCATAAAAAAGGAGAGGGGTTTTATAGTGGCTTTTTCTTTTGGCAAGGGTGCTTATGAAGAAGTTAAAAGAGCAAAATTTGAAGACAACATAAATATCGAACTTCTTACCGTTAAAGAACTTCTTGAACGAAAGGAAGAATAAGCAAGGCGATTTTATGACAATAACAAATTTTTATGATGTTTCACCAACCGACAAGAGGACAGAACCCCTCATTTTAATCTTTATATAGGGAATTGTCTATAATTCTCCAAGAGTGATCGAATGTTTGAGTGGATAATCCTTGCAATCGTTGGAATAGTAGTTCTCATCGTGCTCATCAGCATCTATTTTATCAACCGCATAAGGGTGCTTTCGAACCGCATCGACAATGCTTGGTCTCAGATCGATGTCCAGCTCAAGAAGCGTGCCGATCTCGTGCCTAACCTCGTCGAGACGGTCAAGGGTTACATGACACATGAGCAAAAGGCGATCGAGATGGTTACTAAAGCCAGGGAGCGCATGCTCTCTGCAGGCGACAAAAAGGAAAAGATAGCCGCTGGCGCTGGGCTCACAGCTGCGTTAAAGACCATATTCGCTCTCGCCGAGAACTATCCGAACCTGAAGGCCAGCGATAATTTCAAGATGCTGCAGGAACAGCTGGATGGGATAGAGAGCAAGGTAGCGTACGCGCGACAGTACTACAACGATTCAGTGCTCTCATACAACAACTTGGTAACGACGATACCTGGGCGATGGTTCGCCGGGGGAAAGGCACCTCACCCCTACTTTGAGATCGCCGAAGCAGAGAGAGCTCCAGTAAAAGTGAGCTTCTGATGCAAAAAATTAGTTTTTTAGACCAAATCGCCAAAAACAAAAGGAACTCGATTTTCCTAATTATTTTCGTGGTGGCGCTCGTAGCTGCCCTAGTTTATGTTATCATTCGTCTGTTTTTCCCACAATTTGCTTTGATTTTTTTGGCGTTCGCACTCGTCATAGTGATTTCGCATGCCTCCATCTCATACCGCTACGGCGATCAGATAGTGCTCAAAGCTACGGGTGCGAGACCAGCTGACCCCGTACAACACGCATACCTCATAAACACCGTCGAAGGACTGAGCATAGCCGCCGGCATACCTCCCCCAAAGGTGTACGTGGTCGATAATAAGGAGATAAACGCCTTCGCGTGTGGCAAAGACCCAAAGCACGCGTCGATTGCAGTGACGACCGGAGCGCTGGAGAACCTAAACAGAACCGAACTAGAAGGTGTGGTCGGGCACGAGATGTCGCACATCGCAAACTACGACATCAGGCTCATGACGCTAATCGCAGTGCTCGTCGGTTTGGTTGCCATTTTGAGCTACATGCTGCTACGATCCTACAGGTTTGCTGGACGGGATGAAAGAGGAAAAGGAGCAGGTTTATTGATTTTGGTCGGATTTCTTCTTGCGATCTTCGCTCCAATAGCGAGCAGGCTTGTACAGGCCATGATCTCTAGGAAACGAGAATATGCCGCCGACGCTGGTGGCGCCCAGCTGACCCGTTACCCTGAAGGTCTGGCTTCGGCACTCGAGAAAATAAAAAACATCAACCAAGGAAATATGAAGGTGAGCGAGTCCATCTCGCACCTATTCATTTCCGACCCAAGCCATACCACTCTCGATGAAATCTTTGCCACCCACCCGCCTCTCACTGAACGGATAAAAATTTTGAGAGCGATGTAAACTTACTCAGCATATCCGACGCGTGCTCCTAATTCCTGAAAAGTCGAGATGAAACGCGAATATGAAGTTTGAAGTGCCTCTGCCTTATTTTTTACTACAGTTTTGACTTCGGCGAGCATCCCTGCTGTCACAAGTGCAGCGACTACCGCGTGATCGTTACAGCCATCAACCTCGCCCCCCTTGATTTTCGCTTGGCCTTTCACGATCAGGCCGTCCTTGCGTTCGGAAAGTTTCACCCCCATTTTCCGTAAGCCGTGCGCTATCGCAGATATCCTGTCAGATTTCATAGCCCTCGCCTCAGAAGCGCCGGAGATTGTCGTCCTTCCCCTGGCCATCGCCGCGAGGACCGCAACTATCGGCAGAAGCTCAGGCGTTAGTGAAAGGTCCAACTTGGTCCCCCTCGGTTGCTGGGGCCCACGCACGAGCACGAATTTATTTGACATCTCAACTTTCACATCCATCTTTTTCAAAATATCTAAGAGGACTGCGCCTCTGTCGCTTGCCAAATCTGTGCCGTTGAACTTGAGCTTCGAATCCGTTAAAACCGCGGCGACGACAAACGGAGCCGCAGCCGCGAGATCTGAGGGAACTTTGAGATTGAACGGACGATACGGCTGGTTCGGTATGCTCAACTTCTTTCCAACCGAGACCTTCACGTTCGCTGCTTTCATGACATCGAGCGCAAGATTGAGCTGGAGCGAGTCGTCACACGACAGGAACTCGATTTTCTTCTTCGCGTATGGGCAGGGAATGAGCAGAGCCGGTATCAAACTGGGATTCACTCCCTTGACAGAAATTCTTCCGCCCCGAACATCCCCACCGAGGACGACCAAAGGTGGGCTATCATCAGGTTTTGTGGAGTACGCATTGAGCCCCATGTTGTTCAACACCTTCAACAGCTGCGGCATTGGGCGAGCCCTCAGCTGAGCGTCCCCCGTTATGACGGAGACGCGCGGAGAAAGCGCAGCTATAGCGGTCATCATCGCCATACCCGTGGCTGAATTTTTGACATCTATGACATTGCCGGTTGGTCTCAATGATTGACCTACTCCCCATATCGACAATTGATCTTGAGTTCGCTTCACAGTGGCGCCCATGTTCTCCACCGCGCGCAGGATGGCCAACGTGTCCTTCGTGCGGAGCGGTTGCTTGAGCGTACTCTTGCCCTCAGCCAAGAGGGCCAACGCGGTAGCAAATTGAGTGTAGAGCTTGGACGGTGGGACATCGAGCTCCCCAGAAATTTTTTCACTCTTTTGAATGCCGATGTCCACGACTATCTCCTCGCACGGATAACTTCCAATTTTGCTAGCGCCAATTTGATCATGGCGATGATGTCTATTCTAGATTCCGCCGCAAGCACCTTCGCTAAATTTGCATATGTTTTTTGGTATGATGGGACAGCAGGATATTTAGCTGCTGGCTTGATTGATATGCCAAATGTGCCTATTGAACGAGCTATTTTTTCAATTTCCATCTTATTCATGCCGACGAGAGGCCGCAACACGAACAATTCCGATGCATCATCGATGACCATCAAATTGGTCAAAGTTTGACCTGTGACCTGTTCCAAGCTTTCACCAGTAGCGATCGCTTCCGCTTTCACCTGCTCGGCGATTATGTTAGCTATCCTGAGCATCGCTCTTTTGCACAGCACGCATGTGAGTTCACGAGGTGCCGTGTCTACGAATTCGCGCAAAATCTCACCGAAAGGCACCATTCGTAGCTCCAGCTTAGGATAAAAATCAGCTAACTTTTTGGCTATTGCAACCGCCCGATTTCTCGCGCGCTTGTCCATGTGAGACTCATTATAAAAAAGGATAGGGAACACAATGCAGCCGCGTTTCATCATCAGATATGTTGCTATCGGGCCATCTATCCCATGGGATAGGAGCGTTACGACTTTGCCTTGAGTTCCGACAGGCAACCCTCCAACACCCGCCCTTTTCTCGGCGAATATGTAAGCATCGCTGCCACGAACTTCTACAAAAATTGTGTGATCTGGGCGCGAGAGATTCACCTTGGAGCCGTGCACAGCCTTCAAGATAGCAGATCCGACCACCTCGTTTACTTCCTTGCTGGAAAAATCATGCACGCCAACCCTGCTCGCCCTAACCGCAAAAGTTCGGTTTTTACCCAACGTGCGTTTGGCGATATCGACTGCAACTTTGGATATTGCATCCAGCACGGCATTCGTCTTGCTCGCGATGCTGACCGAAACTATCCCTGGCACACTTGCAAGTTTATCCAACATCTTGACGGAGCTTGTGTCGACGAATATCCTCCCGCGCTCCCTCCTTATGCGATGCTTTAAACCACGCAAAGACAGCTCGATGTTGCCGATTAACTGCCGCTCGAATCGCATGCGGACTTTTTCGCTTTTGAGAGCCAATTCACCGTAACGTACGATGATCGTCTTAGCCATAACAATCAAGCTTTCTTATAAGGGCGCGGTTAAGAATTTTTAAACACGAGCAGTTGCGAAATCTTCACTTATGCTTGAGTATCTTTGTTATATTTATTGCCGCCCGGTTTATGTCCTTTGTACTCTTGGCGCCGGCGCAGACTCCCTTTCCAGAGACGAACAACAGCACGACAACGTGCGGATCTTCCATCCTAAACACTAGCCCAGGGAAGACCTCGGGCTCATACTCCGTGTTATCGAATGTCCTCGCTATCCTCTCAAGATCGAACTCGGTCCCAAAATCAAAGGAGGCCACGATATTCTGCACCTTGACTTTTGGTTCAGCCCTTATCTTGACGCCACCCTTCTTGAGTTTCATTGTAAGCTTCTTTATCGCCAGCTTGGCGTCTTTCATGCTTTTCGCACCGACGCAATTCATCTTGCCAGATGCAAATATCAGGAAAGATGCGAGCGGATCATATGACTTGTAAGCGATGCCCGGGAAGACTTCTGGGTCATACCTTGCTCCATCCAGTGACCTCGCTAGCTTTTCTAAGTTGAACTGAACTCCCTCGTAAGTGACGGACAAAACAATATTCACGATTTTCTTTTTTACATCTACCACATTTCGACCTCCATTTATTCTTGATGAGGGATTTATATTGCTTTTCTGTTGTTATTAATCTGCTTCACGACACATTTATACTGTTTTGCTCGACGAGTTGAGTTGGTGAAGCGTAAATGGTCGATGTGGGTATCCACCGTAAAGGTGAGGTAGACATAGAAAAACTTGTGAAAAAAATTCTAGTAGAGAAAGGGAAAACTGTAGGAGCTATCGGCAGTTTCATAGGTGTTGTGAGGGGCGTCTCCAAAAATGGCGAAAGGGTCAAATTCTTGAACTATGAACATTCAGATGAAGCCGTGAAAAAACTCAAGAAAATCGCCATGGATATCGAAAAAGAACCTGGAATCTGGCAGGTCCTGATCCATCACGTTGTCGGGAAACTAAAACCTGGCGACATCGCAATCTACGTGTTTGTATCCGGTGAGCGCCGCCACGACGTGTTCTCAGCTTTGCCAAAGATCATGCACAGCATAAAAAAGGAAGTACCAATCTGGAAGAAAGAAGTCACAGAAAGCAGAGAATACTGGGTTCGTGGGGCATGAGAACTTGCGCCTGGTGACTCGCACCTCGGCGGACTCCATTCTTCTGGGCCGAATGCCGAGGGGATGCCAGTTATGCGTGCGTGGCGCAAAGCTTGTGCTCTTCGTTACTGGGCTATGCAAACGCGGCTGTTTTTACTGCCCACTATCAGAAAAACGTCGCGATAAAGATAGAGTCTACGCGAACGAACGCCCGGTAAAGTCAAACAAAGACATTTTTGATGAAGGTAGACTGATAGATGCCCTCGGCACTGGGATAACAGGTGGCGACCCATCTATCAGATTCAAACGTGCGTTGCGCTACATTAGATTACTCAAACAAAAATTTGGAAAAAACCATCACATCCACATGTACTGCTATAGCAAATTATCACCGAAACAACTTCAAGAACTCAAAAAAGCTGGACTAGACGAGATCAGGTTTCATACATGGTCGGTCGAACCAGTCAAAGCAGCGCTGAAAGCGGGCCTTCGAACGGGGGTTGAAATACCAGCTATACCATGCGAGTTCAAACGAACTAAAAAATTGCTCGAAGAACTTGACAGCATCGGATGTGACTTTGTTAACATGAACGAGTTCGAGTTTTCCGACACGAACTTGGCCGCAATGAAAGCTCGCGGCTTCAAGATAAAGTCCGATGTGTCGATGGGCGTGAAAGGTAGCGAAGAGATGGCGATCAAGTTGATGCATTGGGCCGCACGTAACACTCACTTGAACATCCACTACTGTCCCAGCTCCTTGAAAGACCGCGTCCAGCTTCGAAACAGGCTGAAGCGTCGCGCTAAAAATGTGGCGAAACCTTACGAGGAAATCACGGATGAGGGGTTGCTGATAAAAGGTGTGATTTACGGATTGCCGAAATCGAAACTAGCTACCGTACGCAAGCTCTTGATTTTCAAGTATCGCGCACCATCGAAACTTGTTTCCATCGATAGAGAAAAAAACCGCATCGAACTCCCCAGCCATGTCGCTGAGAAATTGGCCAAACTTGAACCAGCCTTAAACTTCGCCCTCGTGGAAGAATATCCGACTTATGATAGGCTGGAAACGACATTCATACCGATTTAGTTCAAATCTTCGATTTTTTGTACCGCTGCGCGAGTTTCGCGTAGTTTTCAGTTTGAACTTTGATGCGCTTGATCTCATCATCGAGCATCCTTCT
>Ga0315289_10014405_pt1 | contig 11039 bp, 10 predicted proteins | sample YL17G11_40_MG_FD_203452 | JGI IMG/M metagenome (GOLD analysis project Ga0315289, IMG submission 203452) | Sediment microbial communities from Yellowstone Lake, YNP, Wyoming, USA - YL17G11_40 | ecosystem: Environmental > Aquatic > Freshwater > Lake > Sediment | place: USA: Wyoming | collected...
ATGACGATAACGGTCTGAGTTTCTGAAAAAATTGACCGTGGCCGGAAGTCCTCGGGAACCCATGGTTCGAACAATGGTTTGTCCCATCTTTGGGCAGGGGCGAAACCCACGAGGGGAATGTCAAGTTCCGCACACTTGGTGATGATCTTTTGTTTCAACGTGATGTTCATGATTCTACCATGGCACGGGTAGCGATAAATGAATTGGGTGACATACCATGACCTGAACATGCATCTTTTTTGCCACGAACCTTACCGGACAGAATGCTATGATATATTACTACGCTCAACACCAAGAGAAAATCGGGTGAGCAAATAACAATGGCTTTTGTTCCTGATCCCGCAGTCCTGGTAAATCTTCTCCTGTGTGTCGTAATTCTTGTGTTGGGATACCTGGTATATCGGAAACGAAACAGTATCAGTGCACTGTTTATTGGTGTTGCATTTGGTATGTTCGGTTTATCACATCTGAGCACGCTGCTGGGGCAAACGTTGTTTCCGGAAGTTACCTTTGTCCTCCTGAGGATTTGTGGATACCTGTTCGTCGTTGCAGCCCTCTACCTGTCACTCACAGGATAGTTGGGTACACCGGAAAGGTATTGATAAGAAGTTGGAAAGACCAAAAAAACTCATTCATTTCCCATAACCGTGCACACGATCGTCCGCTCACGTCCTGCATTTACGTCACATTCAAGCAGGACAATCTGCTGCCATGTCCCGCACATCAGGGTACCTCCCTTCAGGGGGATCGTGAGTGAAGGGCCGACAAGAGCCGCTTTTACATGTGAGCGGCCGTTGCCGTCACCCCAACGGGCATTATGCGCATAATCTGCATTATCCGGGGCAAGAACCGAGAGTGCTCGTCTGAGATCGGAAAGTACACCAGGCTCGAACTCAATTGTGGTGAGTGCCGCTGTAGAATGTTGCACAAAAAGGTGGACGATTCCCTCGTGAACTTTACTATCACGGACCACTTTTTTCACATGAGGTGTGATATCGATACTATCGCCTTCGCATTGTGAGCTAACTGTAAAGGTTGTCTGAAACATCAGGTCACCGTACATCATTCATTTACTCTTCTGCAAAAATCCTTGCTGATCTTCGATCATGTGATAACGGGTGTAATCCTCTGTTCAGCAGTATCAAACCTCTCCGGTAAAACGGTATTTATGTAAACATAACACGATAAAATACACAATAAACTACAAAAAAATGAATAAGGAAAAAAGATATGCTGCAGCTGTCTGAAATCAGACGCCACACTCTTCATTACCCACATCTTCATGTTCCGGTTCTGAACCGTTATTACTCTCCGGCACGGCTTCAATTTCAGGCTGGACAATTGCTATACCGATGACCCGGTCTTTATCATCAAGACGTATAGTCCGGACCCCTTTTGTCCCGCGCCCGATAATCCGTATCTCGCTGACCGGAGTTCGCATGACGATCCCTTCAGCTGTCATCACAATAATCTCGTCACTATCTGAAACTGCACGCGATTCGATGATGACTGCATCACGCTCAAGCTGCATGTTCCTGACTCCCATAGTTCCCCTGCCATGCCCGCGGAACTCATCGAATTCAGACCTCTTCCCAAATCCGACATCAGAGATGGTGAGAAGATGATCCTTTTCCAGAAGCGTGACTGCCACAACAGTATCCTCGCCCCTCATCTTCATCCCCCTTACACCCTGTGCACCTCTCCCGACCGTCCGCACGGTCTCTTCATGGAACCGCAGGCTCTGCCCGAAACGACTTGTCAGGATAATTTCTTTTGTGCCATCTGTCAGAATTACATCAACCAGCTGATCATTTTCCCGGATCCTGATGGCATTCGTGCCGACAGATCGGGGATTGGAAAATTCGTTCAGCTTAATCTTAATGGCCTGCCCGAATCTCGTTGCGAATAATAAGAAACGGTCCTCCCTGAATTCACGGACCGGAAGTACGGTGGTCACAATCTCATCTTTTAAGTTGAGGAGGTTGACAATGGGTTTGCCTTTTGCTGCACGGGAACTTTCCGGGATCTGGTAGACCTTAAGCCAGTACACCCTGCCAAGATTGGTAAAGCAGAGGAGGTAGTCTTTCATACTCGCGACAAACACGGATTCGACAAAGTCCTCATCCTTGGTGATCATACCGGTGATGCCGTGACCGCCACGCCGCTGTTTACGGTAGGTGTCAAGGTCTATACGCTTGATGTAGTTTGCAATCGTGATAGATACCAGCACGGTTTTGTCCTCAATCAGGTCTTCATTTGACAGGTTGCTTGTATCGAGTGCAATCTGTGTCCTGCGTGCATCTCCGAACTTTTGGGCAACTTCGGCTGTTTCTCTGCGTATCTCGTCTTTGATGTTGGCTTCGCTGGACAGGATGGTCTCAAGTCGGGAGATCTCAGTTTCGAGGCCTTTTTTCTCATCAGTGATCTTCTGTTGCTCGAGCGCTGCAAGACGGCGGAGCTGCATCTGGAGGATTGCATTTGCCTGGGGTTCATCAAGACCGAAGCTGGTAATGAGTGCCAGTCGGGCATTCTCAACCGTATCAGAAGCACGAATTTTGGCAATTATCGCATCGATTTTCGAAAGGGCCATGAGCAGCCCGTTCAATATGTGAACCTTTTCCTGAGCCTTTTTTAAGTCAAATTCTGAACGGAGCCGGATAACCTCAATCCGGTGATGGACGAAGTTGTCAAGAAGTCCGTGCAGGGTAAGTGTCCTTGGCTGGTTGTCGACAATTGCGAGATTACTCACCCAGAAACTGGACTCAAGCGCGGTGAGCTTGTAGAGCTGGTTGAGGATGACTGCCGATAGTGTACCCTTGCGGAGCTCAAATACGACCCGGATACCATCCTTGTCAGATTCGTCGCGGATATCGGACAGCCCATCTATCCGTTTATCCTTTACCATCTCTGCGATCGTGGTGATCCACTGAGCCTTGTTTACCTGGTAGGGAAGTTCGGTCACGATTATACGATCACCGCGGTTACCGCCCTCCGATTCCTCAATGGTAGCAACCCCCCGTACGATCAGGCGTCCCTGTCCGGTGGCGTACACATTTCGTACGCCTTCGACCCCCATCAGGACACCACCCGTCGGGAAATCCGGGCCCGGCATGATCCTCATGAGGTCCTCAACCGGGATCTCCGGGTTATCGAGATAGTGAGAGATTGCGTCGCAAACCTCCCGCAGGTTGTGCGGGGGCATCTTGGTTGCCATACCCACCGCAATGCCGTCAGTTCCGTTTACGAGAAGGTTGGGAACCTTTGCAGGAAGAACAACCGGCTCTTTTAATGATTCATCATAGTTCGGAACGAACCTGACGGTTTCTTTGTCGAGATCCTGGAGAAGCGCTTCGGCATAGTGTGAGAGCCTGACTTCAGTATACCTGCTTGCAGCCGCAGAATCACCGTCAACCGACCCAAAGTTCCCCTGCCCCTGCACAAGCATGTGACGGTACGAGAATGGCTGTGCCATCTTGACGATCGTGTCATAGATGGAAGCATCGCCATGCGGGTGGAACTTACCCATCACTTCACCGACTACTCTCGCGCTCTTCTTGGTAGGCTTGTCACTGGTATTCCCCATCTCCCACATGGCAAAGAGCGATCGGCGGTGGACGGGTTTGAGCCCGTCGCGGACATCAGGAATAGCTCGCCCGATGATAACGCTCATCGCATAGTTGATGTAGGAGGTTTTCATCTCCTGTTCGATGCTGATGGGTTCCACACGGTGCGTGAGCGGTCCGCTTGCGGGGGGGATTGCATCAGATGTCAAGGTTTGTCACCTCCTTTGCATGGCGTATGATGAAATTTTTCCGGGTCTCAACGTCCTTACCCATCAGGATCTTGAAGATCTCATTGGCCTCCATGGCATCTTCGATGGTGACCTGTTTGAAGATCCGGTATTCCGGGTCCATGGTCGTGTCCCAGAGCTGCTGGGCGTTCATCTCACCAAGACCCTTGTACCGCTGAATACTGACTCCTTTTTCACCCATAGAGGCCGAAACTTTCTGCATCTCCTCCTCCTTATAAACATACTTCTCCTCCTTACCCTTTGCAATGCGGAACAGCGGGGGTTGGGCGATATACACATACCCAGCTTCGATGAGTTTGAGCATGTAACGGTAAAAGAACGTGAGCAGGAGTGTCCGGATATGGGCTCCGTCAACATCGGCATCGGTCATGATGATGATATGATGGTAGCGTGCCCGTTCGGCATCGAACTTTTCACCAATACCGGTACCGATAGCCGAGATAAGCGTCTGGATCTCGGCATTTTTTAAGATCTGGTGTTCACCGGCTTTTTCGACGTTTAAGATCTTGCCTTTGAGGGGCAGGATTGCCTGAAACTTCCGGTCTCTTCCCTGCTTTGCACTGCCACCAGCAGAGTCACCTTCTACGATATAGATCTCGCTCTTGGCCGGATCACGTTCCGAACAGTCTGCAAGTTTTCCCGGAAGACCGCTGCTCTCCAGCGAGCTCTTGCGACGGGCGAGATCCCTGGCGTTCCTTGCAGCCTCGCGGGCTCTTGCTGCAGAGAGTGCTTTTTCAATAATAATCTGGAGCACTTTAGGGTTCTCATCAAAATATTCGGTAAGTGCGGCGTAGACCAGCGAGTCAACGATGCCTTTGACACTACTGTTGCCAAGGCGCATCTTTGTCTGCCCCTCAAACTGGGGATTGGCCATCTTGACTGATATGACAGACGTGAGCCCTTCACGTACATCTTCACCACGGAGGGTTAACAGGGAGTTCTCCTTGATCAACCCGTTGCGTTTCGCCATCGTGTTAATGCCACGGGTGATGGCACTCCGGAATCCTTCCAGGTGCGTACCCCCATCGCGGGTGTTGACCGAGTTGACGTACGCGAAGAGTTTTTCATCGTATGCTGTGGTATATTGCATCGCTACTTCGAGTTCGAGCTTGTTCTCGACATCCTTTTTTGTGATATCAATCGGGATTGGGTGAAGACACTCTGCCCCTTCGTTTAAGTATTTTACAAATTCAACAAGTCCCCCCGCGTAACAATAGACTGCCGTATCACTGCTGCGTTCATCCGATATTTTTATTGTCAGGCCGGCATTGAGAAACGCAAGTTCCCGGAGCCGGTGGGCGAGTATATCGTAATCGAACGTAGTCGTCTCAAATATCGTTGCATCAGGAACGAAGTGGATGATAGTTCCCGTCATCTTTGCACCAAAATGTACAAGGAACGACTGGCGATCTTCTTCTCCGATCTCGGCCGACTCTGACAGGGTTGGAGACGGCCGGCTGAAGGGTACTGGTACTCCGAACCACTGCTCGTGACGTGCCATCATCTCAGTGAGGGTTTCCTTGCGGGACGTAAGGGGGCTGGTTGGTTTGCCCTGGCTGAACCGCATCTCATAGATATTACCGTCGCGGTACACGCGGGCTGAAAGCCAGTTGGAGAGCGCGTTAACTACAGAAACACCAACGCCGTGAAGACCCCCGGAGACCTGGTAACTCTCCTTATCGAATTTCCCCCCTGAATGCAGGACCGTGAGCACAACTTCAAGGGCGCTCTTGTGGTTCTTTTCCATCGTGTCTACGGGAATGCCACGGCCATTATCAATGACCGAGACCGAACCATCCTTATTGATTGTTACGGAGATAAGCGTGCAGTAACCGGCAAGCGCTTCATCAATAGAGTTGTCCACGACTTCATAGACAAGATGGTGCAGCCCGCGGGTGTCTGTGCTGCCAATATACATGGCCGGACGCTCACGGACCGGGGTGAGTCCTTCAAGAACGGTAATATGAGATGCATCGTACGTTTCAGTCAAGGAAAACCTCCATTAAAAAAATAAAAAAATACGGTAATGAAATCACAATAATTATTGGTCGTTTGATGACTTAAAGGATAGGCGTAAAAACCGGTTATTATTATAAAAATATTCCTCCCATTACCGGAACTCCCCAATCGATGCGTCGGCAATGCCGAGCTCATGGTCAATCGCGATGACAAGCCTGTTCAGTGTGAAGATCACGTCCCGGGCGTCTTCTTTGTCCATAGTGCCCGGCTGGTGCCAGATGACTTTCTTTTTCAACAGCGTGGTGATCTCTTCAAGCTCAGTACCTTTGAACTTCTCTGGCAGCACCAGCCCACCAACATGATCCCCGGCCCCGAACCAGGCTTGTTCGGGGGGCAGTGCAAAGTGCCGGATTATGAGCATGATGCTCGTGATAAACCCATGACCAAACGGATACTCCATGATCACAAGATGGTGACAGGTGCTAAAAAAGGTGCTGTTTAAACAAGGCGGATTGCAGTCAGCCAGAAAATGACAGGGACGGCGATAACAAAGATGATTGACACGGAAAGGAAAGCCAGATCACTTCTGCCCAAAGGTTTTTTCTTTACATACAGGAAGCTGTGTCGACCGTATCCACGGCAGAGCATGCTTGTATATACCCGCTCACCCTGCTCGTAGGACCTTATGAAAATCGTTCCAACCGTATAGCCAATCTGTTTCATACGGTAACGGTAGGGAAGGGAAGGGTCGAATGGATCAAAACACCTCGTGGCTAGTGATTCATTGATCTTCCGGTAAATGTAGCCGAAGACGAACAGATACCGTATCATCATGCCGAATATGAGGGTAAATTCCGGTGGCAGTCCCATGCGTCCGGCTCCTTCAAGCATATCATGCAGTTTTGTTGTTGACGAGAGCAGGATGATTGCTGAAACGCAGACAACAAACTTCACTAAAAGGATGATCGCAAACTCTACAGACTCCGCATAAATATGAATGCCAAAAGGCAGAGTTGCGACTACATGGAAGACCTGATAATACCGGTTGGTGAAAAAGATCTGGAAGAAGATGATGAAAAATCCGAACGGCAGTACCATTAAAAGACGTTTTGCATAGACCTGCCATGGCAGACCAGCCAGTGCCCAGAGTGCAGCAAGGAACGCAAAAAATAGTATACCGATTGTTAAAACTGATGGCGAGTACGGGATCGCGACCATTGCAATGATCACGGCAAACATGCCAATAATCTTTACCCGTGCATCGAGCTGGTGGACGAAACTTTCCCGGTACGCAGACTTTTCGATATAAAAAAGTTCCTCGATCATGGTTTATTTCCATCCTGATAGATGCACTTGTAGGTGTTTATCAGCGCCCGTTCAACATCTTCAAACGTGTAGGCCATGGGAACCGGCACACCATTTTTATTCAGAGATTTGATCAGTTTTGGCAGCACCGGTACATCAAGCCGGACCGAGCGGAGCATATCCGGCTGCAAAAAGATCTCTTCAACACTTCCTTCGGCAACAAACTGTCCCCGGTTCATTACGTACACGTAGTCAGCGACTTCGGCGACCATGGAAACATCGTGCGTAGAGAAGATTACGGTCATGCCGAATTTCTTTGAGAGAGAGTTGATGAACTCGACCAGATCGTGGACACCTTTGGGATCGAGCCCCGCAGTAGGTTCGTCGAGCACGAGCACTTCCGGTTCCATCGCTATTATTCCTGCGATAGCGACCCTCTTCTTTTCTCCCCCGCTCAAATGATGGGGAACCCGGTGGGCGAGATCTTCTATGCCAACAAGTTTGAGCGCTTCATGCACCCGGTGATGGATGGTTTCCTCGTCCAGCCCGAGGTTGGTAGGACCGAATGCAACATCCTGCTCAACTGTTGGGGAAAATATCTGGTCATCAGCATTCTGGAAAACAATGCCGACAAACTTGCGCACTTCACGGATATTGTCTTTGGTGATGGGTTCACCACGAATCAGTACCGAGCCGGATGTCGGTTTGAAAATACCGTTAAAACATTTGAAAAGTGTACTCTTGCCAGCACCGTTCGACCCGATCACAGCTATGCGGGCATTGCGGGGAGCTACGAAATTGAGGGAATGCAGTGCGGTGACATTGCCTGGATAGGTGTAGGTAAGATCGCGGGTCTCTATAAGGTGCATGGGAAATTCCGTTTAGTGTAGGTTTTTTTTACAAAAAAACCCTCTCAATTCTTCCGGGCGATAAACCGGCTGATGCCAAAGCCGAGAATGAAAAGCACAATTACACCAAACAGGATCGAGAGCACTTCCCCGGGTTTGTCGAGTCCCGGCAGACTATAATCAGGAAGGGGAGCCTGCCACGAAAACCTGTTGCCGGTCTTATCTGCCACTGCGGCTTCAGCGGAACCAACCTTAAACTCATCGATATGTACCGTGCTCACATCTTTTGCCCCGTACGCGGCAAGGAACGTACTGTCCAGCCCATCCGGGTAGGTTGAAGCATAGTAAGGAGCGAATATCGCAATCGCAAGAGCGATGGTGATGCCGGCGACGATGAGCATATCCATCGCTTTTCGATCTCCGACAGGAATTTTTGAAGAGACGATATCGGGGCGTGCATGAATGATGAGTGCGAGGGCAAATGCGGTAACTCCCCCTTCAATAATACCGATAACTGAGTGGTAAACGCCCATAGTTACAAGACCGAACGTCAGGGGAAGGGTTCCTGCAACTGCAAGTTCGACTGCACAGACAACAGCAGGGATAAACAGCGATACCCACCCGGCAATGAATGCTGCCCAGAACCGGTTGTGAAACACATTATTGACTGAGTGATAAGTATAGAATCCGAAAAATCCCGCGAGCGCACCCATGTTGATTATATTGGCTCCCATGGCTGTGATACCCCCGTCACCAAAGAAGATTCCCTGCAGAACCAGAACGAGCGTGAGGATGAAGATAGCGGCAAACGGAGATCCGAGTACGATAGCCGCAAGTGCAGCTCCAACCACATGCCCGCTTACCCCGCCGGGAATAATGGAAATAGGTAGCGCCATGTTAAGTGTCTGGATTGCGAAGATACCGGCAGCGAGTACCGCGACCAGAGGCACTTTCTCATCGCTCATCTCGCGTCTCGCCCAACGGAGCGAGAGCGCAATGAAGATGAGAGCGATAGCCCAGTATATTAAAGCTTGCGAGATCGGGAGAAAACCATCGGGAATATGCATGGGATCACCAAGAATTGTTATTACTTTTCTGAATTATTGTAACACTCAGTAGTTAAAAAGTGTTGTTATTTGATATTTTATCGAACATATTGTATTTATTATCTGAATTATTAAGTTGAAAAATTATCAATCTCTTTGATCTAAACATCATACATTTCCATTATTCAAAGTGATTCGTGATTAATCAATAGAAACCCGATCATTTCTAATCCGTGGAGTCTTATTTCTCATACTTTTCTGAACATTTTTCAAAACCTTAAAAAACTATCCGCAATGATATACACATCACTGAGGCTTGTATGACTATGGACTCTGATCTCTCCCGCATCGGAATATCGCTTCCCAGCAACCTGCTTGACAAATTTGATGATATTATCAACCAGCGCGGGTACTCGTCCCGGTCCGAAGGCATTCGCGATGCTATCCGTACCTATATCACGTATTACAAATGGATGTCCGATGTCAAGGGCGAACGTGAAGGAGTCATCACCATGGTCTATGATCATGACCAGCGGGGCCTGCTGGTCACCCTCACCGATATTCAGCATGAATTTCATGCCATCATCAAAGCGTCACTGCACTCGCATGTAACCCACGATCGCTGTCTGGAAGTGATTTTAGTGCATGGTGATGGTGCAGAGATCAAAACATTTGCCGAGCGGCTCATGTCCCAGAAAGGTGTTGAGTCGGTGAAGCTCACGACTATCCACGTGGAAGAGTAAATGGCGGCTCATTATGAGGGGGATAGTCTTTTTCTTTGGCATAAATCCAGTATTTTCGCTTCTTTTTTTTATAAAAAGACAGTGAGAGTATAAACCACGTTGTTTTTTTGTACTTATTCTCGGCAACACACCCATCGTAAAATAAATATGCAATGCACCGTCGCATTGCCAGACTTTATTATTTCATCAGAATAGGTTATAGATTAAAGAAGATCCGGTAAGATATCACCCAAAACGAATACCTTTCATCGGACCTTTCTTTTCCCCAATAGGGTCCTGCGGTTAATCCAAGATATCTTCAAATAATGCCTTATATGCTAAAAAGTAGCTTAAAACAATGCAATTTTTTAAGTTAAATATATATACATGCACGAAAAACTAATATAAAACGGGAAACAATGAACATATATTGCCCATCTGTCAATATCGATGCATCTACCGGAGGCTGCTATGTATAAAGTATTGTATGTCGATGATGAACCGGTTCTCCTTGAAATCGTAAAGATATTTCTGGAAAAAACCAAGGAGTTCACCATCGACGTAACAACTTCGGTAAATGACGTTTTGAAATCAGAGAAACTAAAATCGTACGATGCCATTGTTTCCGATTACCAGATGCCGGGGATGGACGGTATTTCCTTCCTCAAATACGTCCACACGGAATTTGGCGATATCCCCTTCATTATTTTCACCGGGAAGGGAAAGGAAGAGGTCGTCATTGCGGCACTCAACAACGGTGCTGATTTTTATATCACGAAAGGAAGCGATCCACGATTCCAGTTTGATGAACTTGCAAATAACATTAAAAAGGCAGTAAAACGAAGGCAAATACGTGAAGGATATAAAAACTCCGCGCAGCGGTTATCAGATCTTGTCAACTTTCTTCCTGATGCAACCTTTGCCATCGATCTTGAAGGAAAGGTGATTGCCTGGAACAAAGCAATGGAGGAAATGACCGGGGTAAAAAATACTACGATCCTCGGTGAAGGAGATCATATCTATGCCCTCCCATTTTATGGAAAAAAGCAGGATTTACTCCTCGATCTCGTACTTCATGAGAAGAAAGAAATCGAACAGAAATATCCATCCATCATTCATCAGGATAACAAACTCATTTCTGAAAGTGAATTCCCCCTGCTGTATAGCGGTAAAGGTGCCTGTCTCTGGTTCATTGCGTCCCCGCTCTATGATACAAAAGGGAATATTACCGGTGCAATACAGGTTATCAGGAATATCACGGAAAACAAGCGGGCAGAACAGTCCCTTAAAGAAAGCGAAGAACAATACCGTTCCCTGTTTGAATCGTCACAAGATGCAATCTTTCTTC
>Ga0315289_10014407_pt1 | contig 11038 bp, 10 predicted proteins | sample YL17G11_40_MG_FD_203452 | JGI IMG/M metagenome (GOLD analysis project Ga0315289, IMG submission 203452) | Sediment microbial communities from Yellowstone Lake, YNP, Wyoming, USA - YL17G11_40 | ecosystem: Environmental > Aquatic > Freshwater > Lake > Sediment | place: USA: Wyoming | collected...
TTTGCTAGAATCTGCGGCAAGAAGAACTGCCGTATGCAAAGCCAAAGAAGCCGCTTCTGATATTTTTAGTATATTGGTCATTATATAAACTCCATATTTGGTATTGTGGTACTATTATACCAGATTAGTTTTTCAATGTCAAGTCTATTTATACGAAATTAAAAAAGAAATCGCTTATATAACATATATATAAAATAAGCGAAAGAAATAATTAATGAGTAGAACTTTGATCCTTCATCAACTATTGACCAGAGAGTGATGATTTAGTATAATCCCTAATGTTAGAAAAGTCTCTGTCAATCAATTCAAATCCAAACAAGAATTGAAGCCAATGCAGAAGGGATGCATAAAAGCAGGTAAACACGTTATCTTTTGGTTATGAGGTGTAAATAATGAGGATAAAGAGAAGTATCTTGTTATTAGTGGTTTTTTCATTTATCGTAAATTTTGTGACTTTAACTCATGCTCAGACCTATAACGTGAAGGATATAGTAAAGAAAATTGATGAGTTATATCGCAGTAAGACCAGCTACGCCAAAATAGAAATGCAAATTGAGACCCCAAACTGGAAGCGGAGTCTCAACATGGAAGCATGGACGATGGAAAAGGATAAAGCTTTTATTTTAATTAACTCGCCAAAGAAAGAGCAGGGAATTGCTACTTTGCGCATCAAAAATGAAATGTGGAATTACTTGCCAAATACCGACAAAGTGATGAAAATTCCCCCCTCGATGATGATGGGTTCATGGATGGGTTCTGATTTTACAAACGATGACCTTGTTCACGAATTCTCTATGGTTGAGGACTATGACTATATCATTATCAATCCCGAAGTGCCACAGCCTGACCTAATTTATATAGAATTTACCCCCAAAGAAAAATTACCAGTAGTTTGGGGAAAGGTCATTGTAGCTGTCAGGAAAAGTGACTTTATACCCGTATGGCAGAAATACTGCGACGAAAAAGGGAACCTAATGCGGCAGATGAATTTCAAGGATATTAAGGTATTCAGTGGGCGCAAGATACCATCCATCATGGAGATGATCCCTCAGAACAAAGAAGGACATAAGACCGTCATCAAATATCTTGATGCCGTATTTGATTCCAAGCTGGATGATAACATATTCACATTGCGGAATCTCCAAAAGAAACGTTAGGTATATACAATGATAACTCTCAAAATCGCATTCCGTAATGCCCTTCGGCAGAGACGCAGGACAATACTCACTGCCCTTACCATTATAGTAAGCTACACATTAGCGGCAATATCTATTGGCTGGTCTGATGGAACTTACTTTCACATTATTGATATGTTTACACGGCACAGCACAGGACATATCCAGGTACATCATAAAGGCTATTTAGACAAACCATCACTATACAACACAATACACGATTATGAGTCCATAGGGAGTCAGATTCAGAGCGTTAAAAATGTAAAATACTGGTGCCCAAGATTATACTCGGCAGGCTTGTCGTCGGTTAGGGAACAAAGTGCTGGAATTCAGATCGTGGGAATTGATCCTGAACGAGAAACTAATGGAACAGAATTTGATAAAAAGATAATCTCAGGTAAGATGCTCTCGAAAGAACCATCTCACGAAGCAATACTTGGAAAGGGATTGGCTAAAATACTGAAGGCGAACGTGGGTGCCGAAGTCGTTATTGTTTCACAGGGAGCAGATGGCTCAATTGCCAATGATATGTATAAAGTTGTCGGAATAGCTAAAAGTGATAATGACATAACTGACAGAATATCATGTTATCTACATATCAAAGATGCACAAAACCTATTAGTTTTAAACAATCAGATACATGAGATAATGGTTATTATATCTTCTCTGAATCAGGTTGGTAAGTTAAATAAAGCTATCGAAATGAAACTTAATAATCCCGACCTTGAAGTATCACCCTGGCAGAAGGTTGCCCAATCTTTTTATCAGGCGATGAAAGCTGACAAAGAGGGTATGTGGATTATGCTGTTTGTGGTTATACTGATCGTAGCTGTGGAAGTGCTGAATACAGTGTTGATGTCAGTGCTTGAGCGGACACGAGAATACGGAATATTGAAAGCTGTTGGCACCAGACCAACTCAAGTATTTCGATTGGTTCTTTATGAAGTTTTTATCATTGCTGTTGCCAGTTCGGTTATAGGCGCCGGGTTAGGTTTTATATCTAATTATTTTCTATCCACGTATGGTATTACATTGTCTCAACCATTTAGTTATGGTGGTGTGTCATTTCAGAAAATGCAATCGGTGATCAATGCTAGAAGTTTTTATTTACCAGCTATTATAATAATACTATCTGGAACGCTTATTAGTATATTTCCTGCTGTTAAAGCCGCCCGTGTAGCACCTGCAAAAGCGATGAGGACGAGATAATAGGAGAATTTGGGAATGTGGACGTTTATCAAACTTGCATGGAGGAATGTTCTCCGTAATAAGCGAAGGACAATCCTTGCGGGAACTGCTATCGGGATCGGGCTTGCCGCTTTAATCTTTACTGATGCTTTTATAATCGGCATGGAACAGAATATGGTGCGGTCTGCCACATCTTCATTTCTTGGTGAAGGGCAGATCCATCAAGCAAGTTTTCGTGAAACTTTGGAAGTTGATAAAACCATTAATAATCTGGAACAGGTAAAGTCAAACTTGAGGCAGGAAAGCATTGTTAAGGGCTTCACGCTGCGAACAATGGCTTTTGGGATGATAACTTCAGCGGCAAACGTAAATTCCATCAGCCTAGTGGGTATCAACCCTGATGCAGAGAAGAATTTATCGCAGATTGATGATGCTATAATAAAAGGTAAGTATCTAAGTGAAAACGAGCCAAATTCCATTGTTATTGGAAAGAAACTTGCGGAAAATTTAGAAGTAGACCTTGAAGATAGAGTAGTTGTGACTGTCGCCCAGGCAAGAACAGGTGATCTATCTCAGGAAATGTTCCGAATATCAGGTATATATTATTTCAATACACCGGATATAGACAGTGGAATGGCTTTTATTCCACTTGAAAAATCACAGGAAATGCTTGGCATTGGCAATAATGCCCATGAAATTGCCATTAAATTCACCGATATTAAATATGGACAGGACAAAGAGTTGCCATTCTGGAGTAAATATTCTCAATATGGTAATGAGGCACTTGGCTGGATCAAGATATTTCCAGAATTAGAGATCATGTTTAAATTTACCCAATTTAGCATCTACGTTACCGCTATAATCCTGTTTGGTGTTGTCGCATTTGGTATTATCAATACGCTTTTTATGTCGCTATACGAACGGATGTTTGAATTTGGGGTATTGCGCGCTATTGGTACCGGTCCATTTCGCATGGCACAGTTGATCCTATTGGAAGCAGGTTCTCTTGCCATAATTAGTATAATCTGCGGTTCAATATTAGGCTTTATCATTACTTATATAGTTATGAAAACTGGCATAGACTACAGAGGTATTGAAATGGTTGGAGTTACTATAAGGGATCTTATCTATCCAGTATTAACGCTAAAACAATTTGTGATTTATCCATTCTGGTTATTTTTATTCACCATAATAACAGCATTATATCCCGCCTTATATGCCGCACGGATATCCCCCGCAAAGGCGATGCGGAAAAGCTTTTAGTTATAACATTTTATGTAAACCAAGAGGGATAAATTAATTATGAATGATATTATTAAAACAGAGAACCTAACGAAGCATTATGGAAAAATACGAGCAGTGGACGGTATATCCCTCAGCGTTAGAAAAGGAGAAATATACGGTTTTTTAGGGCTTAATGGTGCAGGTAAAACAACAACCATCCGGATGCTTCTGGGAATGGTCCGCCCTACATCAGGCGAGTCCTATTTGAACGGCAAAAGGGTCCGCACCGGCAGTCATGAGCTTTGGAATAATGTCGGATATCTGGTAGAAATACCCTACTCATACCCGGATCTAACCGTATGGGAAAATCTGGAGATCATCCGCCGACTGCGTTTTATTTCGGATCCCGGTGCAGTAGATTCCGTTATAGAGAAACTTCAACTTGGCCCTTACCGGGATAGAATTGCAAAAAATCTTTCACAGGGGAATGCGCAGAGATTGGGACTTGCGAAGGCTATCCTTCATAATCCAGACATACTTATGCTGGATGAACCTGCCAATGGGCTGGACCCTGCCGGTATTGTTGAAATCAGGGAAATGTTTCTAAACCTTGCGCTAAATAAGGGAGTGACTATATTTATTTCCAGCCATATTCTGGGTGAAATATCTAAGTTTGCCACCCGTATCGGCATCATCCATGAAGGCAGGCTTGTGCAGGAATCGGATACTGACCAACTGGACAGTTTTCGATATAGGAGCCTTCAGGTTAATACTCATGATAAAGATGGCGCAAAATCAAGTCTTGCAAAGGCGGGGTATACTGCAACAATTAAAGAAGGGGGATTTCTGGAAATAACCAGCAAAGAAGCAATAATTAATCCAGAAAAGGTGAATTCGCTCCTTGTATATGCGGGATATCCGCCAACTATGCTGAAAGTTGAGGAGGAAGCCCTTGAGTCTTATTTTTTGAGGGTTATCGGGAAGAATGGATGTGTAAAATGAAAGGTTTATTTACAGCTTTCTGGGCTGAAAGCCTTAAAGCGCGACGGTCTAAAATGCTTTTGGCAACAATTATAGCTTTCTCATTTATCGCTGTAATGTTGGGATTGTTGATGTTTGTTTCAAAGCATCCCGAAATTGCCGGTAGATCTGCAACGCTCAGTGCAAAAGCATCGGCAATTGGTAGGGCTGACTGGCCTTCTTATTTCGGGCTATTGAGTCAGTGTATTTTAGCACTGGGCCCCATAGGCTTCGGAATTGTTACCAGTTGGGTTTTTGGCCGGGAGTATTCCGACCGTGTAGTAAAAGACCTGCTGGCATTGCCCGTTTCTCGTTTCACCATCGTTTTATCGAAGTTTATCATTATTATAATCTGGAATGTTTTACTGTCATTAACTCTATTTGTTTTTGGGCTACTCACTGGGTTGGCGGTCAATATTTCCGGCTGGTCGGGCGAAATCGCTTATCATGCTTTTATTATATTCGCAGGCAGTTCCATTTTGACGATACCGCTTTGTACCCCTGTAGCTTTTATTGCCAGTTGTGGCCGTGGATATCTGCTTCCAATAGGTTTTGTCATCCTTATTCTTATCATGACCCAATTGGTTGGAATGGGTATTCCCGGTATCATGCCGTATTTCCCCTGGGCTATTCCAGCGCTTTATAGCGGGTTAGCAGGGACGGCAGTACCGCAGCCCGAGGCAATAAGTTATTTCATATTAGGTTTCACCAGCGTTTTGGGTTTATTTGGTACTGCTGCATGGTGGCGTTTTGCTGATCAAACTTAGAAAGTTGGATTTAAAGTCCAATTAAAATCTACTTATCCAAGTTCTCAAATCGGTTTTACATCTAATGTTACTATCAGGGGTTGAAAATGGGAAAGATTACTAATGGCTATATAATAGTTGCTCAAGGCGTTACAAAGACTTACTCAGGCGATGGCGTTCCAGTAAATGCAGTGCGAGGTATTGACTTGAAGATCAAATCCGGAGAATTTACGGCTATCGTAGGCCCATCAGGATCCGGAAAAACGACTTTTCTGAATATCATCTCTGGTTTAGATACAGTCACAGAGGGAAAAGTTTGGTTGAACGGAAAGCTATTATCCGTCATGAGTGGAAAGGAATTATCAGATTTTCGACGAGATCACATTGGTTTTATCTTTCAGTCATATAACCTTATTCCTGTATTAACGGTCGAAGAAAATATAGAATACGTGATGCTTTTACAGCACGTTCCTAAAAAGGAACGCCATAAGCGAGTTCTCAAAATCCTTAAAGAGCTAGAGTTACTAGGATTTGAAAATCGCTTTCCGCTCAATCTCTCAGGCGGGCAACAACAGCGAGTTGCTATTGCACGAGCAATGGTGTCTGAACCATCCATTATACTGGCTGATGAACCAACGGCAAACCTTGATTCAAAAACCAGCATAGAACTTCTGGATATGATGCGCGGATTGAATAAGAAGGCAGGCATGACGTTTGTATTCTCTACCCATGACCCTATGATCATGCAAAAGGCAAGGCGTCTGGTAATTTTAAGGGACGGAAAAATAGAAAAAGATGAGATAAAAGGTAATAATTGATGAATGTTTATAAGTATCTGTTATCACTTATGCTTTTAATATGGTTCCCCACAACGGGCTTTGCATCGGATTCTATTTTGTTTAGCGGATACTATAAAAGCTTCTTCACAGCCATTGATCCGGTAGATTTCAAGGGACAAACATCAGTCGATCAACCACTAACAGGAACAGTAATTAACCGCATAAGATTTAAGGCTTTTTATAACCCCAAAAAATGGTTTTCATTGAGTGTTGCCTATAACCCTTATTTTCAAGTGCAGGATAATTCTTCCTTTTCCAATCAGCTAAATAATTTATCCATTAAAACTTTCAAATATCGGGTTTTTGATCTGGATTCACGCATTTATCCCGACGAAGATGATGTTATTGGGAACTTCGGGTTTTATCAAAATCTGGATCGAGCATTAATAGTATTCAGTACCCCAAAGGCTGATATACGCATTGGACGACAATCCATTGCATGGGGCAGCGCACATATAATCAATCCAACGGATATTCTTGCGCCGTTCTCGCTTGGCACACTGGATGCAGAAGAGCGTGCAGGTGTGGATGCTATTCAGGTGCTTATCCCCATTGGATTTATGGGTGAGTTAAATCTGGGTTCTGTTTGGGGTAAAGATTTCGAGATTAAGAGGAGTGCGTTTTTCTCAAAATTTAAGTACAATATATTAAAATCTGATGTTTCCATACTGCTGTTGGATTTTCAAGAAAACCTTCTCATCGGTTTTGATCTCGCTCACAATATCGGCGGTGCGGGAGCATGGATTGAAGCGGCTCAAGTTATGGCAGGTTTGTTTGAAAATAAAAAAAATGATGAAATGAGCGATTACTTTCGGATTTCAATTGGTATGAATTATAATTTCATCGGAAAAATTTACGCATTTGCGGAGTATCATTATAATGAAGCTGGAAGCATCGATCCCGGAGAATATCTTAGCAATCTTTCCAAAACAGCATATACTGATGGATCGGTTTATCTCATGGGCAGGCATTATCTAGGAGTTGGCTTGAATTATCAGGTTAAGCCATTGATTACGCTGAGTGGACAAAGTTTATTCAATCTTCCTGATCGATCTACGTTTCTCTCAGTTCAGGCGGAATACAATATTGCACAGGATATTTATCTGTCTTTAGGAGCTTTTGCAGGTATCGGTAAACGTCCTGATATGATGAATATGTGCTTTAATTCTGAATTCGGAGTATATCAGAATATGTATTTCACTTCATTCAGGATTTATTTTTAAGTAGTGACAGGTTTCAAACCTGCCGCTAAAATCAAATATAATAAGGTATTCAAATATGATGATTAATAAACAAACACATACTTTCAAGGTTGTAGGTGACTGTGAAATTCAAGCGACTGAAACAAACTAATCTGCATATTTAAAACATGAAAAAAGACCCGATAGGTGAAAGATTCGTAAGCCATATATGGGACAGCGGACACTTCGTTAAAACCAACCTGAAAGCCAAAGATGGTCGGAAGATCGAAGTGCTATACCCGGGACAGTGGAATAACGACGCTGGTGCCGATTTCCACAACGCAAGTATCAAGATAGATGGCAAAATTTACACAGGTGACGTGGAAGTGCATACGAAAAACTCAGAATGGAGAATTCATCATCACGACAGGAATCCAAGATACAATAACACGATACTTCACGTAGCCCTATGGGACGGCGGGATAAGCCTGCTTGCCAAAAAACAGAACGGAGAACGTATTCCTAACCTAATACTATGCGACTATCTGGATAGTTCAATAGGCAAACTATTAAGGACGATAGATGGTGAAAGAAAAACCTGTCCTTGCTCTAGCAAAGTATCATATATGAAGCCTGAGTCTTTGTGTGCTATTATTGACCGTGCAGGCACAGAACGTCTGAACACAAAATCAAGAACGTTTGAAGAGCAGTTAAGCAGTAAAGGTGAAGATCAAATACTATACGAAGGCATAATGGAAGCGTTGGGGTACTCTAAGAACGGAAGGCAATTCCACAATCTGGCACAGAAGGTATCACTCGAATCTCTGTTGGGTCAAACGCCGGAGACGATACAGGCGATACTTTTTGGAGTTGCAGGACTTTTCCCTAAAAAAGGAAGGAGATTAGACAAGGAAACAAAAGAATATTTAAGTATAACACTATCAATCTGGGAGCAATTAGCGTCTCAGTTCCATGATCAATTCATGTCTGTCGAAGAGTGGGAATTCTTCAGAATCAGACCTGATAACTTCCCCACCAGAAGGATAGCGGGGATGAGCTATATATTATCTGGCTGCAAACTATCAGGTAAAATGCCGTTTATGGCAATATTTCTTTCAATACTTGCTGACGTAAACTTAAATGATTCCACTTCAATGAACAAGCTATCACGTAGATTGCGGGCAACTTTGATGCCCCGTACCTCTGAATATTGGGCGAAATATTACACATTCGGGAACAAGCGGTACAAAGAGAACCAATGCCTGATCGGGAAGAACAGGGCAGACGACATTATTATCAACGTTATTCTGCCTGTTGTTTTAGCATATTCTCAAAAATTGCGTGATCAAAAATTGCAGGATATTATTATGAAATTATACACAGGATACCCAACATTACAGGATAATAAAATTACTAGATATTTTTCAGATCGGGTTTTAGGTGAAAAATATCACTCGATAATCAATTCCGCTTTACGTCAGCAAGGGCTTATACGCATCCATAAATGGTTCTGTGAAGTTCAGAACTGTGATAACTGCCCATTTATGGAGCAAGGATTATGAGCCTTTTTGTTTACATTACTGTTTACTTGATCGTACTTGTTTCAAGATTAGAGCTAAGTGATCGGTCAGGAAACATAAAATATTGTGCTATCAGCGCATTCATCTGCCTTATGTTTTCTGCATTACATAATTTAAAAGAGGTGTGTTATGATGCAAACGTTAAGATATAAAGTTCTTATGGAGGCTGTTGAAAGCTTTGTGAGAAATGCCTTAAATGTTCAGGTTACCGATGAATCAAGTCCCGATTATGGTGGTTTTCGATGCCCTGATCATCTTGTGTGTGAACCATGGAGTGCCGTCAACACATTTGCTACGATGATGGTATTGTTTTTTAACCATAACTCTCAATATTATCACTCTCCAAACCTGTTACAAAAAATGAAGATTGCGCTTCAGTTTATCACCAGATCACAAAATGAAGATGGAACTATGAACGTGTATTTTTCTGGTGAGATGAAAACGACTTCAAACTTAGCCTGTGTGGTGAATAGCCTTATCAAGTCATATAAATTGTTCTCCAGAGAAAATACAGAAGAGGAATTGTCGTACATGCTGGGATCGTTCCTTAAAAGGAGCGCGAATGTCCTTAAATCTATTACTGTAAATACTCCGGTACAAAGGTTGATAACTGCATCAGTGCTTCTTGATTTTGATAAACTCTTCTTTGATCGTCTGGCGGTTGACAAAGCACAAAACTACCTTACCGACAGAGTGAATATTAATCACGATGGAATGTACGGCGATAGAAGCTTTACTCACAGCATGTTATCAAACGCTATGTTGCTCAATATTGCCAAGAAAACGAATAAGTCATATCTAATTGATTATGTGAGGCGTAATCTCAATTTTGTCCTATACAATCTCCGGGCAAACGGTGAATTCACTGCTGAATGTCCTTCGATCACCGAGCCAGAAAGCGTGTCTCTATCAGGATATGCGGTGTGGAAGGAGATGTCCATAGTTGATCACAATGGTTATTACGCCACTGGCGGGGATATAGTGCTTGACACGTTTCTGAACAGCATAAGAGATGGTTATGCACATTGTTGCACAGATCATCCCGATTTGGACCCTTATTGCAGGGATTACTCTCGATTTTTCTTTACTTCCAACATCGGGGAATTTCTACACGTAGAGGAGGAATTGAATAACGATAGTGTAAACAGACTGCCGTTACAGAGCCATTATGAAAAGGCATTTCCTGCATCAAACATTGTGCGTATCAGAAATGGCAAGATGAATGCCACAATCATGGGAAATAGCAACGGGATTTTTTCGCTGGAGAACGGTCAGGCAATAATTGATTACTTCAGGATCAGGTATAGATACTGTGGTTATCATGATTTTATGCCTAAAAAGCTAGAAATGACTGCTAAATCTTCCTATATACTAAGAGATTGGTTTTTTCACTCACAGTCTGATCAAAGAATTGATCCATCTCAGGCGGATTTAACTATACTAACAGAATTTGCTTACAAGCGTGACCATTTTGAGATAGATATATCGGTTACTGGTGAAAGAAATGTGCCTTTCCTGTTGGAGTTTGGTATACGGAGGAACGGAGAGCTTATAGCTAATGGTAAAGAATACGATGCGCATGATGCCAATTTAGTCTCTATGGACGGGGGAGAAGCCACAATAAAAGCAGGTGATGATGCAATAACGATCCGAGGCGGTGCGATCCAGCATAGAATTTACAGTCGTGAAGACGTATGGACGAAGAACATGAGAAACGTCAGTCTTATGATAACACCAATCTCTCCTTTCTCTAATAAGATACAAATATTTTTTCAGCAATTCTCGTGATGGAGATATGGATATTTACATTATTGATTCAGATGGTCAGAATCTCAAGTGTTTGACGAATAATAATGGCTATGACTTTAGCCCGTCATAGTATATTCCCAAAGCGCCGATACAAATTCATGGAGATTTAGTGACAACATGGGGAAGGCTTAAAATCGAAAAGGATATAAATTAGGTTCTTTGGGAATTAACGGGGAAACTTGTATTTATAATGGATTCCCGTTTTCACGGGAATGACACAAACACAATCATTGTCATTCCAGCGAAAGCTGGAATCCATCCTATGCAAGATTCATT
>Ga0315289_10014408_pt1 | contig 11037 bp, 9 predicted proteins | sample YL17G11_40_MG_FD_203452 | JGI IMG/M metagenome (GOLD analysis project Ga0315289, IMG submission 203452) | Sediment microbial communities from Yellowstone Lake, YNP, Wyoming, USA - YL17G11_40 | ecosystem: Environmental > Aquatic > Freshwater > Lake > Sediment | place: USA: Wyoming | collected...
CGGCAAAGGTTTTCATAAACCCTCCTGCGAAAAGGGTTAATCGAAAAAGTAACGCTTACGAGTAATTATTAACCAACGGAGATGACTTTGTCAAGGATAATTTTCGGGCCGCTAAGGCGATGACCGGGTGTGGTATTATAAGTGGCTGCATCAGCGACAGTCGCCGGCCAGCGGTTCAGGCCCGAACCCTTTAAGATAGTTAACCAGATAGACGACGTCCACTCCGTTAACCTCGCAGTTCCCGTTGGCATCCGCCCGCAGAAAGGGATCCGGAGGAGGCGGACCTAATCCTTTGAGATAGTTAACCAGGTAAACAACGTCTACGCCGTTAACCTCCCCATTGGCATTGGCATCGCCGGGAATGAACGGGGGACCGGATATCAGGCGAGCAAGCGTCGCTGCCAACGCGCCAACGCCTTGTCCTATGGCAGCTTGCTGCAACATGTTCAGGTTTCCCAGGGTATCGGCAGTCGTATGGTAAAACGGATACCAGTCGAAATCAAACCAGGCATCGATAAAGAATATGGCCGGGTACCCTCTGATTGCAAAAGGGTAATGGTCGGAACCGTATTGGGGATTCAGGTCGTAATGGGGCACGGTGTCAAGAGTTGTATAGGTGGTGATGATCTCCGAGCCCAGAGCCCCGAGCCAATACGATTGCTGGTCCGAAAATATATGCATGTCCAGCGCATACTGGCCGCTGTAGGCAACCATGTCCACATCGATGACGGCCGCTATCAGTTCACCCTGGGCCTGGACGTACGCCGCGTAAGCGTCAGAGCCAACAAGTCCCTGCTCCTCCCCTGAGAAGGTCACAAACCTGAGAGTGAGCCCGAATTGGCATAGGCTCAGCGCTCTGGCCGCCTCCAGGACCACCGAACAGCCGCTTCCGTTATCCTCGGCCCCGGGCGCTCGCACGAATGGTGTCTCGCTGGTGCAATCCTGATGGCCGCAGACGATGATAATGGAATCCGGTGAATCCAGGCCGGGAAGTTCTCCTATCACGTTCCGCATGGTGGTATCCATATATTGAAATTCAAAAAACGACGGGGAGAGGCTCATGCTGTCGAAATGGTCATAAACATATTGCTCGGCCTGACGGCACTGCTGGGCATAAGAGTAGCGCGTCGCAATCGCCGAAAGGTCGGCAATCCATCGCCGCGATGTCTGCGGGGTTATGACCGAAATAATCTGCTGTATATCGCTGTCGAACTCCGCCTCCACCGGAAACTCGAGCCTGGCAGGTTTAATTCTCGGAATTTGTGGGTGCAGCTTCGTCAAGCCCCACCCTATTTGCGATAACAGGGTGGCGCCAGATTCATCTGTTTTGAAGATGGCGTTATTCCCAATGAGAACATAAGGTAATCCGATTTCTTTTGAAGCAAGTAGGCTCGGCGATTTGATCCGCATTATATAGTAGTCTCCAGGCGCGTCCGGCAAAATTGAGAAAAGCGGCTTGACCTGGCCGGCATTCCCAAAAGAAAACGCCAGGGCGATATCCTCGCCCTGGTACGCAATCGGAATGCCTTCCGGCAAATTATGGGTATCATAAGCCGCCAGCGAGGGCGATTCTGTATCCGGCGGGGACGATTTTGCAGAGGCTATCAAAAACGATAGCAGCGCTGTCGAAAGTAAAATCAGCCTTTTCATTGTTCGCTTTCCTCTGCCCCCGCGAGTTGCTTCAACTGGTTCAATATATTGAGGGATTCAATCGGTGTCAAGTTTTCAGGTTTGATTTGGGAGAGGAATTGCCGCAGTCTGTTTTCCTGCGGCGAGAAAAGCGATATTTGATAGGCGGCAACGCCTTTCCCCCCATGCAGCCCTTTACCTTGAACGGACTCTGCCTCCAATGACGCCAAAATCTCCCGGGCCCGGTCGAGCACTCTCTGCGGCAGACCGGCCAGCCTGGCCACTTGGATACCATATGAATCATCGCATCCTCCAGGCATAATCTTATAAAGGAAAACTATCGAGTCCTGCCATTGTTTGACGGCCACTTGCAGATTGAAAACGCCCCTGGAGTCGTCCGCCAGATCTATGAGTTCGTGGTAATGGGTGGCAAAGAGCGTCCGCGCCTGCTTGCCTTGGACCTTATCGATATACTCCACCAGCGACCAGGCAATCGCCAGCCCGTCATAAGTCGACGTTCCCCGGCCGAGCTCATCCAATAATATCAGGCTATGGTTCGTGGCATTGTTCAAGATGGCGGCGGCCTCGATCATCTCCACCATGAATGTCGACCGCCCCCGGATAATGTCATCGCATGCCCCCACGCGAGTAAATATCCGGTCGCATATCCCGATTCTCGCCGACTTTGCGGGGATGGGAGCGCCAATCTGCGCCATCAGGACAAGAAGGCCAACCTGTCTGAGATAAGTTGACTTGCCGGCCATGTTAGGACCTGTGATAATCCCTATCCTCCTGGCGGAGCCATTCAGGGAAACATCGTTGGGCACGTACTTGCCCGGGCCAAGTGTCGTTTCGAGCACAGGATGACGGCCGTCGGCAATTTCAATCTCCAGCGATTTGTCGAGCGACGGCATGACATAGCCTGGCAACTCGCCCAGGAGCGCAAACGATGTCAGAACGTCGATGACCGCCAGAGCCTTGGCAGCTTCCTGAATTCCCGCCAGATAACCGGCAACCTTATCAAGAAGCTCATCGTAAAGCTCATACTCCAACGTCTTGATTTTCTCCTCGGCATTGAGTATGAGCTCCTCCTTAACCTTCAATTCTTCGGTGATGTACCTCTCGGCCGACACTAGGGTTTGCTTGCGGATATATCGCGACGGCACTTTCGCGAGATGGGGGTTGGTGACCTCGATGTAGTAGCCAAAAACCTTGTTAAACCCCACCTTTAGAGACGCGATTCCGGTTTTTTGGCGCTCACCCTTCTGAAGATCATGAATAAATTTCCTGGCCGAGTCGATGCCGGCTATGAGCTCATCCAACTCCCGCGAATATCCGGCCTTGAAGAGGCCGCCGTCCTGCAGGCTCGCGGGGGGCTCACTGACGATGGCGGTTTCGAGATGGTTGGTCAATGCTGAGAAATCCGCCATAAGCGATACGGTTTCCCTTATCAGCGGCGATTCTATATCCAATACTCTTATTTCAGCCGACTTCAGCAATCCCATCTTCAGGCTGACGAGGTCACGCGGCGTGGCCTTCTTCATGGCCACTTTCGACGTCAGCCTTTCGAGGTCGGGCATCCCCTGCAGCGCCGCCAGTATCGCTTTCCTGGCATTTGCCGCACCCGCAATCGCAGTCACCGCCTGCTGGCGCGCCCGAATTTTCTCGAGCCGGACAAGCGGCGAGAGAATCCAGCTTCTTAAGAGCCGTCCGCCTCCAGGGCTCCGCGTTTTATCCATGACCGATAAGAGCGAGTTCCTCCTGCCCTCGTGAGGCGTCTCGACGAGTTCGAGATTCTTGACGGTAGCGGAATCAAGCCCCATGTAATCGTCTCTCCGAAGACGCTCCATGGTGGTGATCTGTCCTACGCGTCCGGACTTGAGGTCTCTGACGTACGAGAAAGCGGCTCCGGCCGCCCCCAAAGCGGGGCCAGTGCGGCCAAGACCGAAACCATCCAGGCTGACCGTTTTAAAATGCCCCAGGAGATCACTGTAGGCGAGGGCGGCATCGAAACGATAATCATCGATAGGTGTGATCGTGGTGTGCGCCGGGACGGCGAGTATTCTTGATAACTCCGCCCTGTGAGACTCTGGCACGATTATCTCAGACGGCCTATGGAACGAGAGATTTTCTTGAAGCTGGTTGAGTTTTATCTCGTCAATCAGGAAACGGCCGGTGGAGATATCGAGAAGCGCCAGGCCGACCGTCTCCCCGTCCATGTTGACCGCCGCCAGGTAGTTGGGCTTATCATCCTCCAGGGCGCCGTCGAGCGTGACGCTACCGGGGGTGATCACTTCCACCACTTCCCTCTTGACAATGCCTTTGGCCTTTCGAGGATCTTCGACCTGGTCGCAGACCGCCACTTTGAAGCCAGCCTGAAGCATTTTGAGGAGATACCTGTTAAGGGTGTGATGCGGCACTCCGGCCAAGGGTATCTTACCGGAATCGCCGTGTTCTCTCGATGTCAGGGCGATGCCCAGGGTCGACGAGGCGGTTACGGCATCGTCTCCGAAGAGCTCATAGAAATCCCCCATTCGAAAAAACAGAATTCGTCCGGGATGCTGCTTTTTTATGGCATAATATTGGCGGAGCAGGGGTGTCAGTTTTTCCGCAGCTTTCATGGCTCACGCCGCCTTCATTCGACCGAGATCAGGAATTTTTCCCCTTCGGATTTTTCCAGTTCATTCTTGACCCGCTGGGCCGACGCCTCGTCTTTATAGGGGCCGACGAGAACTTTATGAAATTCCTGACCGCCCTCCTGGAATTCATCCATCCGGACCTGGTAGCCGAGATTCCGATACTTCCTCAGGCATGTCCTGGCATTCTCTATCTTGCCGAACACCCCGACCTGAATGAAGTAGGCGGCGTTGATCGATTTGGGGAGACGGGCCGGGGTCGCCTCCTCCTCGGGGACCGGCGGTTCTGCCTCCGAAGGGGCTGTCGCCCCGGGGAAGCTCTTGATATACTGGTCGTTGAAATACTTGGCCCGATCCGCCTGGCCGAGCCGCGCATAGGCATCGGCAGCGCCCAGGAGAGCGAAGGCCACAGCCGGTGAATCGGGATACATTCCGATAAAGTCTTTGTACCCGACGGCGGCGGCTTCATAGTCGCCTTTAAGCATGCTGCAGTCCGCGACTCCTAATCTGGCCCAGATCGCCGGCTGGCCCGAACCCTCGTCGATAAGCGACTTGTATATCTCGACGGCGGCGTCGTACTCTCCGGCTTTCTGCTTGCAGAATGCAATCTTCAAAAGATCCGTTTGATTAGAGGAAGTCATTCCGGGCAGCTTGGGATACAAACGGCTGGCCGTGATATTCAGCCCTTGGGCCGCGTAGTAGTCGCGCATGAGATTCGTGACCTCGTCGATATAATCTCCGTCTGGGTACTTTTGAACGTACTCTTTGAGATAAAGCGATTGGCTCTTTCCCGTCGGCGCGGTCAGACCAAGATAATACAATGATTGTTCATCGACATCATAGAGATCCGGCCTCTGCAACAGTAAATTATACCCTTGCTCGAATTCACCGGCAGCGATAAGCGATTTTACGTTAGAATCGGCGGCCCAAACCAACGATGCCGAAAGAACGATAATGGCCGGAATGCGAATCAATCGAAAGTCCTCATGGCCCCGCAGTGCGGGCAGGCCGGCAAAGGCCGGGCGAGATTTCTGCCGCATTTCTGACATCTCAATTCCTGGTTACGATGGTAGATTTTTTCTGCAAGGCTCGAGAGCACATTCAGCCCCTCACCTAACCGATTTCTGGCCCCACTGATACTCACCAACCTCAAGGCGGCTACCGTATTTGCAGGATCGAGATCGAGCACGGACCTGAGCAGGCTCTCGGCGCCCGCCAGGTCACCCTTTTTTTCGAGTATCCCCGCCAGCGCTATCTTGGCGTGGATGTTGGCCGGGTCGCTCGCCAGCAGGCCGCGGTAAATGTCTTCGACCTCGCCGTATCTTCCAAGTTGGAAGAAGGTCTCCTCCATCAAGGGGAACCCCAGATAAGCGTATTTAGGGGACTCCTGGCAAAGCTTTTTCAGAAAATCCAGGGCGTCCTCCACCCTCTTTTCCTCTATGTAGCTTTCGGCGATGAAGATGTAAGGAAGTGGATTCGCTCTTTCCAAAGACATGACCTCCTTATATATCAGCCGCGCCTTGTGATATTCCTGATCGTCATGAAGCTCGCGGCCATGCATGATTTTCAATGCCGCCAGGCTAATGTCGCCGGCCCAGACACTCTTCTTGAAAACATCCGCGTACAAATCGCAGGCCTCTTTCCAGCGGCGCTCTTTGATATACAGCTCAAGAAGCCGGTCGGCGGTCCAGGCTTTTGAGGAACTGTCCTTTATCATTCTTTCCAGAATCTCATAGGCCTTCTCCTTCAGACCGGCCTTGATATAATCCTGGGCCAGGCTCTTTTCGACTTCGGTTCCTAAGTCGGGAGGCAGGTTGTGACGCAGCCTGAGCTCACGGTGAATTTGCAGCGCCTTTTCCACCAGGCCGCGGTTGCGGAAAATATCTCCCATTTTCAGATAAGCGTCGACATTCTCCGTATCCTGATCGACCGCTTGCCGGAACTTGATGAAAGCCGACTGCTCATCGCCGGTGGTGAGATAGCGCAAGCCCTCGACATAAGCCTCCATGGCCGTCTCTCTCGGCAAAGACCTCCTGCGGTAGAGGGCGATCGATGTCAGCACTCCCACCAGGGCCAGGGATATGACAAGCAACAGATAAGTTTCCATGTCATCCGTCGCGCCCAGCATCGACCGTCAGGTCATGCGGCGCAATCTCCTCCAGCGGTAAGTTTCTCAAAGCCTTGATCTCATCGAGGAGCTGCTTGTTCTTGCGTTTGAGCTCGGAAACCTGGCTTGTATGCTTGAGATACTGGAAAATGGAAACTATGAACCAGAAAATCACGCCCGCCGAGAAGGCGATATATAAAACTATGATAAGAGGAATAGAGCTGTATTGCTTGCCTGCGATATTGACCGTCGTGACCTGATAAGAGTTCTGGAATGAGAAACCCAGAAAGGCCAGAAAGATTACCAGGCCCAGCGCCGATTTTATTATCCACATAACTCCTCCTTATCCGCCCGGGAATCATAAAGAATAACCGGGGATGAGTCAATAAGAAGTTGCGGCGCAGTCAGCGAAAGACGACGGCGCCCCGAAGATCCCTGACGCGTTACAAGGGCCTGTCAACCCTTCTTGAATCTGAGCGACCCGGCCATGGCCTCGAATTCGTCCTTGTTTTCCTTGCGGTAGAATTCCCTTTCGCTATACGCCTGGAAGACAAGAAGGTGATCGCCGTTCTTAACCAGGAATATTTCGTGCACCTCGTGATCGTTGATGAATTTCTCGGCCTGCTTGCCGGGATCGGAGCTTCGACCATAAGGGTCTGCCGCCAGGAGACGCTTGTAATTGCGCTTGAGCAGCAATTGCCTGGCCGGCAAGGAATCGATCTGGATTTCCCCCGAAATAATGAACTCGCTGTCTCGTAAGAGCCCCAGCTTCTGAATGATTTCGTTGTCGGATTGATGTTCCTCGAGGCTCCTCTTCAGAAGCGCTTCAAAATCCTCCAGTGTCCCCCCGAAATCCTGCACGAAAATTGTGATCGTCGGAATTGTATAGTCGCCCCCATAGCTTTGAATCTCGCGGTTGATGGAATAGTTTTTCTTCTCCAGATAGGCCCTCTCGACACTAGGCTCATCGAAGCTCTTTACTTTCCAATTTCGGGTCACTTTGAGGGAATAGCCGCATAAGCTGTCGGTAAGCAGGCTATCCTTATAAGCGACTGTTTTCTCCTTTTTGGCGCCGGCGATTGATGACGCCGTGACCACAAGGCAAACTGCCAAAATCACCTTTCTCATCATCGTCTCCTCCTATCTCTCTGTAAGATTACACCCGATCGATCATTCAATTCAAAAACCCGTTTTGGTCGTCGATTCCCCGCTCACTATTCCTCTCGGCTCAGCCGCCTTTCTTCGGGGCGAGATGACATAGTGCCACCCATACGATGCCAGAGAAACCGCCGCCACGATAACCGCAGCCGCGATGGCGGGGACTTTCAAGAATTCCAGCCTCAGGAGGTATACCAGTAAACATATCGTTATTATCCCCGCTGTCAACCTGCCGATCAGGTCCGACACTGGAATATAGCGCCTGGCCCGTATTATGGTTAATCCGGCGAAAAATATGGTCGCGTCACGCGCCAGGAGAATAATAAGAAGCCAGAGTGGGAACCCCCGGTAGATAACCAACCCTATCCCCGCGGCGGCGGTGCAGGCTTTATCCGCCAGAGGATCCAGAACCTTACCCGTTTTGGATACGACATTCCAGGCCCGAGCCAGCTTGCCATCGATGAAATCCGCGGCGATTATTGCCAGTGCTACGACAGTCGCGGCCACCGTGTTGTCATTTCGCAGCGCCAGAATAAATGGGATCATCAGAACCAGTCTCGAGAGAGACAGTAAATTGGGGATTATTCCTTTCAACCGATTTGTCATGATAGGCTATGAATCTTTCGAGGAATTGCGCAACAGCTCTTCGGCTCCTGCCAGCGCCTTCTGCGAAATCCTCTCGCCGGAAATCAAGCTGGCTATCTCCCGAACCCTGTCGTCGCGGCCAAGCACTTCGACCTTCGTCATGGAACGTCCTTTCTGAGCGCTCTTGAAAACCCTGAAATGCCGGTCGGCCGTGGATGCAATTTGCGCCAGGTGGGTGATGCAGATCACCTGGTGCTTCTTCGAGAGCTCTTTCAATTGACGTGCCACCTTGGCGGCCACCTCGCCGGAGATACCGACATCGATTTCGTCGAACACCTCGCAAGTGCTCCCCTTGCGGCGCAGAAAAGCGTTCTTGAGAGCCAGCATTATGCGCGAGATCTCGCCGCCCGATGCGATCCTGGCCAGCGGTTTGAGTCCCTCGCCGGGATTGGCGCAAAACTGAAATTCGACTATGTCAAAACCGTTGGCATCACCCGCCAGCCGCCTGTCGCCGTCCGAATATAGCCCGCCGACGCTCTCCGCCTTGGTTATTTCTACGACAAACCGGGCCTTGGGGATTCCCATTGTTGCAAGTTTTTCGACGACCGCCTTTTCCAGCCCGCTTCTGGCCTCATGACGAGCTGCCGAGATTCCGGCCGCCAGCCGGTTCACTTCCTTAAGGACATCATCATATCGCCTTTTCAAAGTATCTGTATCCAACTCCCTGGTCTTCAGCTTGGCTAATTCCTCTTGGGAGTTGTTCCCGTACTCGATTATCTCGGCTATGCCGCCGCCGTATTTTTTTCTTAGCCTGGCTATTTCGTTCAGGCGCTCGTTGACCTCGTCCAAGCGGCCGGGATTGTCGTCGAGCCGCTCGGAGAGGTTTTTGAGCCCGAAAACCGCTTCCCTTATGCCGTCTGAAGTTGCCTTAAGAGAGTCCACCAGAGCCTTGACCGCGTCGCTCACCCCTGCAATCGTCCCCAGGCTTTTCTCGGCCTCCCCAATTCTTTCCACGGCCGATCCCTCATCCTCGTGAAGAAGTCTGACCGCCAAATCTGTAGCCTCTCGAATCCTGCGGCTGTTTTCAAGCAGCTTTTTCTCGTCCTTGAGCGCTTCCTCCTCGCCCGGCTTAAAATTAGCTCTATCGATTTCGGAGATTTGGAACGTGAGCAGGTCGATTTTGTCGGAAATCTCTCTGGCAATGCGGTCCGACGCCTGCAATTCATCTCGAAGCCGAACGGCCTCGTGGTACCGCGACTTCAACTCCGCCGCTTGATCTTCCAGGTCGGCGAAACGATCGAGGTAGGATGAATGGGTGGCAGGATCGAGAAGCGCCTGGTGCGAATGTTGGCCGAGTATGTCGGCCAAACGCTCCGAGACGTCCTTCAAACCAGAAATCGGGACCTGCGAACCACCGACGAATGCTCGTCCCCCTCCCTTGCGTTTGTATTCCCTGCGAATCACTATATAGTCGTCATCGAGAGGGACATCGAACGCGCAGCGGAGATATTCGATTGTCTCGTTATCGATGACCTTGAATGTCGCCTCGACCACGCAGGAGCTTTCGCCCGTGCGCACGATTTCCTCGGAACCGCGACCGCCAAGAATCAGGTCGAGGGCGCCGAATATGATCGATTTGCCGGCGCCTGTGGCCCCGGTCAGGACGTTCAGGCCCTCGCCGAATTCCATGTCAAGTTGGTCGATTAGAGCGAAATTTTCTATATGAAGCTTGGAAAGCATCAGGTATTAAACAGCGGCCTGGCTCCCCAGTGAAGCTTGGTGCGCAGGACCTCGTAAAAAGAGCTGGATTCGAATTTAATCAGTTTCAGCTTATAATCGGCTCTCTTGATGATGACTTCTTCCCCGATCTCAATTTCTCCCACCAGCTGGCCGTCGCTGGCCACGCGCAGGCGCCTGGCGGACGATCCGGAACGTATTCTCAGAACCGAGTCGGCGGGAAACATGATCGTCCTCAGCGTCAATGTATGCGGCGAAATGGGGCTTACCTCTATGGCGTCCATCTCGGGGTGAATCACAGGCCCGCCCACGGACAGCGAGTAGGCCGTGGAACCGGTCGGCGTCGATATTATAATCCCGTCGGCATCATAGGGGCAGACGAATTCCCCGTCGCTGAAAAGATCGATCTTGGCCAAGCCTATCAACTGGCCGTGGTCGATCACAATATCGTTCAGGCTGGCTATGGGCGGCCTGTTGCCAGGGAGACCGGCCTCCAGCACCATTCGCTCCTCGATTATGAAACGATTGTCCTTGAGTTCCCGGAGTGAGTCTTCGATGCGATCCTGGCTGACCTCAGTCAGAAAACCGAGTTTTCCCAAGTTTATGCCGACGATCGGAACGCCATATCTGCCAAAAGCCCGCGCCGACGCCAGGATGGAACCGTCGCCGCCAAGTGTCAATATGGCTTCGCACGTTTTGCAGGAGGCTTCATCGAATATGGCGAGGTCTCGGCGCCCGACGAGGTTTATCAGGTCCGCAGAAAGACGGCATTCCAGGCCGTTCTGACTGCCCCACCTGACAATGCGCTCGGTAGTCTCTCTGGTGAGTGGGCGATCGACGTGGGCTGTGATTCCGATTGTCTTCAACTGGCCTTTCGAGAACCTACCGCGGCCTTGGCCTTCTGGTGAAGCTCCAGTACGGCCAGCGCGATTCCTTCGGCGTCGAGGCCTATGCCATGAAGAAGCGAGTCGCGGGGACCATGCTCTATAAAATGGTCGGGAATGCCCATGACCCTAATATATTTCCCCACCATGGCATTCCGGGCTATCCATTCCAGAACCCCATCGCCGAATCCACCATGTATAGTGTTCTCGCACACGGTGATTATTTCATCGAATTTGGCGAGCGTTTCCGAAAGCAACTTTTCATCCATAGGTCTCACAAAACGGGCATTGACTACCCGGC
>Ga0315289_10014409_pt1 | contig 11037 bp, 5 predicted proteins | sample YL17G11_40_MG_FD_203452 | JGI IMG/M metagenome (GOLD analysis project Ga0315289, IMG submission 203452) | Sediment microbial communities from Yellowstone Lake, YNP, Wyoming, USA - YL17G11_40 | ecosystem: Environmental > Aquatic > Freshwater > Lake > Sediment | place: USA: Wyoming | collected...
CAAGATTTGAATAGTAATAATCAGTTGCATTAGCGCTTATGTTCACAACAGTTCCTCCTTTGTAAGTCACTGAGGCAGGTTGCACCTGAGCCACATAAGGATTAGTAATATCATTTACAGTTAAGTTAGTTAGAGTTGAATTAATATTTCCATAGATGCTTGTTGCACTAATATTGACAGTATAGCTTCCAGGATATAATGTATTAGAAAATGTAGAATTATACCACCAATTCGTTCCATTATAAATCAGATTAACTGACTGTGAATTCGCATCCCAGCTCACATTTCCAGTCACAGTTGAATTCTTACTCATATTAACTTTCAATAAAACAGAGTCTGTCTGATTAAACTGCGAGCCAGCAACAGGATTTACTGTCAAGAATGTAGGAGGAACATCTGTAATTGAGAATGTTCTGATTTCACTTATGTTACTTGCTATTCCATCACTGCAATTAACAAACCATGTATGGGTTGCATATGAAATTCCGCTTATTGTGAAATTTGTAACAGTCCCATTTTTTGTTGTGCTATTTGTCTTATTTAGATTATTGTCAAGATAAATTGAACAGTTTAATGTTAAATTTAAGTCGTCAGTTGCTGTGAAATTGAAAGTTATTGTTTGTATGTCTATGAACTGCGAATTATTTTCCGGATAATGCAGATTTATGCTTGGAGCCCCATTTACAAATACAGTTCTTAATCCTGTGTAATTCCAATTTCCTACGGTATCATTCCCATAAACTTTGAAATTATATGCCCCTGCTGCCAGATTTGTCTTGTTTTTATACCAATTTGTCCCGCTTCCGGACATTGATTCATTGACATTGTTCCATTCAAGAACTGCGCTGCTCAATATCTCATTTGAACTTATATTTATGAAAATTGAGTTTTGATTTTGTATAGTGCCATTGTTAGGGGTAGGATAAGTGAAGTTTAAGTATGGCGCAGTTGTATCAATTGTTACATTTCTGGTTTCTGTGCTGTTTATATTTCCTGCATTATCATTAGCAGTAGCATTGAAGTAATAGGCTCCATCAGCTGAGACTGAGAAGTTTACAAATAATTGGCTTGAAGTTGAATTCGTTGAATTTATTAGACTTCCGGTTGAATTGTACAGCCTTATTGTTATATTCTTCAATCCGCTGTCGGCATCGGATGCAGTCACATTAGCTAACACATACCTCCTGCTCAAGAATGAGCCGGAAGTTTCTGTTGGAGCAGTGAAGTTTATGCTTGGAGGAATGCTGTCATACTGCGCAACAGGGATGATGACATTAGACATAGTTGTATTCTCCCAATGCATCCAACCGTATTTATTTGCTGCACCCCCTCCTGTAACTCTTACGCAGATTCTTGTTCCTATTCTGTCTCCGGCAGCCAAATCATAAACAGTACTATTACTGAGAGTATAGTTCCAGACCTTTACAGTTGCAGCCCCGCTTGCACATGCAAATCCTGCTAAAGAAGTATTTACCGTGAAATTGCCTGTTGAATTGATTTTGGTGATGTTTGCAGACAGGTAATATTGATTAGCTGCAAAATTGGCACTGCAATTAGTGTAAATGCTGAAACTCCACGTGCCATTAACCAGTGTTCTTACAGTCCAGTTTGGTGCAATCCAAGTTGCATTCCAGCATGTGACCAAATTATTAGTTAATATTGCAGCTTCTGAAGAAATGCTTGCCAGGTCAGTTGAATTGGTTTTCATCTGCATGTATGAAGTATATTGGCTGTCGCTTTCATTATGGAAGTAATATTTAGTGTAATTTACCTCCATGAATCCGGGGTCAGTAGAATTAATCGCGAACGTATAATTCTGTCCAGGAACCACATCTAATATCTTTATCCAATTGCTGTCAGTGCAATTTTGTGCAGTAAAGTTCCAATTTATACATTTATACAAGTCTGTTCCGGCAGCAGTCAGAGTGATGTCTGCAGTGGTAAAGTTGATGTAGGGGTTTATTGCAAATGCCTTGCTTGTATTTGGTATTACAAAAGAATCAAAGTCAACTATTTTTGTTGTATTGCCCCCAATGTAGGCCTGGGTCATTATAACTTGGTATACTGAATGATTGACTGGCTGGACTATAACAGTATAATAGCCTGACTGGATAGTTGTTGAAGTATGATTTAGGTCAGTGCTATTATACACCGTTGTTCCATTGTCTGCTATTAACACTAAAGTTGTGTTAAGGGTTGCACCAGTTGAATTTGAAGAGGATTCATTTATTATTGTAACAGGGATTGAAACTGTTTTTGCACTGCTGCTCACGTTAGTATAATTGATATTTTCTATATTGTCCTTTGTGTTTATCCTTAATGTATAATTGACTCCTGAAAGCAGATTTGTCGCATTGTAATAATTAACTGAAATATTTGCGATATTTACATCATTCAAGTAAATAATTGAACTATTGAAATCAGGATCAGCAGGATTGGTCCAGTTCCAGTAAATCCATGTTGTCCCGGCAGATTTATTTGCCAGATTGGTAATTGAAGCAGGAGGCATTGTATCGACGCTGATTAATGTCCAGTTCGATGAAGCAAAAGAGCACTGGCTTAAATTATCACATGCGCGACAGTTCCACAAAATTGCGCCATTGTTCAGATTTGTTCTGTAGAATGATGTCTGATTAAATGTTCCATTTATAGATGCAGTTCCATTGGCCTGCCATGTTCCAGAATAATTCCAATAGAAAGTTATATTTTTAAGCTGGATGTCATCAGTTGCATTGCAACTGAAGTTAATGTTATTTGATGCTGAAACATTCCCATTCGACGGAGAGATTAAGGTTGTGACAGGAGGATCATCGGCGATATAGCTTATGTTTACCCAGACCATATCATAGTTAAGCTTTGGATCAGGGCCTGTATCTGCTACATAATATAATATTCTAGACTCTCTTGCATCTCCAGTTGTATTAATCCATTGAGATAGATTGTATCTAAATTGAGCTTGTGCTACATTTGCTCCATAATTTGTATTGTTGACAAGATACAATGTGCCTGTGCTGTTTTTATATACACTAATACTCACATTGCCACCATTCTGAAGTCCCCATTCAATTATTGCTTCCGCTGAAAGTATTCTGGCTGAGTCAGGGATATTTAGCTTGTGGGTAGAGTTTACATAACAGTTTGAATCTTTACAATCCATCAGTGCACCAGTAGCATAAACATTATCGCTGGTATTGACCTGTGCGCATGTGCAAGCGGCAGTCCCAGCTTTGGTTTTGCATTCTATTGATGCACAATAAGAAATGACAACAGGATCTCCCTCTCCGTAACCTGGATCTCCAGGAGTTAAAATGAAGGTATAGTTCTCCCCAGGATTTATTGCCATCACAATATTCCAGTTTCCATCAGTGCAATTCTGGCTTGTGAAATTCCAATTAGCGCATTTATACAGCATTCCAGAATTATTTGCTGCGGTTATAGTTACATTCGCATCCGTGAAATTTAACGCTGTGTCTAAAGCATAGAGCTCATTGAAATTGCTGTTATTCGCAGGGTCATCAATATTAATAATCTTGCCGATATCCTGAGAGATGCTTAGATTATTGAACCATATCTCTTTTATTTTGTGATTATTGGGATTTATCTTTATTTTTGACTGCCCTTTCTTGACTGAAGTGATATGGCTGGTTGAGTAGGTTTCATTGTATTCTAAGGTATTGTTTTCATCATAAACCTCTAAGGTGGCATTGATGAGGGCGTTATTGGCATCAGCAATTGTGTCGTTTATCAATGCCAATCCCACACTGACTGTGAAATTGCTTTGACTTGAGGCATTGTTCCCTGCAGTATCATTCGCATATACCGTAATATTATGCAGACCACTGCTTAAATTGGCAGTATTGAAAGTATAGCTCCATCCAATTGTAGTGTTTATGGTATAGTTCACCTCAAACCATGCTTCATGTATCTGAGTTTCAACATCTCCAGAGACTCTTTGCACATGAATTTCAAGATTGTCAAAGTCGCTTAATGTCCAGTTCCTTTCATTTGTTATGTTAAAGGTTTGCGTTGCCAGGCTGCTTGGGGTAAAGTTATGCTGAAGTCCTTGCAATGAACTGTTGAATGCCCAATGCATGCTGGCATTGCCGCTTCCTTTTTTAAGCTGTTCTTTCACATTTAATGTCACTGTTCTGATAGTTGCATTGCTTACACCAAATCCAGATGTTTTGACATTCAGCAAATCACCTTTGATTACAGTATAAGTTGAATCCAGATTATCAAATGCATTTACATAATCACTTCTTTGATTGGTTTCATAGGTTCCTGCTCTGTTTGGCCTTAGAATCTTGCTGACATTAGAGCTGTATGTTAGTTGAGTCATGGAATAATTAATCCCTTCAATATTAATCAGCGCTGAATTTACCTGCCCATTGTCGCTGATTATTGCAGTGGTTGTGAGATTATTTCCTTCCAGAATAGGATTAGGGCCGACAACTATAGAGTTAATTGTTGGAGCTGTAGAATCTATTACTTCAGCGTATATATAATCAAAGTACTCTTTTGGATCTGTTCCAGAGCCTGTTCCTTCACCTAGCCATATTGCGTTTGTCGGTGTTGCGATATTAAGCGTCACATTATACCAATCGCCTGTTGTGTTTGTTACAGTGAAATTTCCCAAAGGATTTGTGCCGGAGGTGTCAGATTGTGCATAAATTCCAACTGTTACTCCATCTGATTTTTTGGCAAACATTTTTAATATTGTTTGATTAGTCAAATTTAATGAGAAATTAAGATACAATCTTTTAGTGCTGTCTTTAATGTCTGCATAGTAAAAAGTGCCGTCTTTCGAAATCACCTGGGAAGTTACATCGCTTCCTGTATGGACTGCAGAGGTAAGCGTGGAATTGACATATTCACCGAATCCCGGATCATCCGGAGTTAAAGTTATTGTATAATTCTGGCCTGGCTCTATAAATTGCAAAAAAGTCCAGTTTCCATAACACTCCTGTTGTGTAAAATTCCAGTCTTTGCATTTGTACAATGAATCACCTTTTGCAGTTAATGTGACTGTAGCATCTGTGAAATTTAGTTCAGATGGATTTATTGCGTACAATTCAACATATCCTTTATTATCTAATGGATCATCAATATCAATTATTTTAACCAATCCTTGATTAATCGCAACATTTTTGAAATCCATACTCTTAATGATGTTATTATTTGGAGTTATTGAGATATTGTATCTACCATCATCCACAGTCAAGCTGTGCAATGTTCCATTGCTCATGTATTTTGCTTGGCTATTTTGATAAAAGGTTATGTTCACATCCACAGCAGAGTTATTTGCATCCTGAACTTTGCTATAAATATCTGCTTTTGATGCATTTACATAAATCTTTATTATATCACTTATTGCTGAATGTCCCGTTATGTCTGTGCAATTTATGTAGAAATTCTGTTCTCCTTCCTGATTTATTGTTCTTGTAAATAGTTGTAATGCTCCCCTTGTAACAGAATTGTCCGTGCTGATGACACTTCCATTTTGTAATTTGCAATCATATATGCTTGTTTCTGCAGTTACATTATATGCTATGATTATTCTGCCATCTCCATGCTGGCTATTGTTGAAGGGCCATACTATTGTTATATTTGGCTCCGAGGTTGTTGAATAATTTATTTCAAGGACAGTCCTCAAAGTCGTATTGGATGAATCACTGCTGTAAAATCTTTTTTCAGTATTTACGGATGCAGTATCAGGCACTATTGTTATCCCATAATTAGGATTGCTACCATTAATCCATCTTTCAACTATTTCAGTAACATTAAATTCAATCCATCCGTAGTTATTTGTCAGTGCCTTTTTGTCAGAATATTGGGTTGAGTATGAAGGTCTTGTGTTCCAAGTAACATTGGATTCATTCCAGCTGTTTGAAGTAATTAATCTAGTTGAAATGTTTATTTCATTTGTTGCATTGGTAGGAGATGTATAGAAATACAACTTCAATTTTGATGAAGTTATGTCAGCATAAGATGGAATACTGCTTACATTAAACTTGATTAATATTCCTGCGTAGCTGCCTGCAGATTCTGCTGCAACCAAGAAAGTCTGATTGCCGTAATTTGTGTTAGGAGCATTCTGATTCACAAAAGTATCTATTCCTTCAAGGGCATTTGGCTGCAAGATTTCGCCAAATGCAGGATCTTCTGCTGTCAGAGTGAAAGTATATTCTTCTCCGGGAGCAATATTCATTAATTTATTCCAGCTTCCATAACACTTCTGCTCACTAAAGTTCCATTCCTTGCATTTCCAAAGCTCATCAGACAATGCAATTACTGTAACAGAAGCATTGTCAAATTTCATCTGAGTTGGGTCAATCGCATACATTCTCACAAATCTTGCTTCAGATATCTTTTCCCTTGGCACGTCATCCAATCCTACTTTTACTTCTTTATTTGTTTCAGCCCCGTAAAATACAATCTTTTCTACCGGACCCTCATCTGGAATCACCTCAATAATATTTGGATCTATGAATCTAATTTCAGAGCTGACAATTTTTCCAGAGCTGTCAGTCAAAACCAATTTATTATATTCTGAAGGGACAAATCCGGTTATTGCATTAAGCGCAAATGATGCTGCAAAGTACACTGCCACTACTATTGAAATCAGCATTGCAATTCCGAATAATTTTCTTATGTTCATTTTAGCACCCACAAATTAACTCCTGCCTTTTTCAGCCTTGTAACCTTGTTTTCTATGGTCATCTCAAGAAGATACTTTTCAGCAGTGTTCCATGAAACGGATAATGCTGCAGCAATTTCAGAAGTAGTCGCTACTTTTCCCGCTTTTTCAATTATCTTAAGAATTTCCCTCTTTTGACTATCAGGATTCATACCTTCTTTCATATTTATCTTCCTATCTATATGCCTATGAATATACATAGACAACTGGACTATCTATTTAAAGATTTCTAAGACCTTTTTATTTATAAACTTTATGTATTGTCCTACCCTTATTCATATCTTTATTCATATGAATATTCATAGAAGAAGGAGAAAGGAGAGACTTTTAGATTTAAATCTTTTAATTTAATCAGATTTCAATAATCAGTCTATCTATCCAGACAGCTGAGTCTCCATTAACCTCAATTTTCAATACATATCTGCCTTTCTTTATCTTTGAATAGCACGTATCAACACAGGAATATTCGAATTTTGAAATTACCTGGGGTATCGATTTTTCCAAAGTCTCTCTGAATAATGTGCTTTCTTCTGTCTCTTCTTCAATAACCTCAGCGCTTATTCCCTCTTCTTCATATCCGGCGACTACTGTGCCGGCGCCGGCCTCTTGCGGTAAACTTTCATTTAGAGAAATATTTTTAGATGCCTTGGACATATTTTTAATTTTTGTTTCAGTTGTTGTTTTCTTTACATCATATTTTCCTTCTTTTACCGGAGTTGCAGATTTTTCAGTTTCTCCGCTGGTTTCCTCTCTTCTTTGATTATCCAATTTATTTATTATATCTGCATATTCAACATTTTTGATATCTTCTTTTATTTGCTCTTTGATATTTTTCCTCTCTTCTTTGAGTTGTTGTTTTATCTCTTTTTCTTCATTCTTTTGTATTATTTTGTTTATTGATTTGCAATCTGTGCATTCCATTTTTTTCTCTTTGGTTTTTTCTTTTACAGATTCTTTTTCTTCTTTGCTGATATTGCCCTCAGCTGAGGTTGGCGTAGAAATTTCAGCAGGAGTTTGAATTTCAGAGGGTGTCTCACTCGGAGTTGCAGTTGGAGCTTCAATCGAAGGTTCAGTAGGTGTCGGAGTAGGAGTTGGCTCAGTAGGGGAAGGTGTAGGAGTTGGCTCAGTAGGGGAAGGTGTAGGAGTTGGCTCAACAGGAGTAGGTGTTGGTTCAGAAGGCGTCGGTGTAGGAGTTGGCTCAGTAGGGGAAGGTGTTGGACTTGGCGTAGGTGTCGGTTCTTTAGGAGGCTTAGGCGTTTTAGGCAGCTTCTCGTCTCCACCGCTTCCTGTAATTCCGGTTAATCTGAAGAATTTTTCACTTTTTTCTATTTGATTATTATATAAATCATATTCTTTTCCTTTCTCGTCAACCAAATACACCTTAACGATTCCATCCCCTACAACTGCGCCTGAGATACCCAGCGAGGCAGAATCAGTACTAAGATTATATTTTGAATAATCCAAATCTAGGACAAATGATTCATTGCTCATAATTGCATAATCAATTTTTTCCGCAAATGTTGCAACAGGTGCAGCATTTCCTCTTCCAATGTTTAGGGTCATTGAAGGGCTTGCAAATAAGAATAAAAATATTAGGCCGCTAGCAAGCAAAAATGCAGTTAATATGACCCTTATCTTTCTGCCTGAGCTTACTTTTTTTCTTGGTTCCTTTTCCTTTTCAGGAATCGTTTCCACAGGCTTTTCAGGAATCACAATTGATTCCTTTTTGAATGAGATTTGATGAATTTTCCTAGGTTTTTCTTCGCATTTTACTTTAGGTGATTTTTCTTCTTCTTTTTCATCCTCTCTAAAATAGATTAAAAGACTATTATCCCACGCAGGATTAAGCGAAAATATTTCCTCTTTTTTGTCTGTCATTCTCTTTTTTCTTATTTTTCAAATAGAATATAATATAAAAACTTTTAGTTTAATAAAGATTTGATTCAAAAACCTTTATAAATATCCAGACTCTTTTTTGCTTAATGGGCCTGTAGCTCAGCCTGGTAGAGCATCGCTCTGTAGATCTCTTGTTTGAATCCAATCAGAGACACTACCTTCACATATCAATTTCTTGAAAGTACTATTAGTGAACTGCCCAAAGAAAAGTTTAAATACTTTAGATATCTAATAGATATATGAAAAAAATAAAAATAAATGCTGAAACAGAAGTCAAAGTTAAGAATATAGAGGGTTTTCTGAAAAGAAAGGTTACACCATTTGGGACAAGTGCTAAAGTTGGTTGTCCAAAGGAGTATCTTGGAAGAGAAGTTTATCTTATAATTCTTGAAAAATGAAAGTTGAAATCCCTAAAGAAATCTCTCCCGAACTTGCAGAAGAAACAGGTTGGCATATTGGGGATGGAAGTATGAACTTCTATAATAATAAAGGAGCCACGAGAGGAATTTATCAGCTAAGGGGCCATATAGAAGATGACAAACAGCATTATATAGATAGAATTAAACCAATTTTCAAAATGCTATACAATGTAGATATAAACTTAAGGGAAATGCCTTCAACAAGAGTTTTTGGATTTCAAATTTGGAGCGATAATTTAGTGAAATTCAAACAGAGTCTGGGATTAAAATTAGGACCTAAAGTGAATATAACAATTCCAGAGGTTTTTTTAAAAGATAAAGAATTAAAAATAGCAATCATGAAGGGAATTTTTGATACTGATGGCTGCATTTACCTACAGAGAAAGAACAATAAACTTTATCCTAGACTTGAAATAAAAACTATCTCCTTAAGGCTGGCTGAACAATTAAAAAATTTATGTTTTGAATTAGGTTTAAGGGCTACAATGTATAAAAACTCTTATAAAAATATAGGGAATAGAAAACAAGATTATGCAGTTGTGATTCGCGGAGATGAAATGTTTCATAGATTTATGGAAGTAATAAAGCCCGCAAACCATAAACATAATGCTAAATATTCCCTATACAGAAAGAGTTTTAAATAACGTTTTTCTTGCTAATATTATGAGCCCGTAGCTCAGCCTGGCTAGAGCACTGCATCCTGTAAGAAACTTGCAGGAGGTGATTCTGATAATTTCAAAATAATATTTGAAATTTAGACAGGCAGGGGTCCGCGGTTCAAATCCGCGCGGGCTCATTTTTATTTTTAAAATGAAAAAAGATGCCAGGATAGAAAAACTTGCAAAGATTCTTATTGAACATTCTCTTAAAATCAAGAAGAATGACATCGTGCAGATTTCAGCGGGCATTCCCGCAAGACCCCTGATTCTTGAACTTTACAAACAGATTATCAGGAAGGGAGCTTATCCGCGTGTCAATATAGATTTCAAGGGAATGAGTTCAACATATTATAGATATGCTTCCGAGGAACAGCTGAGAAACTTTCCGAAAATATCAATGTTTGAGATGAAAAACACAGATGCCTTGATTTATCTTGCTGCTCCGGAAGACAGATATGAGCTTGCAAAAATTCCGTCTAAAAAGATAATGCATCGCCAGAAAATTTTGGAACCAATCGACAAGGAAAGAATGAAAAAAAGATGGGTTTTGTTTTATTATCCTGTCAAGGATTATGCAAAAGATGCAGGAATGAAGCTTTCTGAATTTGAAGATTTTGTCTTTAATTCCTGTTTTATTGACTGGAAAAAACAATCTGAGAAAATGAAAAAATTGAAGAATATTCTAGACAAAGGAAAAATAGTTAGAATAGTCGGAAAAGATACAGATATCTCTTTTAGCATAGCAGGCAGAAATGCTGTTATTGGAGATGGCACTTTCAATATGCCGGATGGCGAGGTCTACACAGCGCCGCATGAAGACACCTTAAACGGAAAGATTGCCTTTACATTCCCTTTGATAGAGATGGGCCGTGAAATTTCTGGAATAGTTCTTGAGTTTAAAAATGGCAGGCTTATAAAAGCTAGCGCCAAGAAAAATGAAAATATCTTGAAAACAATGATAAATACAGATAAAGGCGCATCAAAAATAGGCGAATTAGGAATAGGCTGCAATTACAATATAAAAAAATTTGTCAAGGCAACATTGTTCGATGAAAAGATAGGAGGCACGATTCATCTTGCCTTAGGAAAGGCCTACAAAGAATGCAGAGGTACAAATAAATCTGCAGTGCATCGAGATATAATTAAGGATTTGAGAAAGCCGTTCGGCGGCAAGATTTTCATTGATAACAAACTTATACAGAAGGATGGTAAATTTTTAATCTGATTAAAATGGCAAAAAGGCTAAAGTCAAATTTTAGGCAGCATTTTTTGATGTTCATGCTGTCAATTATTTTGGTGCTCATTGTTTTAAATGCTATGCAGTATAATATTTTTAGTGCCACGCCACGTAACTTATCAAATGAAA
>Ga0315289_10014410_pt1 | contig 11036 bp, 9 predicted proteins | sample YL17G11_40_MG_FD_203452 | JGI IMG/M metagenome (GOLD analysis project Ga0315289, IMG submission 203452) | Sediment microbial communities from Yellowstone Lake, YNP, Wyoming, USA - YL17G11_40 | ecosystem: Environmental > Aquatic > Freshwater > Lake > Sediment | place: USA: Wyoming | collected...
TCTCTCTCTCTCTCTCTCTCTCTCTCTCTCTCTCTCTCTCTCTCTCTCTCTCTCAGGGACGCCCGGGGGCCTCCGCAAGATCCCCGAGGCGGCAGGGCTGGCCGTGGGCGCCGTCTTCCTCGTCTGCCTCGCCTTGTTCCAGCACCTCCACGCCTCGGGCGGCGTCGCACTCCTGGCCCCCTCGGCCGCCTCCTCGCCGCCGCCGCCGGCGACCAGCTTCTTCTTCGGCGGGGAGTCGCGTTCCGTCTCGCTCGCCTCGGCGCCGGCCACCGACGCGTGGCTCGTCGACTACAACGCGGCGCTGGCGGCCATCGCCTTCATGCTGCTGCTGGGGTTTGCCGACGACGTCCTGGATGTCCCGTGGAGGGTAAGGCTGTTTTTCCCCCGTCTCTCTTGAGTTGAAGAGAGAGAGAGAGCAAGAAGCATGCGCGCGTGAGAGAAAGAAGCTCACTTCTCCTTCTTCTCTCTCTCTCGGAACAACGGAACAAAAACAAAAACTCCTCCAGGTCAAGCTGGTCCTCCCCGCCGCCGCCGCCCTTCCCTTACTCGTCGCCTACGGAGGCGGCACGGGCGTCTCTATCCCGCACCCGCTCTTCCGCCTCTTGAAAAACGTCAAGTTTTTGGGATTTTCCATAACGTCTCAGTACCTGGAGCTGGGGTGGATTTACAAGGCCTACATGGCAGCGCTCGTCATCTTCTGCACCAACGCGATCAACATCCTCGCAGGCGTCAACGGGCTCGAGGCGGGACAGACGGCCGTGACCGCGGCGGCGGTCGCGGCGCACAACCTGGGGTCGATCGCGAGCCTCGCGGCCGCGGCCGCGAGCCCCGCAGCCTCGGCAGCGGCCGCGAAGGCCGCCGCGGCCTCGGCGGACGGGCACCTGTTCTCGCTGTTCATCATGCTGCCGTTGCTGGCGACGAGCCTGGGCCTGCTGTGGCACAACTGGTACCCTTCGGACGTGGTACGGAAGAGAGGAAGGGAGGGAGAGTTTTTGGAAAAAAATCAAAATGTTCTGCATCTTTTTTTCTCGTCTCACCTCTCGAAAAAAAAAAACCCTCGAAAATGTTCTCTCTTTTTCTCTTAACAGTTCGTCGGCGACACCTACACCTACTTCGCCGGCATGGCCCTCGCCGTCGCTGGCATTCTGGGCCATTTTTCGGAAACGCTCCTCGTCTTCCTCATCCCTCAGATTGTCAATTTCGCCTACAGCCTCCCGCAGCTCCTGAAGGTCGTCCCTTGCCCGCGGCACCGCCTGCCGACGTTCGACCCGAGGACAGGCCTGCTGCACGCGACGCCCAACTGGAACCTCGTCAACGCGATGCTCGCCGTGTTCGGGCCTACTACGGAAAGGGGCCTGTGTGTCAGGCTGCTGGTGCTGCAGGCGGCGTGCTGCGCGCTCGGGTTCGGAGCTCGGTATCTCCTGGCGGGCGTGTACAAGGGGTGATGAAAAACGAGGTTTTCTTTATTTTTCTGTCCCATGCTTTTGTGATTCAACCCCCCCGTCTCTCTCTCAGCCTTACATTTCATTTTCCAGTTTTGTTCTTTCGAGTTCTCCTCGCTCTTTACACGTAGGGAGCTCGCCTTGGCGAGTCCTAACTCTCATATTTGGTCTCTTATCGCCGCGGAAAGGGGGAAAAACAAAGGAAAGAAATCAAATTTGTTTTTGTCGGTGTTGTTCTCTCTCCCTCTCTCTCTCTAGCTGTCGTCGATGAAACAGCCAAGTCTTTCCTTTTATCTCTCTCTCCCTCTCTCCCCCCAAAATTTATACCAAACGGTATGCATCTGAAACGGTAGTAGTAGTAGAAGCTGTATAAAGAGAAGGAGAAGAAACACACTAAATCATCCAAACTCTCTATCACCTCCCGACACTAAACTGCGTCGCGTTGGCCGCGGCGACGTCGCTCGGGACAACAACCGCCCCGGCCCCGCGCTCGACGTCGCACTTGCACGTCCCGCAGCTCTTCTTGCAGAAGCCGTACATGAACCCGTCGGAGCACTTGCCGTACTTGGCCTGTTCCGGGCAGGTGAAGTCCGGCGTGGGAGCGACGTCATCGCAGTCGCAGCGCGGGTCGAACGGCAGCGGGAACTGGCGCGAGGTGTCGGCGACCGAGGTCGAGACGCCCGCGGGGGAAGATCCAACAAAGGAGACGACGACGCTGTGGCCGCAGCGGAGGTCGACGTTGAGGCCCGAGACCTTGAGCACAGCGGTCTTGGCGTCGTAGGAGACGAGCTTCGGCACGACGAGAGAAGGGGACGAGGAGGCCTCGGGGACGACGGAGACCTTCACGTCGGCGGCCCGGAGCGCGCCCAGCCCGAGGACGTGGAACGAGTGCAGCTTGGGCCACTGCTGCGCCTCGGGCCCGGAGCAGGCCGAGCCGTCGTCCCCCGCGTCTCCCTCGGGCCACGAGAGCGTGAGGTTGCCCGAGAAAGGACCGGCGTCGGCGCTCCCGTCGACCACCTCCAGGTCGAACGCGATCCTCCGCCCCTTGCGCTCGATCGGCCGCGCGCCCGCGCCCTCCTCCTCGGCCGCCTCCCTGTCGTCGAGGAACATCGAGCCCGACGCCCTGGCGACGCCCGCGGGGTCGGGGCCCTGCACCTTGAGTCCCTCGCGCCCGCCGCGGCACCTGACCCACGACCCCGACCCAGGGCGGGGGAGCGCGGCGACGACCACCAGCGGCGCCGCGGCGGCCTCGCCCGTCGTCATCGCGGCCGCGTCGTTCCCGAGCGGGACGACGGCGCCGCCGGCGATGTGCAGGGGTGCGTCGTCGTCGACGCCGGACAGCAGCGTGACCGTCTTTCCGCCCGACCTGCTGTCGACGACCTGCGAGTAGTCGTGCATCGAGTACCACGTCCCCGCGGGAAAGTAGGCGTCGGTGCCATCCCTGCCGCCCCGCAGGACAGGGGAGACCAGCAGCCCGTCGCCGACCGTCCACTGCTCGAAGGTCGCGGCGAGCCCCGGGTCGGCGGGCCACCCGAAGAGCGGCGGTCTCGCCACGGGGCAGCCTCGAGCTCGGGAGTCGGCGAACGCGGTGTACATGTGGGGCAGGGCGCGGTACCTCCACGAGTAGGCCTTGCGCGCGACGGCGGCCACGCGCGGCCAGCGCCAAAACTCCTGGAAGCCGTCGGCGTGGTGGTTGCGCGAGTAGGGGTACCACGCCCCGACGGCGGCCCAGCGGGCGCAGAGCTCCTCCGACGCGTACTTCATGAATCCGCAGATGTCTTTCGTATTTTGAAGTTTTTTTTGAGCGAAAAAAGTGAGTACGAGGTCGAAGAGAAAAAAAGGAAGGTAAAAAAAAAACGAGGACAAAAAATCTTCTCACCAGCCCCGACAAAGGGGATCCCGGCGATGCCCGACTGGAAGATCATCGGCAGGCTCGCTCTGAGGTCGTCCCAGCTGCTCAGGGTGTCCCCGGTCCAGTGCGCGCTGTAGGCCCCCGTGCCGACGAACGAGCTCCGAGTGAAGATGAACTGCCTCTTGTTGTCTCGCAGCTTTTGCAGCGCCGAGGCCGTCGCCATGGTCTGGAAGTGGGCGTAGAGGTTGTGGACGTTGTACTCGAACACGCCGCCGTGGTGGACCGCAGACGAGGGCAGCGTCTTGGCGCCCAGGGAGCTCTCGGACCCGCCGTTGTTGATGGCGTAGGGCGGGTTGTAGATGCCGAGGGGAGGCACGGGGGAGGCCAGGGTTCTGTTGAGGGCGTGGGGTCCGTCCTCGCACTGGAGCTCGCAGACGAACTTGTTGTTGGGGAGGACGGGAGAGGTGGCGCGGCAGACGTCGCCCGTGCAGTAGTTGGAGACCTTCGAGGGAGTTTTTTGTTTGGTTTTGAAAAAAGTTGAGATTTTTTCCCTCTTCGACCTCGACCCCTCTCGACTTTTTTCCTTCAGAAAAAAAGGTTCTCTTACCTCGTTCATGTCCAGCCAGATCCCGTCAATCCCCAGCCCCTCCTCGTCGATCACGCTCCGGAGCTGCTCCTGCCACCAGCTTGACGCGTTCGGGTGCATAAAGTCCGGGAGGTGCGAGGCCCCGGGCCAAAGCTGCGCGACGTACGGGTGGCCCGTCTGGTCGTTAAGGAAGACGCCGGCACGCATCCCGTCGTCGTAGGGCTTGTAGCCTTTGCGGACGTGGATGACGGGGTCGAGGATCGGGACCCAGCGCTGGCCGTTGGCGTGGAGCTTGTCGACGAAGGCCTTCATGCGGGGCTGCGGGAAGCGCTTGCCGAGGGTGAAGTCCTGGTCCTCGTCCTGTTACGTTTTTTTTTTTGTTAGAGAAAAAGTCGAGGGTCGAACACAGGGGAAAAAAGTGAGTTTCGTTGTTGCCGGAGATAGGTGTCTTCGATTGCGTTTTCCCTTCCAGACCTCCTCTCTCCGAGACCCAGAACTGAGCGATAACTTCGCACAGTTGGAAAAAGAGAAGGGGAAAGAGAATTCGAAACAGTACCATGTACTGTGAGTCGGACACGAACGTCTCGAGCGGGATCTTGGCGTCCCTGTAGCCGTTGACGGCGGTCTCGCACTCGTCGATCGACTGGTAGCCGTATTTCGACTGCATCAGCCCCAGGGACCAGTACGGAGGGAGCCAGGGACGGCCTGTCGAGAGAGAGAGAGAGAGAGATAGAGATAGATAGATAGATAGAGAGAAGGGAACAATAAAGTGAGTTTTTTTTGTTTCTGTTTTTTTCGCCGGGGAAGAAAAAAAATCTCGACCTCTTGCCCTCTCTCAGAGAAAGAAAAACTCAAAGAACCTTGCAAAAACTCAAACGAATCCAAACTCACCGACGACTTGCGTCAGCTGGTCCACGACGTCGTTGGGCGTCGGGCCCAGGAACACGTAAAAGTCGAGCACGCCGCCGATGGCCCGCCAGGTGACTCTGTCCTCGCCCAGCGCGATGTCCATGCCGTTGCTGTTCATCAGGAGGACCCCGTGCGCCAGGCCCCCCGCGCGAACGTCGAGCAGCATCGGCCACGAGCCATACATGTTGACTCCCGGGTACGCGGCCGGCGAGTCGTGGTTCCAGAGCGTGTGTGGCCTGCCGTCGCGGGGCAGCAGCAGGCCCGTCGTCGAGGTCGACTCGCCGAGGCCGTAGAGCCTGCTCGAGGCGGGCAGCGCGGAGCTGATCTCCAGGTACTGGTCTTTCAGCACCAGCCTGGTTCCCGTGGTGTCGAAGATCGTCGCGTCGGGCCCGGGGGTGAAGTTGGCGCGCTTGACCGCGAACGAGAAGGGGCTCGCGGCGACGTCGACGTCGAAGGCCGGCGTCGTCGACGCCCCCGCCGCCGCGGGCTGCTCGACGACGTTCCTGAAGATCGAGCGCGGGACCTCCCACCGCCCCGGGGCCGAGATCTTGACCCGCAGGATCGTCTCGGAGACCTGCTCGAAGGCGACCGAGGCGCCCTCCAGGTCCGGGCCGAGCGTGGCACCCTGCGTCGTCGCCGCCGGCGCGAGCGAGGCCGAGCGGACTGTTCCGCCGCTCTTGCCGTCGGGAGAAGAGGAGACGGCCTCGGTCCCGGGGACGATCTGCCAGGTCGAGGCGCAGCGGCCGCAGGTCTCGTCGCAGAAGCCGGCGAACTCGGGCTTGGAGCAGTTGCCCCACAGGGTCTGCGGGAGTTTTTTTTTTTTTTTTTTTCATAGAGAGAGAGAGAGGGCGAAGAAAAGTGAGCGTCGTTGTTGATTCGTCCAAGGTTTTCTGCTTCTTCTTCTTCTCTCTCTCAGGCAAGAGCATTCGCTCCCTTCTCTCTCTTCCTTCCAATTGCTCTCTTCTTCTTACCTGCTTCTTGCAGTCGACTCCCTTCAATGGGATGTCAGTGCATGAGGTCGGGGCCGGGGCTGGCTTGGGCGCCGCCAGAGCCGGGGAAGAGACTGCGAGCAGGACGAGAAGGGAGAGCGCCGCCGCCGCGGCGAGTGGCGCCGCCCTGCTTCTCTTCAGTGCCGCCATGGTTGCGTGGGGGAATTCGGAAAAGCGCCCCTTTTCCGAACCTTATCCGCCCTTTTCTCCAGACAGCAGATGAAAAGTGCCTATGAGAATGAGCATCAGGAGGTGGGAACAAAGAGAGATGTGCTGCGGTGAGCGCGACGAGGAACGCATGCCTGAGAATGGTTTCATCGTCTCGAGAGAGACAGCGAGAGAGCCATGCGGCGTCTTGCGTTCGTTTTTACGTCCTTTGCGATTCGGGCGAGGGGAGTGCAAAGTTGGCGTTCCCTCTACGGACGATAGCTTTTGTGTCTGAAGGAGAACACGAAGCCTCGCAGGGCACGAAAAGAGGCGAGACCGGAAGAGGAGATGACGAGGAAGTTTCTCCCCTTCCTCTCTCAACTACCTCGAGAGAGCAACCTCGGCTCTCCAATTCCTGCTCTCTCTCTCTTCCTCTTGCTTTGTCGCTCGCCTCTCTCCCTCTCTCTCCCGCGCCACTCGCAAAGGGCGTAATTGGAGACATTGTTACCTTGAGAGAAAAAACTAAAGAGTCTCTCTCTTTCACGGCGCGTGCGCGCGAGAGAGGAGAGCGAAGAAGGGAGATAGTTTTCTGAAAGCAAGGAGTGCGAAAGAGAAGAGGAAAAACTCGACCCTTTTTTTCTCTTCCCTCTCAGAGGCCTCTCTCTCAGACCAAGGTCCCTTTTTTTGTTTCGATAACACCGGATTTTGTCGATTTAGTATAACGATTTAGTACGCTCTGTTTCCTATAACAGAAGATTGAAATCAAGGCAAGGCGAACGCGGGAGGGGGGGGGTGGGGGGAGGGGGGGGCATTTGCTTGCTCGCAGCGACAAGGGAGCTTTTTCTCCGCCCCCCGCCAACCCGCCCCCTCCGGTGCCAAGTCCCGTTGTAGAATGAAATCCTCCCTCTCTCTCTATTCCAACCCATTCTCCCTCTCCGAATGAAAGCTGTACCCCCTCTCTGAATGCAGACCAGGAAAGAAAGGAAAAAACGAAGAAAGTTGGGTATCAAGGCAGTCTAGTTTTTTTTTCTCGTCGAGTTTCTCTGTCTTTCCTTTTTTCTTTTTGGGGGAAGAGTGGATGAACCCCGCTTTTCCCGTCGTCTCCCAGTCAGCAAAAACTCCTAGTTCACCGAGCTTGGCTTGATGTAGATCGTCGAGACCTCGTTGATCGTGTCGGCGAGCGACAGCACCCCTAGAGACTTCGCAAACGCCGCGGCGTCCACGGCGGCGCCGCCGCGGCCCGCGAAGGTCAGCGTGCGCGGCTCCCAGGGCACCACCAGGAGGTTGTTGTCGTCGAACGTGCCGTCGAAGCTGGTGTCCAGCGCGACGTAGGGGGCCACGCCCTTGGACGATAGCTTGAAGGAGACGCTCGAGGGCGAGACCTGCACGAAGTCGGTGGCGGTGAGCCGGGGCCGGGGGTTGATCGCCGCGTCCTTGGGCTCGGTCAGCCAGATGAACGACGAAGAGGCCCAGCCGCTGCCCGAGGGCGAGTCCGCCGCGGGGGGCCTGGCGCCCCTGGCGGCGGCGGAGCGGGCCTCCGAGGAGGACATGAGGGCCACCAGCCTGGGGGGCAGGGGCGAGAGGGCGGGAGAGGGCGCCTTGGCGGCGGAGGGGGCCGGGGCGGGGGCGCCCCCGGGGACGTCGGGCGGCGGCGGCGCCGTCAGGTTGTTGCTGTTCTGCTTGGCCTCGTAGGCCGCGATCGACGCCGCGGCGGCGGCCAGGGCCGCGGCGTCTGCGTCGGGCCCGTCGGCGGAGGCCGCCATCGCCGCATCAGCGGCGGCCGCGGCCGCGTCCCGCGCGGCGAGCCGCAGCTCGTTGGCGGCGGCGCGGTCCGACTTCTCGGCGGCCTCGGCGGCGGCGGCCGACGCCCGGGGCGCCTTGGCCAGAAACGACTGCGTCAGCATCTCCGGGGGAAGGGACCCGCCCTTGGTGGCGGCGTGGGAGATGAGGGCGTCGACGGCGGCCTTGGCGACGGGAGAGAGGGAAGAGGAGGCAGAAGCGGGCGCTGCCGCCGACGCCGTCTTTGCCGCCGACGCCGCTGCCGACGAGACGACGGCGGCGGCCTCGGCGGCCGCCACCTCCTCGGCGGCCGCCCCGCGCTGGTCCTCGAGCGAGACCGCGAGCGCGTCCTTCGCCAGCAGGGCCTCGATAGCGGCGTTGGTGCGGGCGATGGCCGCGGCGGCCGCGGCGCCGTCGCCGACGGAGGCCGCCTTGGCCGAGATGCGCACGAACGCCCTCGAGGCGTCGACGCCGCCTGCGTCGCGCAGCAGCCTGTCGACCCGCTTCCACCACAGCTTCTTGGAGTCGAGGGCCGACAGCGCGTAGGCCTTGGTCTCGGACCAGAGGGGCTTGGCGTCGGGGCCCTCGGAGGCCCAGTCGATCACCTCAATCTTGAGCTCGCCTGCGAAAGTTTTTAAGAAATGTTTTTTGGAAACGAGGTCGGGGTCGAGAGAGAAAAAGGTGAGGGCTTCTTTCTGTTCCTTTCGACTCGTTTTCCTCTTCCACCAAAACTCCCAGCAGCAGAAAGGGATTCAATTTCTTTTCTCTCACCGGCCACGGGCGTGGGCACGTCCGAGGTCACGTAGGCGTTGACCCACGCGTCGGCCGACCCGGAGCACAGCAGCGGGGCGAAGAAGCGCTTCACCGAGTAGTGCAGCAGCTTCCAGTTGCCGCCAAAGTCGAGCGAGGACCACGAGAAGCCGGCCCAGATGTCGTTGAGTTGCCTTGTAGATCGAGTTATATTGTTTTAGAGAGAGAGAGAGAGAGAGAGAGAGAGAGAGAGAGAGAGAGAGAGAGAGAGAATTGCGGGGGGGGCGGGTGTGGGGTGAGAGAAAGGAGAGGAGAAAGAAAAAAAGATGAAACCGAAAAAGAACGAAAAACCTCAAAAGTTTCTCTCTCTTTTCTCTCTTTCCCTGTTTGCTCACCAGTACAGCACCCCCATCGTCTGCGCGTCGGGCTCGGTCTTGATCCGCCTCCAGTAGGTCGAGGCGGCGTCGTAGGTAGCTGCCTGGTAGACCTGCGTCAGGTAGATCCATTTCTGGAACAGCGAGCTCTGCTCCGAGGGCGGCGAGCCCGCGGGCGCGTACGCCGGGGGCACCTGTTGTTGTGGGAGCGTTTTTGGTGTTTTTTTGTGAGGGGTTTTTCAATCAACGGAAGCAGCAGCAGAAGAACAAGACCGAGGAGAAGAAGCACGAGGAGAACAAGGGGAAGAAGCAGGAGGAAAAACAAGGAGGAGGAGCAGGAGGAGAAGAAAAAAATGAAAAAAACAGACTCGTACCTCGTAGTGCAGGTCCATCTGCTTCATCATGTCCTCGGTGTCGCCCGGGTGCCTCTGCAGGAACGTCGAGAGCGGGGAAAGGTAGCTCCAGTCCTGCGGCTCGCTGTATTTCTTCACCGCCTGCCACGAAGGAAAGGACTGGAACCCGAACTCGGAGACGAACTTGGCGCGCGGGAACGTCGACGTGTTGAGCGCGTTGTCGACCGTCGTGTAAAAGTGGACGTCTCCCGACTTGGCGTTCCCGGCGTCGCCCCACTTCTTGACGTACATGTCGGGGGTGCTGACGAGAGCACCCTGTTTTTTTTTATGATTTTGAAGAGAGAGAGAAGAAGTGGGGGTGAGTTTTTGTTGTTGCTGTTTTGGCGTCGTCGCAGTGCGCTCTCTCTCTCTCTCTCTCTCTCTCGAGGAAAAATAAGCTCTCTCTCCCCCCCCTTCCTCTTCTCCTCTGCTCTCCAAATCCATCACAAAAAACCACCCCCCCAACCCAGCCATACCTTGGACGGTGACGAGTCCACGAAGATGACGTCGCTCGAGACGCCCCGCAGCGCCGCGCGGACGGTCCCGACAAAGAGCGCCGAGTAGTCGTTCGAGTAGAGGTCCTTGTTGCTGCGGCTGGGCTCGTACCAGCCCATGGCCGTCTCGACCTCGTTGTTTCCGCCCCAGATGGCCAGGGACGCGTGCCAGTTGAGCCTGCGCGCCTGGAAGCTGATCTCCTTGGAGACCTCGGCCAGGAACGCCGGGTCGCGCGGGTACATCGAGCAGGCGAACATCGCCTCCTGCCACAGCAGCACCCCGGCCTCGTCGCACGCGTCGTAGAGCGCGTCGTTGGGGTAGAGGCCCCCGCCCCAGACGCGGAGCATGTTCATGTTGGCGTCGACGGTCTGCTTCACCAGAAACCTCAGGTCAGCGGCGGTCGTCTTCGAGGAGAAGATGTCGAGCGGGATCATGTTGGTGCCCTTGGCGTACACGGGCACGCCGTTGACGCTGAAGAAGAACGACTCGGCCCCCTCCTGGCCGTTGTGCAGGGGCTCGCGCTTGAGCTCGACGGTACGGAACCCGATGCGGCGAGCCAGAGTGGTAGCAGAGTCTGCAACCGCGTCCTTGGCGTAGGAGACGGTGAAGCCGTAGAGGGGCTGCGCTCCGTAGCCGACGGGCCACCACAGGTCGAAGGAGCCCGCGGGCACGACGACGGTGGCCGGGACGACGTTCAGGCCCCGGGCGGGCAGCCTCACGGCGACCGTGGCGTCCCATCCCTTGCCTTCGGGGCCCCTGACAGTGAGCGTGCCCTGCTCCCCCGCGGCGGGGGCCTCGACGTAGGCGTCAAAGTGGAGCGCGACCGAGTCGCCGGCGCCTGCGCCGCCGTCGGCGCTCCTGTGGTGCTGCTGCCTGACCCCGGCCCCCGTGAGCACTCCGGAAGAGTATGCCTGGAGCTTGACGCTGCCGTAGATTCCGGAGGGCGCGAAGGCGGGCCCCCAGTCCCAGCCGAAGTCCGAGGCGGGCTTGCGCAGGAAGTTGTACGGAGCGATCGACTGCAGCTCGAGGTAGGGGACGGCGTACGGGTAGGCCGCGTTGCGCTTGAAGGCCTCGAGAATCGCCGGATGGATGCGGAGGGCAAGGGTGTTGGTGCCCGGCTTGAGGAGGTCCTTGACCGGGAGGCGGTGCTCGCTGGAAGTTTTGGAGGGGGGGAAGAGAAGAGAGAAGGAAAAGAGAGCGACGATGCGAGAAAGGAAGGTGGTCGGGGTTGAGAGAGGAGGAAGAAGAAGAAAAAAAGTCGACGCAGCATGCAAGAAGCTCAGGGTCCGAATCACCACGTTCTCTCTCTCTCTCTCTCTCT
>Ga0315289_10014411_pt1 | contig 11036 bp, 10 predicted proteins | sample YL17G11_40_MG_FD_203452 | JGI IMG/M metagenome (GOLD analysis project Ga0315289, IMG submission 203452) | Sediment microbial communities from Yellowstone Lake, YNP, Wyoming, USA - YL17G11_40 | ecosystem: Environmental > Aquatic > Freshwater > Lake > Sediment | place: USA: Wyoming | collected...
AGTTGTTGATAAAAACAATGGAACCACCGAAGTCGAAATTGTAGAGTGGAAGGGAAGTTTTTGCCCCCAATTTTCAATAGTTTCTTAAAGGGAGTGATTAAAAAACTCCCTCTTTTTTTGAACTTTAAATTTGACAAAATTTGGTTATTTGATATATAAATTTATAGGTCAATGAGGTTCTTTTTAAGAATCTCGGGACCTAGCAAATTGAAAATTTGAAAAGGAGGTGATTTGTCATGACGGGAGAAAAAACTGTCGCGGACGAAGAGATCGGCAAGATTGCAGTAAAACAATGGGAATTACTACGGAGAGTCAAAGAAGGAACTCTAAATCCGGAAGAAGTTAGCCAGTGGCTCCAATGGATTATTGAGGGAAAAGAAATCAAGAAAGAAATCAAGGAGATATTATGGTACTGTCCAAAATGTAGTAGATTACTGGGTGAGCGTGAACATATCGGCACTGATATGTGGATTAGAGACACTTGTTGCTTCTGCGGTTTCGAATTTAATGTCTATATTAACACCGGCAAGAACGGTTTTGTGGCTGCAGCTGAAGAGGAATGGAAACAGGCAATGCTAGTGAGGGAAAAAAAATAAATTAAGGCTGACTCTGCTTTAATTAGCAAAGGTGTCATTTTTTGACACCTTATTTTTATTTTCTTTACAAACATTGATACAATCAATTTATATGCTTATTGATACTCACGCTCATTTGAATTTTGCTGCTTTTGATGAGGATAGAAAAGAAGTGATTAAAAGATGTTTGGAAAACGATGTCTGGGTGATTAATATTGGGACAAATTATGAAACATCAAAAAGAGCCATTGAAATCGCTGAGAAATATCCCCAAGGAGTTTTTGCCACAATTGGTCTTCATCCAATAAATTTGGATACCGGTTTAGTGAAAATCAAGACCGACCCAGAAGAAGGAGAACATTTTGAAAAAGAATTTGATCTCGAAAACTATAAAAAACTGGCAGAATCTGAAAAAGTAGTAGCGATTGGCGAAATCGGCCTTGATTATTACTGGAAACCGAAAACTACCAGAAAGAAAGAATTATTTAAACAAAAACAAAAAGAGTTATTCTTGAAAGAATTGGATTTAGCCAAAGAACTAAATCTACCTATCATTTTTCATTGCCGAATGGCCCATCAAGACCTCATCGAGGTCTTAAAATCCAAATTTCAAAATCCAAATTTCAAAATTAATGGAGTAATGCATGGATTTGTCGGCACTTTAGAGCAACTTAAAGAATATTTAAAAATGGGATTTTATATCGGATTTAATGGAATAATTTTTAAAAAAATTGAAGGAATCAATTTTGAAGAAAATATTAAAAAGACTCCCCTAGATAGAATTTTAATTGAGACAGATTGTCCTTATTTGATTCCTCCTCAATTTCAAGACCAAAGAAATGAGCCCCTCTATGTAAAATACGTGGCTCAAAAAATTACCGAGATTAAAAATGTTTCCTCTGAAAAATTAGCAGAAATCACCACCGAAAACGCAAAAACACTATTTAAACTATAATTGAGCGGGGTATCTTCCCGACCAAATAGAAAAGTGTATTGATTTGACAGACTTAAAAACTATTTACATAATATAATCAGCGAGAACTAAGAAGGAGGAAGAGTAATTGGGAGTAACCGTAAGAGTAGAGGATCTCGAAAAAGTCATCAATCCTCTTGAAGAGGGATTGGAGGAGCTACACCGACTTATTGCCGAAATAAGGAAAAAGGCTTCTACGGAAAAAGAACCTATCATTATGGCTCTAGGTCGTGAGATGTCGCTGGAATTGTTCGTCCCTGTCACAGACGAAGACAAGGCAATAAAACTGAAAGATCTCGAAGGGATAGAAAGGGTTCTTCGGAGAAATCTGAAGATATTGCTCGAACAGATCAGTCCGCCAGAAGAACTAGCCCCTATACCAGGAAAGCCCACTATTATGGCTCTGGATCATGAGGTGCCATTGCGGATCTTTGTTCCTTAAGAAACAGAGTAGAGCCGAGGAGAAAACGAACCTTAACAAATTAATCCAAGCCCTTTGTCAAAGCACCTTGAGGGTGGTAAAGAATTTTTCTCTTTAGCCACTCTTTTTTATTAAGCACCCTTTCTAAAATTAATTTAAACCAATAGGTATATTTTTGAGGATTTCCTTTTAAATCTTTTTTTAGTGCCCCTGGGCTAATCCACTTCCAATCCTCGGCTTCTTTTTTGTTTGGTCTGGGTCTTCCATCAAACTTTCCTAAAAAGACATGGTCAAATTCGTGTTCGATCAAATATCTCCCCTTAGTTTTCACTTTTTTTTTATAGATAAAACTGAAAATTTCTTTAATACTGCAACCAATTCCCATTTCTTCTTTCAATTTTCTCTTTGCTTCCTCTTTCAGGTTCTGGTTTGGTCTTGGGTGAGAACAACAGGCATTAGACCAGAGACCGCCTGAATGATACTTTAATTTAGCCCTTTTTTGGAGTAATAGCTCCCCTTTAGAATTAAAAATAAAAATTGAGAAAGCTCGATGAAGCTTTCCTTTCTGATGAGTTACTATCTTCTCTTCCCATCCAATTTGATTATCTTTTTTATCAACAAGAATTACTTTTGTCATATTATTTTCCTTTGAATTCTTTATAGCAAAGTTAGAAAAATCTATGAATAGGCTGGAAAATCGCCGAAATTAAAAAAAGTAAGTTTTGACGAAGTAACCAAAATCACCACCCAAAACGCCAAAAACCTCTTCAAATTATAAAAAAAAGAGAGAGGGTTTTCCTCTCTTTGATGGAGTAGATGTGGAGTGAAGATTCCCAGTGGATTAATCCCACAGGTCGTAATCTTCAAGGTCTTCTAACTTCTTATCCAGTTCTGGGAGTTCGTCGAGTTTTCCATCTTCTATCAATCTTTTCGCTTTTGCCAGCAACTCATGATATTCAAAGTGGGTGCTCGTCATCATTAGTTTATTGTTTAGGTGGTGCTCCAGAACCTTTATTGCTCCTTCTTTTCCACGTTCTTCAACTAGTTTTGCTACCCTTATTGCTGTTCCAACTATCGACATTTTAGTGCCTCCATATTCTAAACTTAATGTGCAGTTCACCTGTAAGCTCTTTATAACAAAGCCTGAGAAATTTGTCAATCTATCTACTATTTAGTATCTAATTATTGTTCCTCTAACTCTTTTCTCTAAAAGAACATTTTTGAGTTGATTCTTTATTTTGCCACTAATTATATACGATTTAATTCCCATTTCAGTAAGCTCTAAATACCTTTTTACTTTATGAAGCATTCCGCCCGTAACATCAATTCCAGCACTGCCCGCTAACATCTTTTTTATTTTAGGATAATTTTTAGGGGTAATTTCTGGTAAAAGTTTAGCTTTTGGATCTAAAAACGGATCAGCGGTAAACACCCCGTCTACTATACCAGCTGAGATAATCTTTCTTGGTTTCAACTTTTTTGCTAAAAAAACAAATAATTCTTCGGTAGACATAATACAGCACCCCCGTTTTAAATCTAAACCAACATCCCCATAGACAACGGGTATCATATTCTTTTTCAAAAATATCTTTAGTGGTTTTAAATAAAATTCGACAATTCTAGAAATTTTAGTCAGGGCAACCGAAGAAGGTTGAATTGAAATAGCATTTTCTCCAGCGTCTAATAAAGCCCGAACAACTATTCTATTCAATCTGGAAGCCGCATCTTGGACTTCAGCAATTCCCTTCAAGCTATTTTTATTGATAATTCCTTCGGCTGTCCGGTATTTTTTAGCTGGAACATGGGGATAAGAACCACCACCATTACCGACAAGTAAACGAAAATTGCCTTCTTTTCTTGCTTGATGGATCTCTTTAGCTATCCTTTCTATGATTTCTTTATTCTCAGCAAAAGGTTTATCTTTTTGGGTGATTAAAGATCCGCCTAATTTTAGAAAAATTAACTCCATAAATCATCTAATATAATTTTACAATTTTTAGATAAAAAGATAAAATAGTTCTATATGCAATATACTCCCCGAGAAATAGAACCAAAATGGCAAAAATTTTGGGAGGAAAATGATTTTTATAAAGCAGAGGATTTTTCAAAGAAGAAAAAATTTTATCTTTTAATTGAGTTTCCCTATCCTTCGGGGGAAGGGCTTCACGTCGGGCATTGTCGTTCTTATTCGGCCATGGACGCCATGGCCAGGAAAAAGAGAATGGAAGGATATAATGTTTTATTTCCTATTGGCTGGGATGCTTTTGGTTTGCCAACCGAAAATTATGCTATTAGAACCGGAATTCACCCGAGAGTGGCAACCGAGAAAAATGTTTCTAATTTTAAAAGACAACTTAAAAGCTTGGGATTATCTTTCGACTGGTCAAGAGAGATTGATACAACTGACCCAAAATATTACAAATGGACCCAGTGGATATTTTTGAAACTTTTTGAAAAAGGTTTAGCTTATCAGGCAGAAATCCCTATTAATTGGTGTCCCAAATGTAAAATTGGCCTATCTAATGAAGAAGTGATTGAAGGCGAACACGAAAGATGCGGAGAAAAAGTAATACAAAGAACTCTAAAGCAATGGATGCTCAGAATTAAAAAATATGCCGATAGATTAATCGAAGATTTAGAAAAAGTAAATTATTTGGAAAAAATAAAAGCTCAACAGATTAACTGGATTGGTAGAAGTTATGGCACAACTGTAAAATTTCAAATTTCAAATACCGAGTTTCCATTTATGGAAACGAGGGGGAAGAAGAGAACTTCGCCCTTCAAATTTCAAATTGAAGTTTTCACAACAAGAATTGATACTCTTTTTGGAGTGACGGCTCTTGTTTTGGCGCCGGAACACAAAATTATCTCAAATCTCAAATCTAAGATCTCAAACCTTGCTGAAGTAGAAGAGTACACGGAAAAAACAAAAGAAAAGAATGAGTTTGAAAGAACAAAATTAGAAAAAAAAAGAACAGGAGTTCCTTTAAGAGAAATTTACGTCATCAATCCAGCCAATAATGAAAAAATCCCAATTTGGGTGGCAGATTATGTTATTGGTACTTATGGTGGCGGCGCAGTCATGGTTGTCCCGGCCCATGATAAAAGAGATTATGATTTTGCTATAAAATACAACCTACCCATTCGGCAGGTTGTCTCGCCGATTAAGGCTGATAAATACGCTGATTCAGGCGGATTAAAAGAGGCCTTTGTTGATTACGGAACCTTAATAAATTCTGGAGAATTTAATGGTTTGTCTTCAAAAGAGGCAATGGAAAAAATTACCCAATGGTTAAAAAAAAGAGGTTTGGGTAAAAAGAAAGTGGAATATAAACTTCGAGATTGGGTTTTTTCCAGACAGCATTACTGGGGAGAACCAATACCAATTATTCATTGTCAAAAATGCGGTCAAGTTCCCGTATCAGAAAAAGATTTACCGGCTGAACTTCCTTTTATTAAGAAATATCAACCGACCGGAACTGGGGAATCATCCTTGGCAGCAATAAAGGACTGGGTTGATACCAAATGTCCAAAATGCGGGGGGTCGGCAAAAAGAGAAACCGACACTATGCCAAACTGGGCAGGTTCGAATTGGTATTTTATGAGATATTGTGACTCTCGAAATGATAAAGCTTTAGCCGATAAGAAAAAATTAAAATATTGGTTGCCGGTTGATTGGTACAATGGGGGAATGGAGCACACGACTTTACATTTACTCTATTCAAGATTCATTTATAAATTTCTGTCTGATATTGAAGTGGCTCCCACTGCGGAACCCTATCAAAAAAGGACCTCCCACGGAATAGTTTTGGCCGAAGATGGAAGAAAAATGTCAAAATCTTTTGGCAACATCATTAACCCAGATGATATTGTTAAAGAATATGGTGCTGATACTCTTAGAGTTTACGAAATGTTTATGGGACCATTCGATCAAGCAATTGCCTGGAGTACTCAAGGAGTAAAAGGAGTTTTTAGATTTTTAAATCGAGTTTGGAAACTGGTTTTAGATTGTGCTGGAAATAAAAAAAGTAGTGCTGAAGCAATAAAAGCCATTCACAAACTCAATAAAAAAATAGGAGAAGATTTAGAGTCAATGAAGTTCAATACGGCAATTGCCGCCTTTATGGAATTTATTAATTTCGCCTCTTTAAATAAAGACCAAATTGGAAAAGAGGTAATTGAGCGACTTCTCATTTTATTAGCTCCCTTTACCCCCCATATTACTGAAGAATTGTGGCATCAGTTAGGATTTAAAGAATCAATTCATAAACAAAAATGGCCAAAATATGAACCAAAATTAGTAAAAGAAGAAAAAATTACTTTGATTATTCAAGTAAATGGTAGAATTAGAGATAAAGTGGAAGTTGAGTCGGATATTTCTGAAAAAAAAGCAAAAAAACAGGCGATTGCTCGAGAAAAAATCAAAAAATATATTTTGGGCAAAGAAATTAAAAAAGTAATTTTCGTTTCCGGAAAATTAATTAATATCGTTATTTAATATGTGTAGAGTTTCAGGATATATTGGAAAAAAAGAGGCTCTCCCAATTATAATGGACGGTTTAAGGCGTCAAAGTTACGGCGGTTATGATTCTAGCGGTGTTTTGATTGGCGATGAAACAAATTTAGCTTTGATCAAAGCAGTAGGAAAATTAGAAAACTTAGAAAAAAAATTGGAAGGCCAAACTTTAAAAGGGAATTGGGGAGTGGGGCACATAAGGTGGGCGACCCACGGAGCAGTCACCGAAGCTAATGCTCACCCTCACCATGATTGTCACAAAAATATTTGGATAATTCACAATGGTATTATTGAAAACCACCGGGAACTAAAAGAAAAATTAATTAAAGAGGGTCATAAATTTTATTCAGAAACTGATACCGAGACAATCTGTCATTTAATTGAAAAATTTTTCCAAGGAAATTTAGAAGAAGCAGTTAAAAAGGCTTTGAAATTAATTAGGGGAGCTTACGCTTTGTTAATTGTAAGTAAAGAAGATCCGGAGAAAATTGTTGCTGCTCGTCTTTCTAGCCCCCTCATAATTGGGACCAACGAAGAGGAGTATATTATCGCTTCTGATCCAATTGCCATCGCGCCATATACTAAAAAATTTATTCAACTTGATGATTATGAGATAGCTGTCGTTACCCGCCAAGGCCTTTTGATGACCAAAGAAAAAGCACCTCAAATTTTAGAATGGACGTCGGAAGAAGCAGAAAAAGGGGAATACCCTCACTTTATGTTAAAAGAGATAATGGAAGAGCCCTTGGCGATTAAAAACGCTATTAGGGGAAGAATAATTTTAGATGAAGGAACGACCAAATTGGGTGGATTAGACAGGGTCGAAGAAAAATTGAGAGAAATTAATCGTCTAATCTTGGTTGCCTGTGGTACGGCTTCTTTTGCTGCTCGAGTTGGTGAATATATGCTGGAAGAATACGCTGGGACTCCGACCAAGGTCGATATTGCCTCTGAGTTTCGTTATCGTAAACCAGTACTAGACAAAAACACAGCGGCTATTTTTGTTTCTCAATCAGGAGAAACGGCTGATACTTTAGCCGCTTTAAGGGAAATGAAAAAGAAAGGAATTTTGACTCTTGGCATTACTAATGTCGTTGGTTCTAGTCAGGCCAGAGAAACCGATGCCGGAATATATATCAGAGCAGGTCCAGAAATTGCCGTTGCCTCTACTAAATCTTTTTCAGGGCAATTGGCCGTTCTCGCTTTATTGACTGTTTATTTGGGTAGACAAAGAGAAATGAGTTTGGTCATGGGAAGAAGAATTATTACTGAATTAATTAAATTACCAGATTTAGCCAAAGAGATTTTAAAATTAGCTCCCCAGATTCAAAAATTAGCAGAAAAATATAAAGATTTTAGAAATTTTTTCTTTATCGGTAGAAAATACAATAATCCAATTGCTCTCGAAGGAGCTTTAAAATTAAAAGAAATTTCATATTTGCATGCCGAAGGAATGGCTGGCGGAGAATTAAAACATGGTTCCCTAGCTTTAATTGATGAAAATTTTCCAACTATAGCCATTTGTCCTTCGGATTCGGTTTATGAAAAAATAATTTCTAACATCGAAGAAATTAAAGCCCGGGGTGGTCCTGTTATTGCTATTGCTACCGAAGGAAATAAGGAGATTAAAAATATAGTTGATGATATAATCTATATTCCCAAAACTTTGGAGATGTTAACCCCAATTTTAACCGTTGTCCCACTTCAGCTTTTTGCCTATTATATGGGAGTTCTAAGAGGTTGCGATGTCGACAAGCCTCGAAATTTAGCAAAAAGCGTTACCGTAGAATAAATATGGAAGATGTTTTACTTAATAAACCTGGTAAAAAAATAATTTTATTGGGAAACGAAGCTATAATTCGAGGTGCTTTAGAATTGGGCGTTAATTTTGTCTCCACTTATCCTGGGACCCCGGCTTCGGAAATTGGAGACACTTTTTACAAAATTCAAAATTCAAAATTCAAAATACAAAATCTATATTTTGAATATTCAACTAATGAGAAAGTGGCTTTAGAAGCAGGAATTGGAGCCAGTTTTTCTGGTTTAAAAACTTTAGTAGCAATGAAAGATTTTGGTTTAAATGTTGCCCTAGATGCCTTACTTCCTTTTTTATATACAGGAACCAAAGGACCCACAGTAATTATCGTCGCTGACGACCCTTCTTGTCATAGTTCAGCTCAATCTGAGGAAAATATAAGACCAATTTCTTATTTAGCCCACATTCCAATCTTAGAGCCGTCAGACCCACAAGAATGTAAAGATTTTACAAAATTAGCTTTTAAAATTTCTGAAAAATTTAAAATCCCAGTAATGATAAGAACCACTACTAGAGTTGCCCATCAAAAAATGCCAGTTAAACTAGGAGAATTAAGAAAAACTCTTCCCGTTAAAGGAGAATTTGTAAAAGACCCGAAAAGATTTGTCACTTTGCCGCCCAGGGTTTTGGAGATGAAAAAAGAGCTTTTGGATAAAATAAAAAAAATAAGAGAAATTTCAGAAAAAAGCAATATTAATAAAATCCAAAATCCAAATGTCAAATGCCAAATAAAATCCAAAATCCAAAATCCAAAAGTGGGAATTATTTGTTCTGGAATTTCTTATTTGTATCTAATGGAAGCATTAAAAGAAGTGAATTTAAATTTACCAGTTTTGAAGCTGGGATTTTTTTATCCCTTGCCCGAAAAGAAAATTCAGAATTTTATTAAGGATTTGAAAAAAGTTTTAATAGTTGAAGAATTAGAACCCTATTTAGAAAAAGAGGTTGCAAGATTAGCAAAAGACGTTAATCCGAAACTTCAAATTTTTGGCAAAAAGTTCATTCCAGAGATAGGCGAACTCAAACCAGAATTTGTTACTTCCGCTATCGCCAAATTCACTAATACGCAATACGCAATACAAAATACGAAATACAAAATCCCAATTCCAAAGCGTTTGCCTCGGTTATGCCCCGGTTGTCCTTATTGGTTAGTTATTTCGGCAATTAAAAAAGCCGTAGATGTAAATAAGGTAATATTCGGCGGAGAAATTGGCTGCTACATGCTTTTTGGTAATCCTCCTGTTAATTTACAGGATTACTTGTCTTGTATGGGTTCTTCAGTAGGAATTGCTCACGGCATTAAAAAATCTACGGGGCAAAAAATAATTTCCTTTGTCGGCGATTCTTCTTTCTTTCATGCCGGCATCCCTGCCTTAATTAATACGGTTTTTAACAAATCAAATCCTCTAATTATTATTTTAAATAATCAAACTACAGCTATGACCGGTTTCCAACCTCATCCTGGAGCACCGGCTATCCCAGACGGAATTAAAATAGAAGAAATTGTTAAAGCTTGTGGAGTTAAAAATTTAAAAGTGATTGACCCTGTAAATCAAGAAGAATTTGCTCAAACAGTTAAAGAATTTTTAGGGAAAAATGAGGTTTCAGTAATCGTTGCTCGACGTATTTGTGCTCTTTTAGCTCAAAAAAGAAAATGAAAAAAAATAACCGCAAATTTAATATTGTGATTTCGGGAACTGGCGGCCAAGGATTAATTACTCTTTTGCAAATTATTTCCGAAGCCGCTTTCATTGAGGACTATGATATTAGAACTTCAGAACTTCATGGTCTATCTCAAAGAGGAGGATCGATTGAAGTTCATATTAGATTTGGCAAAAAAATCTATTCACCTTTAGTCTCTCAAGGAAAAGCCGATTTGATTTTGGGTTTGGAAATGCAAGAAGCCTTAAAGGGAACGTATTATGCGAATCAAAAAACGAAGTTTTTGGTTAATAAATATATTATTCCCATTCCTCTGGCAAAACCCTTAACTGAAACAGAGATATTGAAAAGCTTAAAAAAAATTAGTAAGAATATTATTTTAGTGCCGGCTGGAAAAATTTGCCAAGAGAAGTTAGGAACAAATGTAGTTGCCGGAATTTATTTAATAAGCTTAGCGGTTTTAAAAAATTTAATTCCTTTAAAACCAAATTCGATTTTAAGGGCAATAAAAAAAATAATTCCAGCAAAATATCTGGAATTGAACCTAAAGGCGTTTAATCTTGCCAAAACTAAATCCTCTTAATTTTAGCTCCTAGTTTTCTTAATTTCTCATCAATTCTTTCATACCCTCTTTCAATTTGAGAGACATCTTCGATTTGAGTTTGACCCTTAGCAGCTAACCCAGCCAATATTAATGCTGCGCCAGACCTAATATCAGGGGTATTTATTTTATTTCCAATTAATTCTCTTTTTCCAAAAATAAGAGCCCGATGAGGATCGGTGATTTCGATATCAGCCCCCATTTTTCTTAATTGGTGGAGATGCTGAAATCTGTTTTCATACAATGGGTCATGGATTAGAGATCTGCCCTCCGCCTGAGTAAGTAAAACTGAAGTCGGAGGCTGTAAATCGGTTGGAAAACCGGGGTAGGGAAGAACTTGGATTTTCGTCGGTTTAAATTTATTAGATTTTTTAACTAAAATTTCATCTTTTCTAACTTCAAAATTTACTCCAATATCTTTCATTTTTTCTAAAAACATGGTCAGGTGTTCTGGATTGACATTTTTTATTTT
>Ga0315289_10014413_pt1 | contig 11036 bp, 8 predicted proteins | sample YL17G11_40_MG_FD_203452 | JGI IMG/M metagenome (GOLD analysis project Ga0315289, IMG submission 203452) | Sediment microbial communities from Yellowstone Lake, YNP, Wyoming, USA - YL17G11_40 | ecosystem: Environmental > Aquatic > Freshwater > Lake > Sediment | place: USA: Wyoming | collected...
CAGGCTAGTCACCATCACGCGGTCGAAGATTTTCACTCCCAGGCGCTTGCATTCCTTTTTTAAGGCCGGTTTAAAAGTGCTTCCCCAGACCCGTATCACCACGTTGTTCAGTTTATGGTTCGGATTGCTTTTGAAAGTTACCGGTTTTATCATACCCGGGACATAGCTGTGGACTATAGTATAGCGCGGTGATATCATCAGCTTGGTCTTTTCATCACGGCCAATAGCGCCCTTATATTCATCTTTGGTGTCTCTGATTTTACCGCCCATTTGCTCCATCTCAAGCAATGTATCCCAGTCCTCGCGGCACTGTATCTGGAGGCCAATGCCGTTGCAGTACGGCCGGTCGGCCATATGCTCCGCCCACTCGTCCGGGTCCACGTTGGATAATGGATTAGCTGGCGCGTTGCACCAGTGGTCGCACCCCGGGCCACCGGCTCCACTTCTGATAGTGTCACCCTTTTCTGCCAGGACGACATTAAGCCCCTGTCTTGCGGCGCTGATGGCTGCCCAGCAGCCGGCGATGCCGCCACCGATTACCAGGACATCGGCTTCAATTTCCTGCTCTTTGTCATACCGGATAGGATATGGCCAGTCAGGTGCATGACCCTGTTCTTTTAGATATTCATGCCATGTGCTCATTGTTTCCTCCTGTGATTATCCTTTAAATATTTTACAATAATAATTTACTAATAATCACTTTAAGTCAAGTTAAAGTAAACCCCTTAGCTTCGGGTCGAGGGCATCCCTCAGCCCGTCGCCGACCATATTAAAGGCAAACACCACCAACATAATCGCCAGGCCGGGCGCAAAGGATAATACCGGGCTATTTAATAAATACCTATATCCTTCATTCACCATGGCGCCCCAGGCCGCGCCGGGCGGCGCAATACCAATACCGAGGAAGCTCAACCCGGCTTCCGCCAGGATGAGGCCGCCAAGCTGCATGGTCACAATGACGATCAGGGGAGGAAAGGCGTTCGGCAGAATATGGGTAAGCATGGTGCGCCAGCTACCTGAACCCAGAGACTTTTGTGCCAGGATATAATCATTTTCCTTGATGCTTAGCGTCAGGCCATATACCACCCGGGCATAAATCGGTATCGAAGAAACACTCAAGGCGATAATGACATTAACGATGCCGTTGCCCAGCAATGCAGCAATAACCAGAGAAAGGATGAGCATCGGGAAACACATCATCGCATCCATGGCCCTCATGATAAGGGCGCTAATAAACCCTCTGGTAAAACCGGCAACGATGCCGAGAGTAATACCGATTATCGAACCTATAGCGACAGCAATAAAACCTACCATCAATGCCGTCCTGGAACCGTAAATCAAACGGCTTAGTGTATCCCTGCCCAGTAAATCAGCTCCAAGCCAGTGCTGGGCACTGGGTTTCGCCAAAGACGGCGCCACACCGGGTATATAGGGGTCGTAAGGTGCAAGAAAAGGAGCGAAGATAGCCACCATGAACAGCAGCACTAATATAATAAGTCCGACCATCACTGCGCCGCGGGCGAAAAACACCCGCCGGAACCGCTTCAATTCGCTGGCTCGTGCCTTGTTTTCCGAAAATCCCATCGTTGGAGTTTGTATATCTGCCATATATCTACCTATCCATATCTAATTCTGGGGTCGAGCCAACCGTAGGATAAATCTACCAAAAGATTCATTAATAAAATTGTGACGGAAATAACGAAAGTAATCGCTTGAACAACGACATAGTCCTGGCCGAAAATACTGCTAACCAACAAACGGCCGACGCCCGGGATAGAGAATACAGTCTCGACAAGAACCGACCCGCCAAGTATTCCCCCGATCCCCATCCCCACCAGTGTAATAACAGGTATCAGGCTGTTCTTTAAAGCGTGTTTCAGTACGACAACACGTTCGCTCAACCCTTTGGCCCTGGCAGTGCGGATATAGTCCTGACCGATTGTCTCCAGCATGCTGGAACGCATTTGCCGCGCATTAGCGGCAATGGCAAAGAGCGAGGAACAGATAACCGGCATAACGAGCTGGCGGGTACTTAACCAGAAATCCGTGAACGGTGAAGTATATCCATTTGTTGGCAGCCAGTGTAATATCAGCCCGAAGAAGTATATCATCAAGATACCCAGCCAGAATACCGGGATGGTGATACCGATATAGGTAAGCGGAGTAATTATCTTATCCGGCCATTTACCTCTTTTTACGCCGGCCCAGATACCAATTAAAATACCTGCTGATGCTCCGAAAACAAGAGAAAGAAACCCGATATATGCAGTTATTGGCAGGCGTTCCGCTAAAAGTTTACCTACTTTTTCATGGTAATAAATAGAGGACCCGAAATTACCCCGCACGATACCGCCAACCCAGCTAATATACTGAGACACAAGATTTTTATCCAGGCCGAACTCATGCCGGAGTGCTTCAACCTGTTCCGGCGGCATAGCCTGAACCGAAGATTGCTGGCCTATATAAATCAATAAAGGGTCTCCGGGTAATAGCCGCATCAGAAAGAAGACAATTAGGGTAACTATGATAAGTACTATCAGTGCCAGAAATATTCTCCGTATAATGTATGTTGTCACTTATTATACCTCGATATCAGGCTGAAAAAGTATATTCCTTGTCCTGCTGTAATGCCAGCAACGCGGTAGACAGTTACTAATTTCTATCTGGCCGACTGGCCCTCCGGCGGCTTGCCATTCCAGCAGGCCAATCGGCCAAGGTTAACAGGGTATTCAGTTACTAGTGTGCATCCATCCAATCATTTTCGGGATGCCAGATGATGCCGTGTATCTTAGGATATTCGGTATGAACATAAGGCCATATAACGGAGGCTTCATAGCTCCTCCACAGCGGGATGAACAGCGCATCTTCACCGGCCTGTTTGACGGCTGCCTGTATCTTGGGCATGGCCTCGGCAGCGCTATTGTACTTGGGGTCTATCGCTTGATTGCATAAGTCTATGAATGCTTGAGATTTAAAGATATTGGGGGTGGCGAACGTCATCGGGTTCGGGCCAAAATGAACGAACAGGTCCGAAGCGTCCGGGTTGATGCCGGAAGCGGTAAAACAAAGACCGTCCCAGCCACCCTTAGCGCGACCGAATATCGCGCCAAAATAACGGCCCAGGTCGGCGATGTCAGGCTCTACGGTAATGCCTGCCAGGCCCAGGTCGTATTTAAACAAAGCCATTACATCGTTAGTATTTCCACCGGATGCTCCCAGAATCTTAATCTTGACGCCATTGGGATAACCGGCTTCTGTAAGGAGCTGTTTAGCTTTGGCGGTATTGAAAGGCCGCGGGTCATAACCCGGAACGTAGCCCGGCCAGATCTTGGAAGCCATCTGGGTGAACGGCTCAAAAAGACCCTGCCCCAGTGTCTGGGCTATCGTCGGCCTATCCAGCGCATACTCAATTGCCTGGCGTACTTTTATATTGCTAAGCGGGCTGGCTGGATCGACATCGCTGAAAAGTATTAGCATGAACATGCCGGGGCCCTGTACAAGTTTGAAGTTCTTTGCCTTAAGTGCCAGGATATCATTCACAGAAGAGGTATCCGCCCACATGTCTGCTTCGCCGGCCTGTAATGCAGCGGAGGCAACCATCGGGTCGGGAATAGCGCGCAGGATGATTTTATCCAGGTACGGCTTGCCCGGCTGCCAGTAGTTGGGGTTCTTTACAAAGGTGATATGGTCGTCCCTTACCCATTCACTTACGGTGAAAGGACCGGTCCCGATAGCGTTAGCGCGAGCCCAGGTTTTGCTGGCTTCATCATTGCTGCCTGACGGAATCGTGCCGCCGGCAGTAAGATAAGATTTCGGGGAAATGGGCTGCGTTAATCCTAAGTTTTGTACCGTCTGCCAGTCAAATGACTTCATATGCATAACGAGCGTTAAATCATCTTTGACTTCGAGCGAATCAATAAGATTGGTGCTGGTCCCGCTCATGTGATCTATATTGAACTGGACGTTCCAGCGGAGGGCTTCAGCATTGAACAGTTCGCCATCGGTGAATTTTACACCCGAGCGTAAGTGCCAGGTGATAGTTTTAGCAGTCTGGGAAGTTTCCCATGATGTGGCCAGAACGGGAACCAGGGTCCCGCCACTAGGTCCCCATTCGCAAAGGTGTTCAAGAACCGGAAGCATGAGGAAGGAATCGGAAGGGGCTTTTTCCGGCCCGTAGCCGAGGTCTTTAGGGATAGTCCCCCCAATCATCCTTAATGTACCGCCCTTTACAACGGCAGGCCCGGTGGGCGTTGCCGGTGCAGTTGTTGGGGCAGTGGTTGTTTTAGCCGGCTGGGATGCAGTGGTAGTCACCGCGGATTTACTGCATCCGCTAAACACTATTACGCTAATTAACATAACTGCAATTAAAACGAATAAGAGCTTCTTCATTTAGTGTTATCCTCCTTCATAGTGTTGGATATGACCAGGACTTATAACTACCTAAGTCATTCATCACCTCCTTTGTTGTCAAACGCTCCTGTTATAGCGAAGTCGATTCGGTTGTAGAACCACCCAAAAATGTGTTATATTTCCGTTGGTTGGGATTCTTTCTTGTTTTGGCACAGAGACATTATAGCACGGCCTGCCAATAAGATTGCAAGTTGAATTTTAAATAGTCTGATTAGGGATGGAGAAAATAGTTTATGGTCAAAAATTGGAACGAAATGACACCCGATGAAAAACGCGCTGTAAGATTTTCCTGGTGGTTATCCCCGCAAAATGTGAAGTTTTCCAATAAACAGGCTGAAACCGATTATAAAAAAAGGGTTACCAGGCTGATTAAAGCCATCAGCTGTGAGCAGCCGGACCGGGTGCCGTTATTACTGCCGTCTTTTCCGCTTTATTATTCCGGCATAACGCTTAAGGAAGCAATGCATGATAATAAAAAAGCGGTTGCCGCTGCCCGCAGATGGTTTAAAGATTTTCCTGAGAGCGATACTTTTTCCAGCGGCGGCGCTATGTCCGCCAGGGGGTCCGAGATTCTTGACAGCCAGTCCATGCGCTGGCCGGGCCACGGAATGCCAGATGATGCCAGCTTTCCCAACTTTGTCGAAGGCGAATACATGAAAGCCGATGAGTATGATTTGCTCATCAAAGACCCCGGCGACTGGTGTTTCCGCTATTATTTGCCGCGCCACTTGGGAGCATTAAAGCCCTTCGCCAGCTTTTCTCCGCTTTCCGATATGCTGGGAATGGCTAACCGGTTCGTGGCTCCTGCCATCAGGCCGGATGTGCGCGCCGCTTTCCAGGCGATAATAGATTACGGTATCGAGGAAGAAAACTGGAATAAACCTTTTATAGAATTCGCCCGGGAAGGCCTGGAGGCCGGCTATCCGTCAATGATGGGTGGGCAGTCCCATGCCCCGTTTGATATTTTGGCCGATACTCTAAGGGGAACGAGGGGTATTGTCCGGGATATGTACCGGCAACCGGAAAAAATTTTAAAGGCTATCGAAATACTGACCCCGATGAATATCGATATAGGGGTACGCATGGCAAATATGTCCCGTAACCCGGTTGTTTTCTTCGCCCTGCATAAAGGGGATGATGTTTTCATGTCCGATGCGCAATTCCAGAAATTCTACTGGCCGTCTTTAAAAAAAGTCGTCCTCGGCCTAATAAACGAAGGTATTGTACCCTGCCTCTTCGCGGAGGGTAAATACACTAACCGCCTCGACCTGATCACTGACCTGCCGAAAGGAAAAGTATACTGGCATTTCGACCAGACTGATATGGATAAAGCTAAGAAACTGCTCGGCGGCAAGGCCTGCATTACCGGGAACGTTCCTTCATCGTTATTAATTACCGGTACGCCGGAAGCAGTGAAGGAATATTGCCGCCACCTGATCGAAGTTTGCGGTAAAGGCGGCGGCTTTATATTGACTGGAGGAGCTTCTATTGATAAGGGAAACCCGGATAATCTGCGTGCAATGATGAAAGCTGTCGAGGAATATGGCGTGTATAAATAAAATGCGATAAATTCGTTTGGAAACGCCCGGCGTGACATGGCAAAGGCCTGACACTGGGAAAGATGAATACCGCGGTCTCTCCGCGGTCTGACGGCGTCTGCGGGGATTTCTTCTTCCTTCGCCAGCGCCTTTACCGCCAGGGGAGATGTCCTTAATAGCAGCTGCCTCTCAAGCTCATCTCCATATCGATTGTAATCCTCCATCGTTCTCATATCACTCACCTCCACCATTTCGTTCGCGATATAGACCGACATTATTTTGGAGGAGAAGGTGACATTTTGCAAGATTCAGATGTAAGAGCAACGGTATAGTTGCCGGGGTTGAACGTCTTTGAAAAATCATGTCGTATATGATATAAATAAATATCCGGAAAGACAGCCCCCGTTTTCCTGATTTAAGGGTGTATTCGAGTTGGGAAATCAGAGTCTTAAGGCTGATAGCTGGAGGTGAAGAATTGGAAAAATTTCACGAAGTTCTGAAGAACCGTCATGAATATGCCCGTACCTGGAAAAAGCGGACCGGCGGGAAGGTCCTGGGCTATTACGAACCTTACATGCCGGAGGAAATCGTCTACGCGGCCGGCATTCTACCCGTGCGCCTTTTGAGCCAACATGAGCCGGATGATGCTACCGACAGGCAGATGTACGGCAACTGCGCCTGTTCACGGGACTTGCTCAACCAGTTCATCAAGGGCAGATACGACTATATCGACGGCCTGGTGAATGCCGAAGGCTGCCAGTGGATGCTCAACGCCTTCCAGACTACTCTGAATTACAAACCGGAGCTATTCAATCATTACGTGTTCGTGCCGGACTACGTGGACGGGAAAACATCCAAGGACGTCATGCATTCGGAGCTGAAAGTCTTCCGGAAGGCGCTGGAAAAATGGACAGGTAAACCCATCACGGACAGCGCCCTCGACCATGCCATAGAAGTCTATAATACCAACCGCCGCCTGATACGCCAGGTCTATGAACTGAGAAGAGCGGATAATCCTGTCGTGCTAGGGTCGGAAGCCATGGAGATGGTCCTGGTCAGCCAGATAATGGACAAGGAAGAGATGAATACACTCCTCCGGGATGCCATCGCCAAACTGGCGGAGCGGAGGCCCCGAAGCGATACGGGCGTGCGCCTGATGCTTATCGGCAGCCCGACATCCGACGCGGAACTGGAAAAGCTCGTCGAATCCCTCGGCGCCAACGTGGTCATCGATGAGATTTGCACCGGGAGCTGCTATTTCTGGAACGAGGTAATTCCTCAACCCGACCTCCTGATGGCTATTTCTCTGCGCTACCTGGGCAGGCCGCACTGCGCCCTGAAAGATAATAACTGGCGGCGCCGCCCAGCCCACATTTACCAGCTATATGAAGATTACCAGGCGCACGGCGTCATCATCGCCAAGCAGATTTACTGCCATCCCCACGGGACGGATAACCCTCTTGTCTGGAAAGTCCTCCGGGATCGGAACATACCTTTCCACTACTTTGAACGCGATACCACCCTTCCCTACGAGGAGACCCGGCTGCGCATGGAGGCTTTTATAAATATGCTCAAGCCTGTGCTGATAATGAGATAAATATTTTTATTCCCTCTCCCTCGATGGGAGAGGGCTAGGGTGAGGGTGAAGCCCAATGATTACCCTTAACTCTAATCTATCCCACAAGGGGAGAGAAGAAAATAATATGGGCCTTTTTCGGAGGCAGAGAGATGAGCAAACAAAGGTGGGAGACCAGGCCGCTGGAGGTCTGGAATAAAGCCAAGGAAATGAGGGCTAAGTGGCAGCAATCGATAGATACCGCTTCATCGGAACGCGTGCTGCTGGCCCAGGGCAATGTCCAGTGGAGCATCGGCTTTCCGGCCCTGCGTGTTATCGAAGATAATCCCGTCGGGGCAATGATGGCCAATAAAAGCGATGAGTTCGCCCGAATCTGCCGTCTCGCCGGGGAGGTGTTGGGGTGGGGACGTGAAATCTGCGGCTACCAGCTTAATTGCTGGGGCGCTATGTACCTCGGGCACCAGATGGACGGCAGCCCCTTCCCTTTCCGCGATTTAGTCATTCCATTCTCTGACCCTTGCGACCAGCACACCAAGCGCGGCCAGGCGCCCATGGACTATTCACCCATCCCCCGTTTCCAGGAGAACTACCCTCTTTATACCGGCCCGCGAGACACCGACCGTGAAAAAGCGATGGTCGAGGACAAAGTCTACAGCACCCTCTACATCATCGAGGAAATAAAGAGAATTTTCGGGCAAAAGTTCGATGATGAAAGGTTCATTGAAAGCGTCAAGTTAAGCGGGGGCATTCGTCCGTATGCGCAGGACGTCTCCTGTTTCATGCAGCATATCCCCTCCCCGTTGAGCCAGAAGGACCTCTATTCCTTTTACACCCTCGGCGGCTTAACCAAGGGCGACCCTGCCGAGACAGTCGCTATCTGGAAGGCTTTAAGGGATGAAGTGAAATGGCGGGTGCAGAACAACATCGCCGCCGTGGGCAATGAAAGGTACCGCTGGATGGAGACCCACCCGCCGCCCTGGCACTTCCTGAAATACTACCGCTACATGGAAAAATACGGCGCGGTCTGTATCGGCTCGCAGTACAGCCACATGATGGCCGGCCCCTTCGAGCTTAAAGAGGATGGCGCCTGGGCGCCAAGAATGGGGAATGCAGGGTTCGTCCAGTCCTTTGATAAGCCCATCAAAACGAGGGAAGACGCCATCCGGGCGATGATAGGAACTGAAGCACGAGGCCATCGCTTCAAGGATGATGAGGTCATCCGCCCCTACGCGCTTAATGACTTTGCAAAAGCATATAAAGTGGACGGTGCCATCCTGCCTTTGTGGCGCTGCGGCGTCGGCTGCACGGTGACCAGAAAAGAACAGGGCTTGCGCTTGAGCGAGATAGGCGTGCGCGTCCTGCATTACGAAGGCTCCCAGCCCGGCGACCGTACTGACCTGGATGAAAACCGCCTGCTGGACCAGCTCGATGTCTGGATGGAGAGCCAGGGGCTGCGGAAATTAGAGGACTAGGAGGCTGATATGATAACTGCCGGAATCGATGTGGGCATCGAGAGCCTGAAAGCGGTGATATTAAAAGACGGTAAAGTCTTAGCCAGAGGGATAGGCTTATCGGGAGGCGCGCATCGAGCCAAGATAGTAGAACAAGTATGGAGCGAGGCTCTGGCCGCCGCGAGGCTTAAGCCTGCCGATATCGGTAAAGTCATCGCCACCGGGCAGGGGAAAAATGACGTACGTTTTGCCGATGACCGCGTCGTGGAACCGGTGGCGGATGCGTGGGCAGCCCGTTTTCTCTATCCTAAAGCTACCTGCGTGGTGGATATCGGCGCGGACCAGGCACGCGTGGTAACCCTGGGGAAAGACGGCATTACGGAAGTTGTCATGAACCAGAAATGCGCTGCTGGACTGGGCATTCTGCTTAAATCCATAGCGAGGACGCTGGGGATGACGTTGGAGGAGATGAGCGGCCTATCGGGCAACCCGGCCGGCGGCGTAACCGTTAATGACGGATGCGCCGTCTTTGCGGAGATGGACGCCCTGGGTCTCCTGAACCGCAATGTTCCGCGGCAAGATGTCGCCCGGGCGGTAATGGAGGCCGTTGCCGTCAGGATTAACTCCATCCTCAACGACAAGATAATGCCCGCCAAAGATACCACCGTCCTGGTTGGCGGCTTGAGCCGGAATATAGCGGTGGTTAACGCGTTGCAAAGACGGTCAGAGATTGGTTTCATGATTCCAGAACACGCCGAATATGCCGGGGCGCTCGGCGCCGCCCTGATGGCAGCAAGTTAGCGTTCTTGAAACTGCTCGTGGAGGCAAACAAAATGACGCAAGAGTATTGGAGATGGCCGGAGTCCAGATGGACATCAGAGGATATCGACTGGAAAAAGTCTAAAACTGTAACCGCGGGTGTTGATATCGGCAGCAACAGCACCCAGTCGGCAATCATGTGCGATAACCTGCTGTTCGGCTACGCGAACCTGCGCACCGGTCCGGACTACCGCGAAAGCGCCGGAGCCGCGATGAGACAGGCGCTGGGAAAGTCCGCGATGACGCTCAAAGATATCAGGTATACCGTGGGCACCGGCTGGGGCAGCCGCAATGTATCTTTTACGCAAAAAACGGTAGATGAAATCAACTGTCATGCCAGGGGCGCCCGTTTTATGCACGGGCCGGCCGTGAAAATAATCGTAGATTTAGGCGCGCAGACCTGCAAGGCTATCCGGCTGTACGACTGGGACAGGATACGCGATTTCGTGATGAACGATAAATGCGCCGCCGGTATGGGGCGGAGTATCGAGGTGATGGCCGACCTTTTACAGGTGCCGATACAGGAGATGGGCGAAAGGTCCCTCGCCGTTGACAAGGACCCGGAACCGGTCAGCACCACCTGCTATGCTTTTGCCAATACCGAAGCCATCGGCCTGTTCCGTGAAGGCTATAAAGAGAGCGAAGTGCTGGCCGCCTACCTTTTCGCGATTGCCTGGAGGATTCACGGCACTATCGGCAGGGTGCAGCCGGAAAAAGAACTCGCTTTCACCGGCGGTCTGGCGAAGAACACGGGCATCGTCAAGCGGCTGGAAAGAGAGATGAAGATGACGGCGCTTACCAGCGAATACGACCCTCAACTGGCCGGGGCTATCGGTGCCGCTCTGATTGCTAGAGACATAGTCGAGAAGGCCTGACGGGTCAGTAAATTACCTTTTCTTCTTTCAACCTGGCTATTTCTTCGTTGGTCAGTCCCAGCAACTCACCGAAGATATAGTCATTATGCTCTCCAAGTAGCGGCGGAGAGCTATAATTGCCTTTTTGTCTGCCCTCAGACCTCCAGGGCAGTCCCGGCAGGGTCATCTTGCCCAGGACAGGATGCTCTATATCGACGAAGAACCTCCGTGCTTTTAGCTGAGGGTCGGTAACGAGGTCTTTTACGTTAAGAGAAACCCCCGCCGCCACCCCCGCTTTTTGCAGTATTTCCATGACCTCATACTGATGGTACTTACGGGTCCACTCTTCCACTAATCTATCAAGCTCATCCTGGTTTTGCCGGCGGCC
>Ga0315289_10014414_pt1 | contig 11035 bp, 7 predicted proteins | sample YL17G11_40_MG_FD_203452 | JGI IMG/M metagenome (GOLD analysis project Ga0315289, IMG submission 203452) | Sediment microbial communities from Yellowstone Lake, YNP, Wyoming, USA - YL17G11_40 | ecosystem: Environmental > Aquatic > Freshwater > Lake > Sediment | place: USA: Wyoming | collected...
CCAGTAAACGGCGGCCGTAACTATAACGGTCCTAAGGTAGCGAAATTCCTTGTCGGGTAAGTTCCGACCCGCACGAAAGGCGTAACGACTTGGGCGCTGTCTCAAAGAGGGGCACGGCGAAATTGTGGTACCGGTGAAGACGCCGGTTACCTGCCGCTGGACGGAAAGACCCCGGCACCTTAACTGCAACTTAGCATTGGATTTCGGGATATGATGCGCAGGATAGGTGGGAGGCTATGAAGTCCCTCCCCCGGGAGGGATGGAGCCAACGGTGAGATACCACTCTTCATATTTTGAGATTCTAACTTCCGCCTCTTATCGAGGCGAGGGACAGTGTTAGGCGGGTAGTTTGACTGGGGCGGTCGCCTCCCAAATTGTAACGGAGGCGTCCAAAGGTTCCCTCAGACTGTTTGGAAATCAGTCGTAGAGTGCAAAGGCATAAGGGAGCTTGACTGTGAGAGAGACATCTCGAGCAGGGAGGAAACTCGGGCTTAGTGATCCGGTGGTCCCGTATGGAAGGGCCATCGCTCAACGGATAAAAGGTACGCCGGGGATAACAGGCTTATAGTCTCCAAGAGCTCATATCGACGAGACTGTTTGGCACCTCGATGTCGGCTCATCGCATCCTGGGGCTGAAGCGGGTCCCAAGGGTCCGGCTGTTCGCCGGTTAAAGCGGTACGTGAGCTGGGTTTAGAACGTCGCGAGACAGTTCGGTCCCTATCCACGGTAGGCGCAGGAGATTTGAGGGGAGCTGTCCCTAGTACGAAAGGACCGGGACGGACGAACCTCCGGTATACCAGTTGTCCCGCCCGGGGCATCGCTGGGTAGCTGCGTTCGGCAGAGATAACCGCTGAAAGCATATAAGCGGGAAGCTCGCCTCAAGATTAGATCTCCCTCCCGCAAGGGCTAAAGGGCACTCGTAGACTACGAGTTTGATAGGCTGGGTGTGTAAGCGCAGTGATGCGTTCAGCTTACCAGTACTAATCGCCCGTGAGGCTTGACCATAAAGTTTATTAAGACAAAAAAGCACGGGGACGTTCCCCGGGGTGCCACCCTTTCAAGGGTGGCTCTCCGGGGGATGTCCCCAGCAAGTTAATTAATCCCGGCGATCATAACGGAGGGGCAACACCCGTTCCCATTCCGAACACGGAAGTTAAGCCCTCTGGTGCCGATGGTACTGCTCGGGCAGCCGAGTGGGAGAGTAGGAAATTGCCGGGTTTTATTCTTTTTTAGGACAGGATGCGAATTCTCTGGAATTCGCTTCGTGTCCAAGCATGAAACGGATAAAGGAAGAGGGCACGGGCCCTGGTCGGAAGATCGGTCATACACCTCTCCTTTATACGGAATATCAATCTTATAAGGAGAGATGTATGAACATCTACGTTGGCAACCTTTCTCGGGACGTGGTTGAGTCGGACCTCAAGGAAGCCTTCCAGGCTTTCGGCGAGGTTCAGACCGCGTCCATCATCAAGGACAAGTTCACCAGCGAGTCCAGAGGTTTCGGCTTCGTCGAGATGCCGAACAAGGACGAGGCCGAGAAGGCCATCGCCGGCATGAACGGCAAAGACCTGAAGGGCCGCAGCCTGACGGTCAACGAAGCGCGTGCCCGGACCGACAGACCCCGCACGGGCGGCGGTTTCGGTGGTGGCGCCGGGCGCGGCGGCAGCCGCGGCGGTTTCGGTGGTGGCGGCGGCAGCCGGCGCTATTAAGCCGTCCGTCGAAAGACTGAACCCCAATTGCAAATCAGGCGGATTTCGACTGCTGTTGAAGTCCGCCTTTTTTTATGGGCACGGATAGAATAAGGGAAGGGGCAAAGGCCCTGACCGGTCGAATACTCCTCTCCTTTATTTGATTCGATATCTTTTGAGGAACGTCCGGGATGCCTCCCGGATGGATCCTCCGTCAAAGGAGACGAGTGTGAACATTTATGTAGGCAACCTTTCTTTCACAACGAACGAAACCGACCTCAAGGAGGCCTTCCAGGCCTTCGGCGAAGTTTCGACCTGTAACATTATCAAGGACAAGTACAGCGGCGAATCGCGGGGTTTCGGTTTCGTCGAGATGCCGAACAAGGACGAGGCCGAGAAGGCCATGTCGATGCTGAACGGCAAGGACCTCAAGGGGCGCACCCTGAAGGTCAACGAGGCCAAGGCCCGCACGGACCGGCCCCGCTCAGGCGGCGGCGGTTTTGGCGGCGGCGGCGGCAGCCGGCGGTATTGAGCCTGACGCAATCCTGGAACCTGGCAATTTAGGGACATGATCCAAAACGGGGACATGTTCCGAATTCTCTGGAATTCGGTACGTGTCCCCAGTTTTGGGAGATTCGTGTCCCCATAATTGTCTCCAGAAACTTAGGGTGGATTTAAAGTGTGTTGAAGTCCGCCGTTTTCATTTTCCCTCGGTCAACGGCTATTGACACCGGTTTTCATCGCTTGACTCGGGCTGTCGCTTTTTAAAGAATAGGGGCGTTCTGATTTCGGCCGGGAGGAGTGGGCATGAAAAAATCGATGAATCGACGAGATTTCCTGAAGCAGACGGCCAAAACAGCCGCCCTGGCCGGTCTTGGCGGATGCGGGCCGCTGCTCCAGGGCTGTGCCGCCAGGAAAACCTATGACATCGTCATCACAGATGCCCTGGTCTATGATGGGCAGGGAGGTCGTCCCTTCGTTGCTGATATCGGCATAGTTGGGGAAACGGTTCAAACGGTTGGGAAAGCCAAAGCCGGCCGGGGGAAGCTGGCCATTGAGGCCAAAGGCCTGGCCGTTTCGCCCGGGTTTATCGATGCCCACGACCACACAGATGTCAGCCTGATCATCAACCCCAAGGCGGAGAGTGTCATCCACCAGGGAATCACAACAATTGTGAGCGGAAACTGCGGCGGGTCCGTTTTCCCGATACCCGATGCCATTTTCGAGGAACAAAAGGAAAACGCGAAAATTGTTTACGGCCTCGACCTTACCTGGAAAGATATGGCCGGGTTCTTCGGCCGGCTCGAGGAAAAGGGGATAGCCCTCAACTACTCGACCCTCCTCGGGCATGGGGCCATCCGTGGAGCGGCGATGGGATTCAACGACCGGCCTCCCACTCCCGAAGAACTCGAGAAGATGAAAAGTCTGGTCGAAGAGCACATGCGGGCCGGTGTTTTCGGGCTTTCCTCCGGCCTCGAATATACCCCGGGATGCTTTGCCAAACCAGACGAACTCACCGAGCTCTGCCGGGTTGTCGCGAGATTCAACGGCACGTATGCCACCCATATGCGGGATGAGGACGAGGGGATCCTCGAATCCCTGGACGAATGCATCGGCGCGGCCAGGGATTCCGGCGTGCGCCTGCAGATCGCCCATCTCAAGGTCGGCGGGTACCGCAACTGGCCGAAGGTCGATGCGGCCCTGGCCAAAATCGAACAGGCTAGACAGAAGGGCGTGGACGTTTTCTGCGACCGCTATCCCTATATCGCCGGCTCCACCGGCCTGAGCAGCTACTTTCCTCTTTGGGCAAGGGAAGGGACGACCGAGGATTTCCTCCGCCGGCTTCAGGATCCGGCGCTTGATGAGAAGTTGCGTTCTCATCTGGCGACACATGAAGATAGGCTAGGCTCCTGGGATAAGGTGCTCATTTCGGACGTTGTCCTGGATAAAAACAAGTATCTGCAGGGAAAGAATATTCTGGAAACCGCCCGGGAGATGGGGAAACTGCCGTATGATTTCATGAGAGATCTTCTCATCGAGGAAAAGTCCATGGTCGGCATGATCACGTTTTATGGGAATGAAGATGTCCTGAAAAGAATCCTGGCCCATCCGCTCGTCGGTGTTGGCTGCGATGGGTCGGCCGTCGCTCCGTACGGCGTTCTGAGCGCGGGAAAGCCTCACCCTCGGAACTACGGAACGTTCCCGCGCGCCCTGGGAAAATACGTGCGGGAAGAAAAGATCGTGCCGCTCGAGGAGATGATCAAGAAGATGACGGCGATCCCGGCCTCCCGGTTCGGGTTCGAGAAGAGAGGGCGGCTCCAGTCCGGATACTATGCCGACCTGGTTGTTTTTGACCCGGATAAAATTGCCGACCGGGCCACTTGGGTCAATCCCCACCAATACCCCGTCGGAGTGGAATGCGTGATCGTCAACGGCCAGGTTGTCGTAGAGCATGGTGATCACACCGGCCGGCTCCCGGGGAAAATTCTTAAAAAGAAGGTCTAACAACTCAGACAAAAAAAGGGAGTCTGCCCTCTCAAAAATCTTCTTTGTTGGCGAGGTTCACTTATCGAGTGCCATCTTCTTCAGTAGCGCCTGGAAGCGCGGCTCGTTGCGCAGCGGGGAGAGCCAAGGACCTCTCCTCAGGAAGATCATCTCGGTGTCGCGTTCTGCGTAACCCTTATCCAGGTAGTCGAGAGCGACCTCCTTTTGGCCCAGGCCCAAATAGACATAGGCCTTCGCGGAGGGCGGGACGTAACGTGTCTTGGCGAACTGGTCCAAGTTTGTCAGCACGTCCAGCGCTTCGTCGCGGCGGCCGGTGACGCCATAGGCATAGCCCAGCGCCTGTTGCGAGTATGGGGAAAGCGGGGCGAGTTTCACCATATCCTGAAACTCAGTCAAGGCTTCGCTTGTGTCTCCGGTAAAAAGATGAGACCAGCCGAGGTTAAGACGCGCCCAGAAGAAGCTGCTATCCAGCTCGAGCGTCTTTCGAAAATAGGGGATAGCCCGGTCGAACTGGCCGAAATTAAGATAGAAGACACCCAAATCGCTGTGAAGCGCCGGCGAAAGCGGGTCCAACGCCAGTGCTCTGTTCAGCACAGCAACAGCCTCGTCGAGCCGGCCGGCGTTGGTCTTCGCTTTTCGCCCCTTCCGTTCACGGATCGTGCGGAAGAGACCGGCGGCAAATCCGTTTTCATCCAGTATTACTATATGCAATACTACTTGCACTTGGTAGTTCTTGGGGCTATAATGCAAACACTATGATTAAAACCCGCCGATTCTGGCTAAAGCTGATCGAGGATTCCTGGAGGAATAGGTCCGTTCTGTGGCTCTCCGGCGTCAGGCGAGTCGGAAAAACATTCCTTTGCCAATCCTTGCCGGACGCGCAATATTTCGACTGCGAGCTGCCCAGGACCCGCCGTCTTCTGGAGGACCCTGAAAGTTTCCTGGAAAACCGCAAGGGGAAACGACTTATCCTCGACGAGATTCACCGTCTGGCTAATCCGTCCGAGCTACTTAAGATCGCCGCCGATCATTTTCCCGACATCAAGATTATCGCCACAGGCTCATCCACGCTCGGGGCTTCCTCCAGGTTCAGGGACACGCTGACAGGCCGCAAAGTCGAAATCTGGCTCACTCCGATGATCTCCGACGACATGATGGATTTCGGCTGCATCGACATGATGCACCGCCTGCACCGGGGCGGATTGCCGCCCTTCTTCCTTTCCAAGCGGAATCCGGAACGCGAATTCCAAGAATGGATGGATGCTTTTTGGGCCAAGGACATCCAGGAACTTTTCCGTCTCGAACGCCGCTTCTCATTCAGCCGGTTCTGCGAGCTTCTGTTCGCTCAAAGCGCGGGCGTATTTGAGGCCACTAAGTTTTCCAGGCCATGCGAAGCGAGCCGGACGACTATCAGTAACTACCTGGCAGTCCTTGAGGCCACGTTCGTTGTTCATGTGATCCGACCCTTCAGCACACATCGGGCGACCGAGATCGTTTCTGCGCCAAAGGTTTACGGCTTCGATACGGGATTTGTCTGTCATTATAAGGGTTGGGGGACTCTCAGGTCCGAAGACCTTGGGTTGCTCTGGGAACATTATGTGCTGAACGAAATTCACGCCAAGCTCCAAAGACGGGACATTCGGACATGGCGGGATAAACAGCGGCACGAGGTCGATTTTGTGCTCCAGAAGAATCCCCAAGATATCATCGCCATCGAATGCAAATGGTCATCCGGCCAATTCGACGCCGCTAATCTCATGGTTTTTCGTCGCTTATATCCACATGGAGCTAACCTGGTTGTGGCTCAGGACATTGGCCAGCCGTTTCGCCGGGATTATCAGGGGATAAAGGTGGATTTTGTTAACCTCAAGGGCCTGATCGCAGCACTCTGACGGGCAGTCGTCCCAAGGATATTCCTTGATTATTTCTCCCAACCCATTTTCTTCAGCAGTTCCCCGTATCTCGGGTCGGAGCGAAGGCTCTTTGTCATCGGATCGATCTTGAGCCAGAGCAGGCTAAATGAGCGATCCTCATATGCTCGATCGAGCCACTCGAAGGCTTTGTCTTTCTCGCCTAAACCAGCATAGATAACGGCAATATTACAGCAGTCAACATATCTTCGCGCTCTCATATTTAATAATCGCTCCAAATACTCCCGGGCATTCTTTTCTCGGCTGGATGCGGCATAGACCCAGCCAAAGTTCCCAAGAACCAAGGGGTCTTCAGTTTTGGGATTTGAAGCCATGAACTTTTCAACCTGAGAAATGGCCTCTTCGTACTCTCCCTTATAAGCATAAGTCATCGATAGAATAACCTGCGCATAATAGTAGTTCGGGTCCATTTCGAGCGCTTTCTTGAACTGGACAATCGCTTCGTCAAAACGTCCGGCATTGCTGTATCCAAATGCCCCAAGGAGGTAGACGGGACCCGGCGCGGCCGGGTCAAGCTCTTGGAGGCGCCTAAGCATTTTGATTGCTTCGTCAAATCTTCCTATTACCGACAGATACATTGGGTAGTCAAAATAGACGTCCCTGCTTTGAGGGCTCATTTTAAGGGCGCGCTGAAATTCGAGTTCAGCGCCGGGGACATCCCATTCGAAGATAAACTTGATTAAGCCGAGCAGGGCGTGTCCTTCACCCAGCGACTGATCCAGCTCCAATGCCTTTAGCACGGCGCCCTTGGCTTTTGGGTAGCCATCTTTGGGCGCTATGTTGCAGTCATAGCCAAGAAAAGCATAGCAATTGGCTAGACCCACATAGGCTAGCGCGAAGCTTGGGTCTTTGGCTATGGCCTGCTCGAAGTAACCGATGGCCTTATAGAAATCCTGCTCGCTCAATTTGTTTAGCCAGTACCGGCCCAACAAATAGGAATTGTAAGCCTCAAGATTTTCCGTAGGGCGCTGCGTAAGATTCGTTTTATCGTCTCCCAGCAGCTGAATTTTCATCCTGTCAACCACAGACAGAGTGATCTCATCCTGGATGGAGAATACATCCTTGAGTTCCTTGTTGTACTGCTCGGACCAAAGGAGTGAATTGTCATCGATATCGGTGAGCCGGGCGGTCACCCGCAGGCTGTCGCCCGCCTTTTGAATGCTGCCGTCCAGGACCGCACGGACATTCAGCTTTTTCCCGATCTCCTGGATGCTGAACTCCTTGCTTTTCAGAAAGCGGGAAGAGTCCTTCCCCGCAACCCGGATATCTTTAAGACTCATCAGGGCGTTGATGATGGATTCCGCCAACCCGTCACAAAAATATTCCTGGTCTCTTTGTGGACTCAGGTCTTCAAAAGGAAGGACGGCGATCGACTTTGCTGCAATAGCGGCTGCCCCGGTTTCTTTTTTCGGGATTAAACGCCAGAGAAGAACGGCGGCAACGGCCAAAATAAGAACAATAAAAGCTGGAACGAGAACTCTCCTGACATTAAACTTAACCGTGATTTCTTTTGAGGTAAGGGGCCTTTTCTTGGGAATGATCCGGTCTGTGCTGGGAAGACCTTGCTTGATCCTCTCCAGGTCAGTACCCAAGTCCGCGGCACTCTGATATCTTTTCTCCCGGTCTTTCTCCATACAGCGGAGGACGACACGACTGAGATCTTCAGAGATTTGGGGATTGAGCTTCTTCGGCTCAAGCGGCGCCTCGTACCTATGCTGATGAGCGATGCTTAAGGGGGTGTCCCCCTCAAAGGGTACTCTCCCTGTCACCATTTCATAAAGAATCACACCCAGTGAGTAGATATCTGAACGCTGGTCAGCCTCTTTACCTTCCACCTGTTCGGGACTCATGTATTCAGGTGTCCCGATCATCACCCCGGCGCCCGTAATGCCTTTCCCTTTAAGCGATCGGGCAATGCCGAAGTCCATGATCCGGGCATTCCCCTCTTTATCGATCATGATATTGGAGGGCTTCAGGTCCCGATGGACGACTCCCAACCGATGAGCTTCGGCCAATCCTTCACATACTTGCTCGGCTAGGAATATGGCTTTGGGGATATCTAGTTTCCCTGACCTTCGAATAAAGCTCTTGAGATCTTCGCCGGCTACATACTCCATGGTGATGAAATGAGCTCCTTCATCCTCCATGAGCTCATACATTTTGCAGACATTTCGGTGGGCGATCTTCCGAGCCAGTTTAAGCTCATTGCTGAACCTTTTAATGGTCTCTTTATCTGCAGCGATCTCAGGCCTGATGAGCTTGAGGGCGATTTCCTCGTCGATCTTCTTGTCAAAGACCCTGTAGACCTTGCCCATACCGCCTTTGCCAAGTTCTTCAATGATGTCGTAACGGCGGGCGAAGATGCTACCTCTGGCTAGCTCCTTGATCGGAGTATCCAGCGTTTCTGTAAATTCCCAGGAAACATCCCTGAGAGGCGGCAGCTGAGTCCCACACTCACCGCAGAATTTTAACGTCTCGGGATTCTCGGAATGACATTTCGGGCACGTGGTGGCCACGGTTTTTACCCTCCCTGGTGGGAGAATAATATCAAGGAAGAAGAGGGTGAGTCAAATCGTTGTGGGTCTGACCATGATCGGCTTGACATTGATGAATATCGCGATTTAACATCCGCTCCAGGGGACAAGGTAAATGTGGAGAGAAATACCATGACCATTTCAAGACGCGATTTCATCAAGGGCGCTTCATCGGCTGTGATGTCCGGTGCCGTGGCCCCGCTTTGGCCGAAGGAGCTCGTCCGTCCAAATTCCCAGCAAGGCGCCGGAAAATCTGCGGCCAAGCCGGCCACTTTCACACTGGAGTATTATGCCGCGCACTCCATCAATTACCTTGAACGCCTTGTCGATGTGGACGGTCTTCCGTATTTCAACGTCTTTTGGACTCAGCGCGCCGAAGCCGCGCACGACTGGCCGGATTTCGGCGACGTGATGACCCGGCAATGGCAGGGCGCCGTCATGCTCCGCCGGATGGCTGGCCGGGAAGCCGCCACCGAAAAAGTATGGCGGCGGAAGGTCTTGTCCTTGATCGATCCCTCCGACGCACTTCTCCATCGCCCCGCGACTTCCTACAGCAAGCCGGTCGCCGATTGGGGAGATGCATCCTTAACCCTTTATGCCCTGGTCACGGCCGCCGTCGACAGCGGCGACGATAGCCTGCGGCAGGCGGCACAGAAAATGGCCGAGGGGATGTTGAACGGGGTTCGCTCCGGCCGCTTCCCGGGAGATGGTTTCGCGATCAAGAGTCTCCTGGTCGCGGCGCGCCTGCTCGGATGCGAAGTGGGTCTGGAGGCGGCCCGCATTCTTGTCGACCGCTCGATCGTCAACGGCCCCACTTTCACTCCGGACAACACCTTTGGTCCGTCAGGGCACATGCACGGCAACCTGAGGTCGATGGTCGGGGCCGCCGACTATGCTTTGACAACCGGAGACCCCGTCCTCTACAGCCGCGTGGACGCCCTTTATCGGTACGTCAAGACGACCGGCACGAGCTTCGGCTTCCTGCCCGAAGTCATCGGACGACAGGGCGACATCATCGCCTGCGAGACCTGCGCCCTTATGGATTTCGCGGGCATCGGTGTCACTCTCGCCAACCATGGACATCCTGAGTACTGGGGCGACATGGAACGGCTGGCGCGGAACCATTACGTGGAGGGCCAGGTGCGGGACACCTCCTGGCTGGAGTCCGATAACTCCCGCCCAGATACGGCGCAATTCACCTATCGCGACATCGGCGGACGCATCCTGGGCGCTTGGGCGGGCTGGAGTTCGCCGAATCATATCCTGGCCGGCCGCGAAACGCTGAACGCGCACTGGGGAGGTCCGGAACTGAAGAACAAAACGCGGGCTCTCCAGAACTGCTGCGGGGGCTCCGGCTTGCATGGATTGTTTATCTTGTGGAAGAACGCCGCGCGGTTCGAGGTCGGAACCCTGTCCGTCAACATGCATATTGACAAGAAACTGCCCCAAGCGGAGATTCACTGCGAACAGCCCTACCGCGGCCTCCTTCGGATCGCCCTGAATGTGGACAGCGGCGTGAGAGTCCGTATTCCGGAGTGCACCAGCGCCGCCGAGATGACTGTCCGCGTGAACGGCGCGGGTTTGCCGAACGCCGCGCGGCCGTTCGGGAATTATCTTGAGTTGGGACAGCTTCGCGCCGGGGACCGGGTCGAAGTGGCTTATCCTCTGCCGATCAGGACCGAAGATATAGTTGTCGGCAATCCGGGATTCAGGCAATGGCGCTATCGTGCCACCTGGAAGGGGGATACCGTGGTCCGGATGGAGCCCCTAGATAACGACGTAGAAACTGCTTACTCCGATTTTGACAAAGCTAAGGTGGGGGTTTTCTATGGCCAAAAAGGCCCGGGCCAATTGTACCAGCGCGAAGAGATGCTAAAGGAGATTCAACCTGCCGAAGCGGAACTCCAACCTGACGACGGCGGATTAGATTTCTGGAAAATCAAGTAATCTAAAAGCCCTGAAAAGCATTTGATGAAAGATAAGGTGAATTGGAGGGGCGTTCGCCTTCAGATCTCTTCGATCTGGCTCGTGATGACGCGGCGGAAGGCCTCGACGACCTCTGGATCGAACTGGCGGCCGGTCTGGTCGACAATTTCCTGGACGGCCTCCCACGGCGGCTTGCCCTTCCGGTAGGGCCTGTCCGTCGTGATCGCGTCGAAGGCATCGGCGACGGCGACGATCCGAGCGCCCAGCGGGATCTCCTTCAGCGCCTCGCCGGACGAGTCCGCAGCCCTCTCGAAATAGCGATGGTGGGCGACGACGATCGGGACGACCTCCTGCAGGACCTCGCCGACTTGCGCCAGGATGACCCCCCCGCGCTCCGAGTGACTGTCGACAAGGTCTTTCTCCTGCGGCGTCAGTGAAGCCGCCTTTTGGA
>Ga0315289_10014416_pt1 | contig 11034 bp, 9 predicted proteins | sample YL17G11_40_MG_FD_203452 | JGI IMG/M metagenome (GOLD analysis project Ga0315289, IMG submission 203452) | Sediment microbial communities from Yellowstone Lake, YNP, Wyoming, USA - YL17G11_40 | ecosystem: Environmental > Aquatic > Freshwater > Lake > Sediment | place: USA: Wyoming | collected...
ATCCTCAACACCGGCCACGTTGTATTTCCCGGTGTAGATTTCGTTGGTCAGCACGTCCCTTATGGCCCTCGCGTTCCATTCCTTGCCATTTTTCGTTGTTATCATCCTCTTGTTCAACTCGAACGCGACTTGAGGCATCGACTTCTCGCGCAAGTACATCTCGAAGATTCTCCGAACGAGCCTGGCTTCTTTCCTGTTCACTTCGAGCATCCCGTCCTCCCTCTTGTCGTAGCCGATTGGAGGGTGGGGATTCGGCCACTTGTGTCGCTTTGCCAGGGCGTGCAATCCTATCCTCGCCCTTTCCCCTATCATCTCGCGCTCGAGCTCGGCCACTGAGGCTAGGCTCCTGAAGTTGAACCTGCCCACAGAACTAGTCGTGTCCAAGTACTCAGTGACGCTGCATAGGCCGACCCCCCACTCGCGGAGCGTCCTCTCGATGTTGACGAGATCCACGAGCGACCGGCAGAACCTGTCGAGCTTCCAGAAGACTATCGCATCAAACTTTCCCTCTCTCGCCTTCTCGAGCATGAGCTGGAACTTGGGCCGGTCTGTGGTCCCGCCACTCTCGCCCTCGTCAACGAACACGTACTTGGCAACCCATCCCTTCTCGTCGCAGTACTTCCAGCAACGGTCCACCTGCTCCTTGATGCTGTAGTTGAATTTCTGGTTGGGGGAGGATGTTCTAGCATAGATGGCGGCATAGACAATTTCGTGCCCATCGTTTCCTTTTCCTTGATTCTCCTTCTTCATACCTAAATCCCTATTTACCTATTTAGGTATGGGCATTTAAGCTTTACCCTATTTTAGGAAAAAGCTAAATAGGGAGAAATGTATTTAGATTTGGTTATCATGGCGAAAGACAAGGCGACGCTAAACATAGACCCTGAGCTCCACCGGGAACTCAAGATCGAGGCCGCGAAGCAGGGAGTAAAGATGAGCGAACTTGCGCAGCGATTACTAAAGGAGAGCTTGAAAAAACACGGCAATTAGTAGTAGAAATGCACTTGTGAGCTACTGACAGTGAGACGCTTTAGCTAGTCTGTAGCCTCTTTGGCTCCTGCAATAAATTGGTTATGATGATTGAGGGTGTGGAAAATGAGTAAGTATGATCAGATTCCATTGAGAAAAATAAAAGCCAGGGTTGAACATATTTGCTTGAAATGCAATAAACTCATTAAAATCGGTGACGTTTATTATGCTCAAAAAGACAGGTTTTTGCACTCTCTGAGTAATAAGAAATTTTGTAAAAATTGCTACTCAAAATTTGGAGAAAACCTATTAAAAGAAAAACACACGAGGGAAAATGTTCCAAATCAAAGCAGCTTAGAAATATGGACAAAATATAACCCAAATATTAAATCAAGTTAAACTAGACGTCATCTTGACAACGTTTTCCCGATCTCTTCCCACCACTCGCGACCCTCGCTTAGCAGCGGCGGAGAGCCAGAAGGGCACCCCTCAGCTGAAGAAGATGCGCGAGGAGGCGAAGGGGCACCTCGTCGAGAGGGTCGGCAGGGACCTCCGCAAGTGGGCGGGGATTTTTATGTGCAAAAAATAGGGACTTTAAGCAAAATTTGGGACTTTGGCAGACGGGACTTTATTAGCAAAGCCTAAAAAAGCGTTAAATATTGATTTAATTATCTGGGTAACCCATCCTATTGCGTATTTTATATTGTGAGAATAAATGTTTATGTGTATCCGAGCTGGTGAGAATAAAATGCGACTTTGGTTGAGAAAGGAGATGAACTCCACGATTAGAGAAGCGCATAGACTTGGAATCGACCTCGCGAGAACTCCCTCGAAAGATTCTACCCTCTTCGAATCCCTTGTCTTTGGGGGGCTGATAATCAAATGGATCAAACTTGGATATCGTCCAACTTCTCGAACGCTCGACATGTCAATCACAAATACTATTCCATACCGAAGGATCACTCAAGCTTCTCATATAGGAGAACGAGTCTCCCGGGCTGACCTCGTCAAGTGGGCGACTCCTATTATGGGCCTTGAACGCCAGCATGAGTACCTTTCTGTTTTCAGACAAGGCTCGCCGCTGCTTATGGGAAGGGAACGACCAGACATATTAGTTTACAACGTAAGATTCGAGGTCGAAGCGTCAGAAGATCTCCTGATGGGACAGCTAGTTACTGTGAAGTGGAACGGAGACCGCGAGGAAGGTTATAGATTATACTCAGTAATCTGCAATTCAGAGGGGCCCATTTGTAGGCGGTCAAATGGAGAACGCCCTTCTCCCGTACTTGGCATTGAGATTTCACTTGACAAAAAATGCGATAGGCTACTGGAGCAAGTTCAAGTCCTTAAGGCGGCCGGCAGTAAGGCAATACACGTGTTTCTGGCGCATCAGAATCCTTGCCCGGCAGGAACTATGCCGAAACAGGTCCGAGTGCACAACGTATCCACATCTGATTCATTTAGACGGGCAATTGCAATTGCCGCAGGTGGGGTCTGAGTGAACTCAACAATCAAGGGTGAAGGGTTCCACCACAGGAGGGGACGGTCTGTTAAAAGAGGAGAGGTATGCGAAATGCTGGTCCAAGCAGCCGCAGAACTTGCGTTTCCAAAGCAGGAGGGATGGATTGTTTTACGACAATTCGAACCCCAATTCTCCTCGGCCACAGTAGTCGACACTTTCGATATTGGGATTTTTTTACGACCAGATTCAAAAGGGGCTGCAAAAAAGGCGCTAATTCTCCAAGTTACCCAGTGGCCAGACATGCCGAAAGTTAAAGAAGAACCAAATAAATCTTATGAAGTTCACGAGACATTAGAGGAGATTACTTACCTTGGATCAAGAGTGAGGGGGGACGCCCCCACATGTATCAACCTTCCAAAAGAAAGTGCATTCGGCAACATCGTGTTTGGTAATAGGCGCTACGTGAGAAAGTGGATTCCCTTGCACTTTAATTTGTTTTTGGACTTCGTTAGCTATCCATCGTACAGAAATGAAGATGGACAAATCCAGACTGGACTGTATGACGACTTGGAACGCTTGGCCGCCGATGCCGACGACGATGAGGCTTTATTATCAAGACTCAAGGAAGAGGTGCAAGAAAACAACGGCGGTGCTGTCGCTGGCGCCGGGAATCGACTTTGGAAACAGTTCTTTCGGTACAAAACTCAAGACCTGCCTCTCTCAAAGCTCGCGACACTAGAGTACCAAGCAAGAGAAAAGTATCGCAAATCCGACCGCTTTAAAAGTGATATAAATTTCCTCAAAACTCAGATTGCCAAGGGTGGCCTCCCAGCTTCGCGTTTCAAACTGAAGGATACTTTCTTAGACACAGAATCTCAGGCGCCACTTGAATGGAAACAAATCATTGACGCCATCCGGGTCCGGGCGGCGGAGGAGATACCAGAGGTTAATGTTGGGCGCAGATTGCTAGAAGATGCATATTCACTTCTGCCTCTTATTTTGAAGGCGTGCCAGGATAAGGATCAAAGCACCTTACTTGACCTGTGGAATCATGTAGATTCACCACATAGAGTTGCCTATAGAGAGATAATGCTTCATCTTTTAGGAGGCGCCACTGATGATTTTTATAATAGCGTTGTGACCGAACAGACTTTCTCTCGTAAGGTGTTCGACTCAAGAATCACTAATAGCATCCTGGCTAGAATCATGGAAGGCATCGCGAAAAACGCACCAGCGAGTGCAGAATTGCGTAAATGGATCCAAGCTAAGAAAACGGAAATTGGAAAGGCTTTCGAATACATGGCGGTCAATGGTACCAAGAACACTCCGACGAAATGGGCGTTAGACCACCTACTGAGAGCTAAGCCAGGCCTGAAGAAGAAGGTCAAAACAGGTGGCACCTGGCCGACTTATACTTTTGATGCAGTCGAATCCGAAATGTTGGAAAAGTACAGAAAGTCTTTAGGGATTAGCCCCATGGGTATACGCCGCACAAGCTTGAGGGCCGAATTCACTCATCTTGGGGCGGTCTACACCCACCTCAAGTCTAAGCCGACCTCGCAGGAGTCAGGCAGAAGAGCGAAGGAAGAGGGTAACAAAGGGTGGTTGGGCAGGATGGTTATTGAACGCCGTTCAAGGGAAGACTACTCCTTCCGCTTTTCTGACCGGAACTTGTGGATTTGGGTCGACGGAAACTGGAGCGACCCGTTGCATCTGGAGCGCCTCGTAGAATGTGGCTGGCGCGTTTACCTTGATCCAAGAGATATGATTACGGACTTGGCGAGTCTTTCCTAGTTACGAACACTTCTGAGTCTTAGCCTAGTTTCTCTGTACCACTTCCAGACTTGCTTCCTTTCTGATTCGCTCAGCCCGTATGCCGTTGATGCGATGTAGGATAGTTTACGATACCAATACTCAGGCACATGGGTTTGTGCAGAACGAGCCTCGAAGAAACTTTTTGCTAGCGAAGCTAATTCGTGAGGTAGTTGCTGGGGATCGGGTATAGGCAAATCCCGCAGGTCTTGATTCTTGAAATGAGCAGTCCGATTGATCAGATGCTTTACAAGGAAAAGGCATGGCGGGCTATTAAGGAGCCCTAAGAGTGCCCACTGCGTCCCCTCTTTCATCGATATCAACGGGTAATCTGCATCGAACACAGCATTCATCGATTTCCTGAAAATCGGGCAGTATAGACCGCTCGCGGAGAAGTTTATGCCAGGTTGGAAATATAGTTTCATATTGCGCATCCCAGACCTCAATGAATACTCTCTTACTGCTGCCTCATCCCATCTCGCAAAATAACGCTCAGGGGTGGCAAAGTCGGTTGGCTCGCCTTCGATTATAGTCGGACCGCCTTTATCAAAAGGTATTAGGACTATCTTGTTGGACTTGACTCCGTGTTTCTTCTCCGATGTAGATAAGGTCGATTTCATCCGCGCATTTCCTTTAGCACAGAGCTTCTCGGCATTTTCCTTGCTGAAAACGAACTCGCTGTTTTTATATGTTTTCAAGCCGGCGGAGGAAGTTATCCCCCATCGGCCGGCCGGCAACACTTTGACAGCGCCATGAGTCAGTAAGTCTGGGGCCTTGAGAAATCGATGAAACGAGTGTGGGGCCACGGGGATGCGGATTCCCACGTTCTTTTTGATATCTCCCGCATTGACGCTATATAGTTTGGTCTCACGGTCTCGTTGTTCCAACGAGAACAATTCTACCCTCAAGTCTTCTGATGGGACTATCGGACCTAGAATCAGTACGACTGGGTCAGAAGTGTATGCAGCCATCTTAAACCATCTATCTCGAAGTATCGTAATCTGGATTATGCGGCGTTGAGCGAGGATAAATTCCCGAAACCTGACGAATTTCATTGAGCTGAGCCAAGTGCCGGGCAGGAGAAACCCCAGTGTTCCCTCTCTTCGGAGGAAGCGCAGGGACCGGGCCACGAACTCGAGCGAGATGTCAGGGAACTCTGCCGCCGCGGCTTTGGGTTGTCTGTATAGACCCCAAGGCGGGTTCCCGACAATAAGGTCGTATAATTGACCTCTTGGCGGTTCCCATGAAGATAGGAAATTCTCGTTGAACAGTTTGATGTCGAAATTCTCTCCACGGGAGATTAGTTGGGAAATCTGGCGACGAGAAGCTGATATAGCCCGTGGTTCAATATCTATTCCAACTAGGTGGGTTTGAGTGTCTTGCGCGTTTTTGAAGATGCTAATTGCCTCCGCTAAAAATACACCAGCACCCACTGCGGGATCAAGAATGTGGTTTTCATATTGGGTGGTGCGTGCTCTGGAAGAAAGATTACACAAGTTGATAGCTTTCTTGAGAACATATCGTGCTAGATGTGATGGAGTAAAGAAGGCACCCAACACTTTCCTGCGAGACACTTTGTCGCATCTTGAAATAGTTCTATGGTCTGCCGCAGTTTCTTTAATCAACATCTCTTCCAAGGGATGGAGTTCCACTTCAGCTGCATTCTGCCCCCTCAATGAATCACCTCTGGAGCGATAGGAAGATTTCGCCTACCGGCCCCTTGGAAACTTTCACATGATCGTTTAGAAGACCTAGGAGTTTCTTAGGCGAGGGAGGTTCGCATATTGCCTCATGAGCCAGCATTAATCTTACGACATGGCTATGGATATATGGGAGAGACCTCTGATACTTTGGTACTTGTTCCTTCTCCATTCCTTTCAGCAAGTTTGTTGCTAAAAAAAGAGCAAGACGATCTGACTCATCTCCAGGGAGGTCACAGCAAAGCACTGGGCGCGTAGTTTCTTTGGTCGGCTTAATTGCATGAATGACTGGATCGAAACGGCTAGTGAACTCTGGATGTACAGTCTGATTCCAACTACCATGCCCCTTGACTATACCTGTAACTGCCACGATTCTAAAGCCCGCTTCTATAACTCCTTTTTTGATGCCTAACCATAGCAACGGGGATGTATTGTTAAACAAGAGGCAGAGGAAATGCCCGCGCTTCAGCACGCGATACATTTCAGCGAGTGATTTCTTCATCAACTCAATGTAGTCTTCTTCCGTTACCTTTCGAGTGGGGTTTACTACGATTTCAGAACGTGTGTCTGTGAATTGACCTAGGAAAGCCTCTGGGATGAAGTTCAGTTCTGCGTATTGTAGACTGTCGCCAAACGGGGGATCAGTTACGATGAAATCAACAGATTCAGATAGAATGTGCGTGAGGCATCTTGTATCTGCTACTCGGATATTCCTAAAGTCATTTTGTGTCATTTTAACACGTCCGAATCTCATTTGCTGTGAAGCTGCGATGATTTGAGACTTGAGTTTAATGACTTTGTCAACCCTTCTTTCCCAGACTTTGAATGGATTCTGTTCCAAAAAGAGTGGTGGTAAGTACAATGTGCCAGGTATGTTGCTTCTACCGTCTCTCTGTGGCCGGCATCGAACCATTCTTGAGGAGGTGAATAGGCCCGCTGTAAAAGCAAACTGGAGTGCAACCCGGGCACGCGTATCATCTACTTGCAGAATGGCATCCCATAGTTTACATAGCGCATAGAAGTTCCGCTTCGTGAAAAAAGAAGATACTGTATTTGCGAACTTGTGATTCCCTGTCCTGTATTGTTCGCCCCACGCGCCACCGAAAGGCATGTTCATCATAGGCAGATTATATTTAGGATTCGAAGGAAGTTCAGCACATCTTTTCAACAATTTTCGTCTCTCCGCCTTTGAGAGCTCAACTTCCCTTTGGGTGGTACCACAAGCGACACACTTGTAAGCCACACTGACTGGCTCTGAGAATGCTTCTCGAGCCGCTGATACCGGAACCGTTTTCCCACATTTAGGACACTTGACTGTACCATAGCTACTAGCACCTTCGTCTCGGGACTTCGGATTAAGTATCCAATGGACTTGACAAAAGGGGCAGGTAAACTCATCCGACCAAATCCAATAGCTCGCTTCTACTCTCCGTCCGCAGGTGTGGCAAGTAACCAAATACTCCTTTCGAACCCGAGTGAGAGATGCCAGCACTACTTTTTGTGCATCTATGATTTGCGCAGGAGCACAATACTCTGTATGCCCTCTTGCAATATGGGCGGCGTAAGGGCTTAAGTCGGAAATCAGAAAATGTCTGCCTGTTAGAATTGATGCCAAGCCCGTTGATCCACTCCCACAGAATGGATCAAGCACGACCTCTCCGGGCTCTGTGTAATACTTAATGAGGTCCTTCAGGATAGAAACTGGGACCTTTGTATGATACGGATGAACGAGATAGAACTGGTCCCCCTTTCCTTTTTCGGCCACCAGCTCGCGTTCTAGCGGCTTTCTTAGGACCTGACTAGCAGTAGTCTCTCGTTGAAATAATTTAGAGGGCTTAGGGCTCTTATCGACAGCATTTGTCATTCCCTGACCTCCTCATCCCTAACTTCAGAAAACCGTGCCTCCCCCCGTTCGGCGTAGGCAAGCGCCTCCGAACCCCTTGGGGTAATGAAGTATTTGCCTCTGGGGCCTTCTTGATCGGCCCAACCAACCTTTATTAAATCTGAAAGCGTCGAACGAGTCGAGCGAGTGGAGCCGTTGGGCCCCACAATATTGACATCCATTCGCCTAAAACCAAGAGGCCCGTCCGTCTTTAGTGCCCTCAGGATGAGTAAGGTATACTTTTTCCCGATGAGGGCGTGGACTTCTCCTACCATATCCGGCAAACCACCTTTACTTGCCAATATACCCCCTCGCATATTTAACTTACTATATTTATTAAAGTATATTTACATTTATAAATCTATCTATCTGGTTTTAGGAAAATCGGCTGGGAGCAACATCACCGTTTTGAGGATTGCAGACTGGCAACTTGCGAAACGGGGGATGTTACTCAAGTGGAAATGAGGGGGACTGGGGTAAGGAAGCGGTTGCAGACCGGCAGCATCTCGCGGAGGGGAAATCAGAATCGAGGGTCAATCTACTTTGTGATCTACTTAATTAAGGGGAAAGTATCGTTAAGAGTTAGCGCGAGTCTTGTAGCAGTCCATCTGGTTATTTTTCCCTTTTTATAGCTTTCTTGACTCGAATCTCAAATTCAGCCCTAGGCTGGTGAGGCCCGCCAGCCGCACCACAAGACTAAAAACTCAAACCTATATACGACAAAAATTAATTTATTATGACAAAAATAGACGAGGGGGATGGTATGCCAACGTGGATGCCCACAACTAAAGACATTTCGCTTTTGTACCAGTTGTATAAAGATGGCCAGCTTACTTTGGCTCCAGAGTTCCAAAGAAGTTCAGTGTGGCCTACAAGAGCAAAAGCTTATCTTATTGATACGATTCTTAATAGAAAATCAATCCCACAATTGTTTTTTCGGAGAATTGTTGATTCGAACACTGGCAGGCCCAAGTACGAAGTAATCGATGGTCAACAAAGACTAAGAGCTATTTTTGGATTCCTTGAAGGAGAATTTTCTCTTATAGAAAGCAAGTCTCAAGAATTTTCAAATAAAAAATTTAGAGATCTTTCTCCTCCCTTGCGTGATCGGATACTCAACTATGATTTACTCATACAGGAACTTCATGGATATACTGAAGGCGACATTACAGATACTTTTATTCGAATGAATCGTTATGTTGTCAAACTGAGTCCCCAAGAACTTCGCAATGCGCGATTCACAGGCGTATTTAAAAATTTCGTTGAAAATCTCGCTAGTTGGACTTTTTGGACTTCAAACAGAATATTTACAGGAGCACAGATAAGTAGAATGAAACACACTGAATTTGTAGCTGAGATAGTTATTTTGTTGGTTGAAGGTCCACAAGATAAAAAACAATCCATAGATTTGTATTACAAACAGTATTCGGGTTCGTTTCCAGAAATGAAATCTATTAAGAAAAAACTTAGGAAATATATTACGTATGCCAAGAAAATTTTGCCAAATATAAAGGACACGAGATTCAAGAAAATGTCCGAGTTCTACTCTATTATCGGAGCATTAAAGCAGCTTGAACTCAAAGGAATAAAATTATCAAAATTAAAAATTATATCTGCGAGAACGCTGCTTGAAAAAATGGATCAAGATTTGCGAATGGATCCACCCCCCGCACATTTTAGTGATTACCTTATCGCTGCAAGTCGGCAGACAGACAATATCAAACCTCGCACGATTAGAATTGACACGATTACAAACCTTCTCTTACAAGCAGTAAAAAGTTGAAAACGATGGCCAGTACCGTCGTCCAAAAATTTATGGTAAAATACAAACAAGATTTAGCCAAGACTAAACAAATTGCTAAGAATCTCGAAGTTGTCCTTGCTTGTATTTTAGATAAAGAAGACATTACTTATCAAAGTATTCGTTCAAGAAGAAAGGGTCCTTATTCTGTTGAAAGAAAAATATTAGAAAAAAAATACAAAAATCCGAGAGATGAAATAACTGATTTCGTTGGTGCAAGAATTGTTGTTTATTATGAAGAAGATATCCCAGTCGTTGAAAAAACAATTCGTGAATATTTTCATGTTGATGATTCTCGCTCAGTCGATAAAAGAAAAACTTTGGGTTTACGAGAATTTGGTTACAGCGCACGACATTTCGTTGCCCAAACAAAAAAGCCCAAGTTGATAATGCCGGAATATGAAAATTTGAAAGACATTTTTTTCGAGATTCAAGTTTGTACTGTATTGGAACATGCATGGGCTGAAATCGAACATGAAATTGTTTACCATTCCACGGTAACGTACCCCGATAGTGTAAAAAGAAAATTTGCTGCTCTGGCAGGAGCCATCGAGATTCTTGACCACGAGTTTTCAACGTTACGTAAAGAAGAATCCAATTTAATATCTAAATACATTAACGATCTAAAAACAAAACCCTATCACAAACCTTTAGACAAAGCATGGATGATTGCAATATTGGAACACATTTATCCAGATCGGCAGGGTTGGATAAAAGCGGAAGCCGAAGGAAAACCGTTAAAAAAAGAGTTGGGCGATAGATGTTGTATCGCTCTTAAACGCGTGGGTATCAAAGATACGTCTTCATTTCAAAGACTTTTAAACAAAAAAACATTAAAGGGTGCTATTAAAACATATGCAATCAACGAAGGAATACGTCCGGAAAAGGTTTCACATTTTGCGATTGTTGTTCTCGCGTTGATTTTACATAACCAAAAAATCATTAAAAATGAGTTTGACGATTTTTTGGAGGATTTGCCAATGAAAAACACATTTGAAAGTATTTGCAAAAAATCGTCTTGAACTTTAATGAAAGAGCTTATCATATGTATAACAAAGAACTTGCGCTTGCCCGCCGCACCACATTATTTGATATATAATTTAACTCTCTTTGACAATTGGTATTTCCTATTCGCAAGTTCAACATATTTTTCCTTTTCAAGTTGATTTAATGCGAATTTAACCTCAGCTTCGTTTAGACTTAAATTCTCAATTATTCTCAGCCAACAAGGTTAACATCTTCTGATCCGTAGGTTGCAAACGGGCAACCTATTTTCTGCATCCAGCTTTGGTTTCCGTAAGTACTTCCTATGGTATCTTTATGTACTCGTATGCCTGTGTAACTGACTCGAACGCGTAATGAACCCTCTGGAAATTGCGTCTGAACTCCTTAACATCCTTGGCAACGC
>Ga0315289_10014417_pt1 | contig 11033 bp, 9 predicted proteins | sample YL17G11_40_MG_FD_203452 | JGI IMG/M metagenome (GOLD analysis project Ga0315289, IMG submission 203452) | Sediment microbial communities from Yellowstone Lake, YNP, Wyoming, USA - YL17G11_40 | ecosystem: Environmental > Aquatic > Freshwater > Lake > Sediment | place: USA: Wyoming | collected...
GTCTGGTGCGCCCGACAGGACTTGAACCTGTAATCTACGGCTCCGGAGGCCATCGCCTTATCCAGTTGGGCCACGGGCGCGCACGCCGGCAAGTATAGCAGAAAGGCCGACCCTGTACAAGGTCGGCCTTTGGCTCAGCGCCTCACAAAACAGGTCTCAGAGCTCAGCTATTCCACCGTCACACTCTTGGCCAGATTCCGTGGCTGGTCCACGTCCAGGCCCTTGCCATCTGCCGTGTAGTACGCCAGAAGCTGGAGCGGCAATGAATAAATAACCGGGGAGAACAATTCTTCGACCGATGGCATCGGGATGAAGTCCGTGGCGATGTCCTGTGCTCTCTTGTCTTTCTTGTCGGCTAGTACCACGAGGGGTGAATCGCGCGCGATGGACTCCTGCAGATTCGAGTAGATCTTCTCGTACAGCGCCCCCTGGGGAAGAATGCCCACCACGGGCACATCCTGGTCCAGCAAGGCGATGGGGCCGTGCTTGAGTTCTCCTGCAGCGTATCCCTCGGCGTGGATGTAGCTGATCTCCTTCATCTTGAGCGCGCCCTCCAATGCAATGGGGTAGTTGACGCCGCGCCCAACATAGATCATGTCGTGGACTTTGTAGAACTTGCGCGCGATCGTCTCCATGACGCCGACATATTCGAGGACCTGCTCACACTTCTGGCTGAGACTGGACAACTGCGACGCATAGTGTGCTGATGTCTCTGCGTCGAGCGTGCCGTTGCGCTGTCCGAAATTGAGAGCTATGAGATAGAAAGCGATGAGCTGGGCCATGAACGACTTCGTGGCTGCAACGCCAATCTCGAGACCCGCCTGAGTAACGAACGTCACATCTGACTCGCGCGAAACGGTGCTCTCCGGACGATTCGTGATGGCCACAACCTTGGCACCAAGACTCCGTTGAAGTCGAAGCGCAGCGAGCGTGTCAATCGTTTCTCCTGACTGCGTGACAGCAATCCCCATCATCCCTGGACGAACAATGGGTCGCTGGTAGCGATATTCGCTACTGAAGCTCACCTCGGTCGGGATGCGTGCCAGTTCCTCCAGAAGGTACTTGCCTACGCGCGATGCATGGTACGACGTCCCTGCGGCGACAATCGAGATGCGGTCGGGAACCGGCTGGCCATTGAATTCCTCGAGCTCGACGTGGCCACTATCGATATCGATGCGGCCGTACAGTGTATCCCTGATGACGACCGGCTGTTCATTGATTTCCTTCAACATGAAATGCTTGTAGCCCTGCTTCTCAGCCGCGGAGGCACTCCACTGAACGGTCATGGGCGTCCGATCGAGGGCGTGCCCGTCATCAAGCGAGTAGAAGGCGTATCCCTTGTCGTTGATTTCGACGACATCCCCGTCGTGCAGCGGGATGATCCGGTGCGTGTACTCCAGGAGTGCCGGGGTATCCGAACCAAGGACCATCTCCCCATCGCCAACGCCGAGCACCAGGGGGGATAACCTGCGGACTGCCACGATACGACCGGGGAACACTTTGGCCAGAACGAGGAACGCGAAGGCTCCGTCAAGCTGCAACGCAGTCTTCCGCGCTGCATCGAGCAGGTCTGCGCCCGCGTCGATCTGCTCCTCTAAGAGATGAGAGATTACCTCGGTGTCTGTCTCGGAGACGAAGGCGTGTCCCTTCCGGATCAGATCGTCTCGGAGTACCTGGTAGTTCTCGATGATGCCGTTGTGGATAACAGCGATCGTGCCCTTGCAGTCCAGTTGAGGATGGGCATTCCTGTCCTCAACCTTACCGTGGGTCGCCCATCGCGTGTGTCCCATTCCGGTGGTGGCAGTATACTCATTTCCCTTGATGGCCTCTTCGAGAGCCCCGAGTTTGCCACGTTTCTTGACAACGACCAGCTCCCCCTTCTCGAGAATAGCCATGCCCGCCGAGTCGTACCCTCGATACTCAAGCTTGCGCAGACCCTCAATGATGACAGGGACTACCTTACGCGGTCCAACGTACCCTATGATTCCACACATGTCACTCCTCTCCTTGCTGACCAGCTGACAACAGGACACACTTCAGTCGGTCTGCCAGCGCCATCAGCCGGTCAGTGTCCTTGCCCTCCAGAAAAATACGCACCAGGGGTTCTGTCCCCGAAGGCCGTACGACCAGTCTGGCAGCATTACCCAACTCCATGCGCGCCGCTTCGACCGCAGCCACAAACTCCGGGCATGAAGCAATGGAGTTGTCTTTCACCCTGACATTCTCCGCAATCTGAGGATAGAGCACGACCTCGTCAACGATCTCTGACAGATCGCGCCCCATCCTGGCAAGATACCCCAGCACTGCCAGCGTGGTCGCCAGACCATCGCCCGTCACGTTCTGGTACATGTTGATGATGTGTCCCGACTCCTCGCCGCCAAGCACGAAACCGCCCTCGTTCAGGCGGTCCAGAATATAGCGGTCTCCAACGCTTGTCCGTTCGAGCCTGAGCCCATGGGGTTCCAGTGCCTTCTCCAGACCAAGGTTGGTCAGGACTGTTCCGACGACCGTGTTTCTGGTGAGTCGACCCTCTCCGGCCAACCCTAGAGCAAGAACGTACAGCATGACGTCCCCGGAGACACGGCGCCCGGTGTGGTCCACCATAATGACTCGGTCGCCGTCACCGTCGTGGGCAACGCCCAGATCCGCCTTCTCAGCCACCACCCGCGCACCCACGGCGCCAGGATGTGTGGATCCGCAGTCCTTGTTGATGAGCCTGCCATCCTGGTCTGTGTTCATCTCGATCACCTGCGCACCCAGCTGTCGCAGCAGCGCCGGTGTCGTATAGCTTGTTGCCCCGTGAGCGCCGTCGACCACGATCCTGATCCCCTCGAGCGAGACCCCTGGGTTATTCTGCCTCACGAAGGCAATGTATTCCTCGCGCGCATTCTCGACTCTGTGAGCGCCGCCCACTTCGTCGCCATGCACTCGTGAAGGAATGCCGAGTTCGACGAGGCCAAGGTTCCCCTCGATCGCTTCCTCGTCTGCGTCTGCCAACTTATGACCGCCAGGGCCAAAGAACTTGATCCCGTTGTACTCCGGAGGATTGTGTGACGCAGAGATCATGGCACCCGCCATGTATCGTGTCTCGTGAGCCAGAATGAGCGCGAGTCCTGGTGTTGGCAGTACTCCCAGGTAGTCTACGGACACCCCCGTCTCCATGAAGCCGGCACCAAGTGCCGCGGCAAGCATCTCCGACGAGACACGTGGATCCCATGCGATAGCGATGGTGCGATTTGTCTGCTGGGCAAGGCGTCCGTCGAAGTAGATCGATGCAGCCGCTCCCAGAGACAAGGCAAGCTTGGACGTGATTTGGGTGTTCACGACACCCCGGACGCCGTCCGTTCCAAAGAGACTCCTCTTAGCCATGCCTTAACTATAGGTCGCTTGAGTCTGCACGCAAGATGCATACTTCTAGTTCGACTTGGGGCCTCTCCTGGAGGCGTTCTCTCACTGAGTGCGGAGGGAGTATGCAGAAAGCCGAGGCCCTGAAGCCTCGGCTCGTGGTACGGCGATCTGTCGTTTCCGTCAGTTTTGCGGTGGCAGACTCCTGTGCAAGTGACGCTTCACCAGCCTGAGGACAATCCATGCGAGTGCCAAGATGAGAAGCCCATAGAAAGCAATGAAGACCACAGAGCCACCAAACCACGTCCAGAAGGCAGCCAATCCGTGTCCAAACCGGGCAAGGGACTGGACAAACGCCGATCCAAAACCTCGGGGTGCAACAAAGGCTTCGGTCGTCTGTGTGAGCTGAGCAGTGACCGTAGCGAGCGATGTGGCATTATCCATATAGCGCTGTTGCCCCTCGTACTGTTCGATCTGCGTGCGAACAGTGCGCAGCTGTTCCTCAACTGCCAGCATGTCCTTGATGTTCGTGGCTTTCTTCAGGAATCCTACCAGCTGCTCTTCTTCTGCCCGAAGAACCTTGAGGCGCGCCTGGATATCGATGTACTGCGACGTAACATCCTCCGAACCGCTGCTGCGGCTCGTAACGGTGCCAAGTCCAGCAAGTCCATTCATAAGCTCAGTGGCCCTGGCCGCAGGCACGCGCAGCGTCGCGGTCGCAACCACCTTAGTGTCCGACTTTTGGAGTGACGACTGTGCCACGAAACCGCCGTACTTGGCAACGAGGATCTCGCAGTCGCTGAAAGCCTTTTCCGCATCGACGACGTCAAGGCTGAGGCTGGCGCTGAAAATGATCTTGCGGTCTGCCGCCAGCTGATCGGCTGTCGTGGTTGAGGGTGGGGCCGAGGACTCCGTGCCAGTGGCCCCTACCAAATTGCCCTTGCCGGATGCCGCACTGTCGAACGCGGGCGAGACAGAGCTGCGCTTCGCGCATCCACTCACCCCTATGGCCACCATAGCGACGACGAGAATCAGCGCAAGAAATCGACGTACTCGCAGAGATTGAGTCATAGGTGCCTCCCTATCCGGAATGGGCGCGTGAGCGCCAAGTGTTCATGGAATGATATAAATAAACAACGATGAGGTACCCAGGCTGGTCGCCCAGAACATCGGTGAACATCGTGCGACTGTACGAAGACCCGAGGGCTCCTGCCCCATGAACCCATGAAGCGACATCAGAGCGGCGAATCCTGGGACCTCATCGGGCTCCAGCGTCAGGGCAACCTCGCTCGCCGGGACGGCAGTGTCGAGTTCGAGGGCAACGTCAGCATGCCTGGCTCTCAGCCACGTTACCAGGAGCTGTCTGCGCGCGACATTGCCCTCAAGGACGACGCGAAAAGATGGCGCCTGGCACGCGATGGCAAGAGCTGGGATGTTCTCAGAGCCGACAAGCACATTGGGAGCAGTGTCCGCAGCGCGGATCTCTGGATTCGGAGCGAATAGTGCTCCCTTTGATGTAGCAAGCGACGGCGTGCGCGGCAAGACGGCACCACCAACATACAGCACAGCAACGATGGCGACAGCCATGACAGGTGAGAATCCGAGCCATAGGCCCTGAAGCAAGCGGCGGCGCGAGCGGCGCATGCTGATGGCAGCAGTAACCGAACTCGCCAGTGAGCGATCCATCGGTGCAAACAGCGCCGATGCTTCGCGGCGCAACTCCGCCGGCAGCTCAAAAGGCTGCTCGTTGTCGCTCATCATCTCATTGGTCTTTCTCATATCATGTGCCATCACTCATCACCATTCATAAGACGTGCTCAACGCCCCAAGGTTCCCGAAAGCAGTTCACGCAGTTCACCGCGGGCACGAAAGACTCTGCTCTTGACGGTTCCCACGGGTACTCCGAGCCTGACAGCGGCCTCTTCATAGCTCAGGCCGTCCAAGTCGACGAGGGCAAAGGCCGCTCTGAACACAGGGTCAACCTTCTGCAGAGCGGCTCGAACAGCGGACTTGACCTCTTCCACATCTGGACCATCGCTGGCAGTCTGCGGCGCCTCGACCGTCAGCAGGTCAGCCTGAGCGTCGCCAGAACTCACGGGGTGCTGGGACCGTTTGCGCGCAGCGTCGATGCCGGCATTGGTGGCAATGCGATAAAGGTATGACGACAGTCGGGACTCTCCCCGGAACTTGGAGAGACTTCCGTACAGCTTCAGGAAGGTATCCTGTGTCACGTCATAGGCCAGATCACGGTCGAAGGTCACACGAACGGCCACCGAGAAAACGAATCCCTCGTAGTAACGCACGATGGTCTCGTACAGCTCGGTCCGCCCAGCCACGACCTCATCGATAGTCTGTGCGAGCTTCGGCATGTCATCCATGCAGCCATTATACGAATCTGGGGCACTCTGCATAGGAGCCAATGCCAGCCTGCTGCATCGTGAGCGCCAGTTTGACAGCTCTCAATCCGCACGTATAATGGGCGCGTGCCGAAGTGGCGGAACTGGCAGACGCAGCAGACTCAAAATCTGCCGGGGTAACACCCGTGTGGGTTCAATTCCCTCCTTCGGCACCATCCCAGTGATATGCCCCCCGCAAATCCCCCTTGACAGAGACTCCGTGGCTCACTATACTCTTATTATTAGTATTTCTAACTTTAGGAGGCAAGCAATGGTGGGAAGCAGACAGGAATCACAGCATTCATCGTATGACCTTGACCGGTTGCGCATCTACAATCTCCTCATGGCTCTTCTGCACCTTGGCCAGGCAGCTGTCATCGTCATCCTTGGATGGGGAAAGGGCCTCACAGTCCCCATTACGACGAACTACCTCAAGGCGGGTGGGCCGGGAGGAGCGCCCGTTCCTACGCCAGCGACCCTTGGCACCTTCCGTCTCGGCCCAGTAATTGCGCTGTTCTTGCTGCTGTCGGCAGTCGCGCACTTCGTGACCATACTGCCCGACGTGTTCGAATGGTACAAGGCAAACCTGCGGCGGGGCATCAACTACATCCGATGGTACGAATATGCATTGAGCTCGTCCGTCATGATCGTCATCATCGCCCAGCTGTCTGGCATGTATGACCTTTCCAGCGCCATCATGCTATTCTGTCTGAATGCGGCAATGAACTTGTTCGGGCTCATGATGGAACTACACAACCAGACGACAGCTCGGACCAACTGGACATCGTTCATCTTCGGCTCCTTCATCGGCCTCGTTCCCTGGGTCGTCATCTGCATGTACTTCTTCAGTGCCGCTGCCAGCGCGACGGGGACAGTCCCCACCTTCGTCTACTACATCCTTGGAACCATCTTCATCTTCTTCAACTGCTTCGCCATTAACATGCTCCTGCAGTACAGGAAGGTCGGCAAGTGGCGTGACTACATCTTCGGAGAGCGGGTGTACGTCTTGCTCTCACTGATCGCCAAGTCTGCCCTCGCCTGGCAGATCTTCTTCGGTGCCGTGGCCCGCAACTGAGTGAACCCGGCTCACTCGCAAAGCGGAACGCCCAGGCAGAGCCTGGGCGTTCCTGCTTCCAGCCTCACATGAGGTCTCAGTCCGGGATCCGTCCCCGCTTCACCAGGTCGTCTGCGACATAGCCCAGACCAACCTCACGTAGCCTCTGGGCTGTCGGCAGTCCGTTCTGGTCCCAGTGGTACGCCTGGTAGTAGCCGTCAAGGAGCTGGTCCACCATGGCTTGCGTCACTCTGGCACCAGCCGTCGGGCCATCCGGCATGGGCTCGAACATCCGGGCCGGCGGCTGGTCATAGGCACGTCCGAACCCATCGACCTCACGGGTCCAGAACGCTCGCGTCAGGTTCCACACCTTCTCGCTGAAGGCAAACAGCCCCTCCGTCGTGTAGTGCTGTCCGGTGACCAGGTTCAGCGCGGTGACGTAGTCCTCCCAGTCGACCTTCATCTCGAGCCACGGGAAGCGGCAGACGCCCAGCACCTCCATGAGAGGACGCAGGTGCTGCAAATCATACACGACCTGTCCCTTCCCTTCAATGGAGCCGCGCCCCATGTTGATGTCTTGCACAATGGCCCAAGCTCGCGTGTGCTGGGCTCCGATGTCTGAGGTCATATATGCGAGCATCATGGCCGGCGCAGCATGTGTATCATAGGCGGAGTAGTCCAGTCCTTTTACCTGCACGACATATTTCTCGGTATCCCTGCCGATGATGCGCGCGGCAGCAAGAGCTCCTTCTGCAAATGTCGCTCCGATACCCTGTCTGGCAGCGATGAGCCTGAGGAAAGCGCGTGCAGCATCCACGTTTCCCCATGTCATCTCCAGTCCACCGAAATCTTCCTTTGTCAGGATTCCCCGTTGATACAGTTCCATGGCAAAAGCTACCGCCGATCCAGAAGAGATGGAGTCCATACCAAGATTGTCCACATCGGCGTTCAGCACGGCAATTTCCTCGATACTGTCCATGCCGAGGTTGGAGCCCATCAGGCCGATCGTCTCGTACTCGGGGCCTTCGACGTAGACATCGTACTTCTTCGAGTATGTGTAGGTGGAACAGCCCAGAGGACATGCATAGCAGCCCTTGTCGCGCACGTACATCTGCTCTCGCATGTACTTGCCGTTGATACGGTCCTTCTTGGGGTACTGCGCATGCTGGAAGTTGTTGACAGGGATGACTCCGACGCTGTCACACCAGTCTGTGACATCCGTCGTGCCATACTTGGAGAAGGTCGGGAAGTACGCCTTGTTCTTCATGTAGTCGATGATAGAGGTCGTGTGCTTCTGCAGACCCTCGATGTTCGCGACCGGGATTGGCTTTGTTCCACGCACGGCGATCGCCTTGAGCTTCTTCGACCCCAGGACCGCCGCGGTTCCCCCTCGGCCTGCCTGACGTCCCACGTCATGCGTAATGCATGCGAACTTCACCAGATTCTCGCCGGCGGTGCCAATGGTCGCAATCTGGAAGTCCTCCCCGAGATCGCGCTTCAGGGCGTACTCAGTCTCGACGGAGCCCTTGCCCCAGTAGCTGGACGCGTCACGCACCTCGACCTTGTCGTCTTCGATACAGAGGTACACCGGGGTCTCGGAAGCACCCTCAACGATGATCATGTCCAAGCCAGCGTACTTGAGTTCCGCCATGATCAGGCCGCCCATGTTGCTGTCGATGTAGCCTCCCGTCAGCGGAGACTTGGTGCCCCACACAATCTTGGCACTGGAAGGCCACAACGTACCCGAGAGAGGCCCCGTCGCTACAAACACTTTGTTTGCAGCGCTGAGCGGATCCACGCCCGCAGGAAGCTCTTCGTACATATACTTGGCGATCCATGCACGACCGCCGAGCCAATCGTGAGCCAATTCGGGCGTCACGGGCTCTCGCTTGACCGACCCGGTGGTCAGGTTGACACGCAGAATTGACCCACCATAGCCATCTATCATCGGTCTTCCTCCCAGATCAGAGCTTGCGCTGCACAGTTTGCCACACAGGCTCCACAAAGATTGCACATGTAGGGATGCGGACTTGCGGGCGACCTGAAGATCGCTTGCTGCGGGCAGCTGTCCACGCATGCCCCGCAATCGATGCACGCGGACTCGTCGATCACATAGGCTCCGTTTGTATCGACAGTAATCGCTTCAACCGGACATACAGACTGACAGTCACCACACTGGTTGCAAAGATGAACCTCAAAATAGCCCTCTGGAAAACGGGGCACGATACCTATGCGAGCAGCCTTGTGCGTGTTCAGCCTGAAGTTCTGAGCCGAGCACGTGAGCTGACACAAACGGCATCCCGTACAACTCTCGGGCCTTACGACGATGTGCTTCATGCGACCTCCTATCCTTGTCACGACAATGTGATCCGTCCCGATTATAGCAAGATGCTGTGGCAATGAAAGCAAGCGGGCTGCGCGTTGATTGCGGCCTCAATGGCGGTACAATAGGAAGGAACCAGCGGAGGCTGCGCATGAGAACGCTTATCACAGACATCGCCTTCCTTATGACGGGCAATGTTCTTCGGCAGGAGGTTAAGGATGCATATGTTGTTGTCGACGACAACATCATTACGGCCATTGGCACAGGGGGGCCAGTCCTCGATGCCCCTGCAGACCGCGTCATCTCGGGCACGCGCATGCTGATGATGCCAGGTTTCGTCAACACCCACCATCACCTCTACCAGACGTTGTTTCGGAATGTTCCCCAGGTCGAACATGCCAAGCTGTTTGACTGGCTGACGTTCCTCTATGAATACTGGAAGTACATCGACGAGGAGGCCGTCTACACGAGTGCTCAGGTCGGCATCTGTGAGATGCTGAAGACTGGTGTCACGACGACAACTGACCATCTCTATCTGTATCCGTACGGCAACAACGCGATCATCGACGCTGAGATTCGCGCAGCTCGCGATGTCGGCGTGCGGTTCTATCCCACGCGCGGCAGTATGTCGCTGAGCAAGAAGGATGGGGGGCTGCCTCCGGACAGCGTGGTACAGACGGACGAGGAGATTCTGGTGGAGTCCGAACGTGTCATCCACCAGTACCACGACCGCGGTCGGTACGCGATGACCCGCATAGCTCTGGCCCCGTGCTCCCCGTTCTCGGTCACCATAGACCTGATGAAGCAGACGGCAGCTCTGGCGGAGAGAGAGGATGTGCTCATCCACACGCATCTTGCCGAAACGCAGGATGAAGAGGAATTCTGTCTCCAGACGTTTGGCTTCCGTCCAGTCGACTACATGGAGGAGGTCAACTGGCTCACTCCTCGCTCCTGGTTTGCCCACATCGTATGGGCGTCCGACGCTGATATCCGCAAGCTGTCCGAGCATGAGTGCGGTATGGCCCATTGCCCGGCCAGCAATATGCGCCTCGGTTCCGGCATCGCTCCTGTGACTGCCATGAAGCAAACAAACATGCGCATCGGCATCGGCGTCGACGGCAGTGCCAGCAACGACACCAATTCGTTCATCGGTGAGGTGCGCCTGGCGACACTGCTCCAGCGAGTGAAATACGGGGCCGACGCACTTACGTCGCGCGAAGCTCTGGCTATGGCCAGCATGGGCGGCGCCCGCGTCTTACGCATGGACTCGGACATCGGCAGCATCGAGCTCGGGAAAGCGGCCGATCTGATCATGTGGGATCTCGACACTCTCGAGTTCGCCGGCGGCCTGCACGACGCCTTCACAGCACCGGTCATGTGCGACGCCAAGCAGGTCAGTCTCAACATGGTCAACGGCAAGGTTCTCATTGAGAACGGTCAGTTCACGAACATTGACGTCCGGGCTCTGGTAGCCAGGCAGAATACCATAGCGGCACACCTCATGGCGCGCTAGTACGGCGCCGCGCACCAGGTCCAGCGGGCAGCTTCTCTGGAGGTAGGAGTATGAAAACGCTTCAGGAGTTTCTGAACTACGCGAGAGAACACGAGATCGCTCAGGTCGACCTGAAATTCACGGACCTGTTCGGCGGCCTGCATCATGTGACGGTTCCTCTGTCCCGTGTCGACGAGGGATTCCTGACCCAGGGGGTGGCTTTCGACGGTTCCAGCATTCCCGGATTCGCCTCGGTCGAGCGCAGCGACATGCTGCTGCGTCTGGATCTGTCGACGGCGTTCTTGGACCCATTTGCCAAAGTTCCTACTGTTGCTGTCTTCTGTGACATCCTTGAGCCCCACACCCATCGACGCTTTGCTCTCGACCCTCGGTTTATCGCAGAACAGGCTGAAGCTTTGCTGA
>Ga0315289_10014419_pt1 | contig 11032 bp, 8 predicted proteins | sample YL17G11_40_MG_FD_203452 | JGI IMG/M metagenome (GOLD analysis project Ga0315289, IMG submission 203452) | Sediment microbial communities from Yellowstone Lake, YNP, Wyoming, USA - YL17G11_40 | ecosystem: Environmental > Aquatic > Freshwater > Lake > Sediment | place: USA: Wyoming | collected...
TCTTTGAGCCTTACTCCATGACCAATTCTATGAGCACCGCAGTAATGAATAGCTTGAGCGATACTTTCCGGTCCATAACCTTCTCCTGCATGGGCTGTGGAGTTAATATTATTATTCTGGATAAGGAAAAAGGCTTCTTTGTGTCTTTTTGCGGGATAGTGTTCTTCAGCACCAGCTAAATCAAAACCTATAACGCCTCTATCCTTATAAGCAACCGCCAATTCCGCTAATAGAATAGAAGTTTCTGGGTTGATATCTCGCATTCCACAGATTATAGTACCTGATTGGATTTTAAAGTCTTTCTCTGCTGATTGAAGTCCATCTATTACCGAATCAATTATTGTAGTAAGTTTTAGCCCCTTTTTAATATGTAGGATAGGAGAGTATCGGACCTCAATATATTTACAATTTTCTTTAGCACAATCTTCTGCTAATTCATATGCCACACGAGAAAGAGAATCTGCATCCTGCAAAACTGCTACAGTGATTTCAAACGCTTTTAGATATTCTTCAAGGGATTTACAATCACTCTCCATTGAAACTATCCTGGACAACTTATCGGGGTCGTGAGTGGGTAATTTAATTTTTTGTTTATCAGCAATATCGAGAATAGTTCCTATTCTAAGTGAACCATCGAGATGGAGATGCAAGTCAGTTTTAGGCATCTGTCTAATTAAGTCTTCAGTGAGATATTTTTCATTATTTTTATTCATTTATACATCCTTATAGGTTTATATTTTTATTATCTTCTTACTCTTAAGATTTTTTGTGGCATTTCTCGTATCGATAATCAGATGGCTTTTTTCTACAATATTATTCCAGTCATAAGATTTATGATCTGTAACAATTACTACGCAATCTGAAGCTGACAATAATTTATCAGTTAATTTTTGAGATTTTAAAGATGTATTGTCAATTTTTATGTGTGAGACATAAGGGTCATTGTAAATAACATTAGCCTTCTTTTTCATTAACAATTTTATTATATCAAGTGCAGGTGATTCTCTAATATCATCAACGTTTGGCTTATAGGTTACACCGAGTATGAAAATCCTGGAACCATTAACACTCTTTTTCTGATTGTTTAATCCGTCGGAAATTTTTGAAACGACATATAAAGGCATATTCACATTAATTTCGCTGGCAAGTTCAATGAATCTTGCATTGTAATCAAGCGTTTTCAATTTCCAGGATAGATATAAGGGATCAATGGGGAGGCAATGTCCACCAAGACCTGGTCCGGGATAGAAAGGCATAAATCCGAAGGGTTTTGTTGAAGCGGCTTGAATAATTTCGGATGTGTCCAAGTCAAGTTTATTGCACATAATTGTAAATTCATTGACAAGTCCTATATTCACAGCACGGAAGGTGTTCTCTAACATTTTGACCATTTCAGCGGCTTTTGCTGAGGAAACGGTGATTACATTTTCAATAATTGTTGAGTATAGCAGTGAAGCGATTTTGCCACATTTAGTAGTTACACCCCCAACCACTTTGGGAGTATTCTTTATGTTAAATTTTGTGTTGCCCGGGTCAATTCGTTCAGGACTAAATGCGAGAGCGAAATCTTTTCCTACTTTTAAGCCCGAAGATTCCAGCTCTGGTAATAAAAGTTCATTTGTTGTTCCTGGGTACGTTGTGCTTTCAAGGATTATAATCATATCTTTGTGAACAAATTTTTTTAATTCTTTGAGAACGTCGAGGATGTAAGAAATATCAGGGTCTTTGGTCTTTTTCAAAGGAGTTGGAACACAAATGGAAATTGCATCAACGTCTTTTAAAATCTTAAAATTGGTAGTGGCTTTAAGTAAACCACTTTTTGCTAATCTTCTAACTCTTTCATTATTAACATCACTAATGTAATTAATCCCCTTATTTAATTTTTTGACTTTATTTTCATTGATATCAATTCCAATTGATTTAAAACCATTATCGGCAAATTCGACAAGTAATGGTAACCCGGCATAACCAAGACCGATGATAGAGATTACGGCTGTTCTGTTATTTATTTTCTTTATAAGTTTTTCCACTTTGAAAATTGCTCCTTTATATAGTAATCATTCTCGCCCGGTTGCTTCCAGAGCTTCATTGTGTATCATTATTGAGATTCCGAAACAAGTTCGGAATGACATTGCCCGCATCCTGTCATCCTGAACTTGTTTCAGGATCTGAATAACATTACTCATTTCAGCATCCCAGCGAGCGAGTGAAACGAGCATGGCAATCTCGTCTTTATGAGCTTATGATTAGTGTTTAAACAGTTATATAGTAATGTTTAAAAGTTAAGTCTATAAAGAAATAAGATCTCAAAGTCAATCAAAAGAGTAATATGAATATCGGAGAAAATGTGAAGAAGAATCTTATTCGGTAGTAGGCATTTGGAGTACGATATTAAAAAATCAAGATGATATAAAAAGAAAAAGGGAGAATTATTCTCCCTTTAAATTTTATTAATAACACACTATATTTAATTAATAGATGTTAGTTAATAAACTAAGAATTGTGCTCTTCTATTTTTAGCCCAAGCTTCTTCGTTTTGTCCCGGATCAAGAGGTCTTTCTTTCCCATAGCTGATAGTATGAAGTCTATTTGGGTCGACACCGAGCTTAATGAGATATTCACGAACTGCGTCGGCTCTTTTTTGACCCAAATTGAAGTTATATTCGATTGTTCCTCTTTCGTCACAGTGCCCTTGAATCTGAACCTGAACATTTGGATTTTGACTCAACCATTCATAATTTTTGTTGATAACTTCTGTCGCATCAGGTCTGATTTCATATTTGTCGAAATCGAAATGGACCATCTGTAAAGCAGATGTTTCCTGAGCTGGTGCTTCAATCGTTGGAGCCAAAGGTTGTCCTAAATCAGGCGTCGTCGGTTTTTCTTCAAGGGTTGAGCTGTAAATACTTGAAGGTTCTTCAGCAGGGACTTCTTTCGCTTCTTTTTTCTTTTTACCAAACCACCACTTTCCACCGTCTTTACCACAGCTTGAGCATCCTCCTGCTACTGACACAATCAATAATGATAATAAAGCGAGTTTGGTTAATTTCTTTAACACCGTGACATCTCCTTTCTTACCCATTTATAATGGATTATTTCCAAGTGTTATATTTTAGAAAAAAAACTTCTCTTAAAAACTTATTATGTCTTTAACCAGCAAGTCAAGTGAATTTTAATATCAAAAAATAATTTATTTTTTCTTTTTGTTTTATTGTTTTAATACCCACAAGAAACCCGTATAATTTTATTAAAAAATAAAATATTTATATATCTACCAATCTGTGTTTTGTTATAATTTATTCATAAAATCCTGACCAGTTTGGACTCGTATTTTCCCCATCAAAGGTCAGCTGTCTCTGATTTCTCCCATCTGTATCCATAATATAAATCTGGTATTTTCCCGTTCGATTTGATGAAAAAGCAATATGTTGACCGTCTGGACTGAAACAGGGGTCTTCGTTTTTTCTCTGGTTTATTGTCAATCGTTTCCAGTCGAGTCCTTCAGTATTTGTTGTGTAAATGTCAAATATACCTGCTGAACGTGATACAAAGGCAATTAAATCTCCTTTGGGTGACCAGGTGGGAGAATCATTAAACGAGCCTTGAAATGTGATTCTTCTTTGATGAAATCCATCAGCATTCATAATGTAAATTTGTGGTGTTCCAGTTCTGTCGGAAGTAAAGACAATTTCTTTACCGTTTGGACTCCAAGAAGGCGATTGGTCAATTGCTTTATCGTAGGTTAGACGTGTCAGGTTCTTCCCGTTTCTTTCCATAGTATATACTTCGATATTGCCATCTTTGCCAAGACTAAGAGCCATTTTTTGTGAAACAGATGAATAGTTCGGAGAGATATTAGGACCCGGAAATCTTAAAATGAGCCAGGGATTGCCACCACTAATTCTCACACCATAAAGATTAAAGTTGTATTCCAGGTCACTTGTAAAATAAATTTCTGTATTATTAGTTCCAAAACAAGGCGTTGCCTTAAGCGATTTATTAGAAGTAAGTCTTCTCTGGTTGTCTCCATTAAAATCCATTACATAGATTTCAGAGTGACCATCTCTGGTGCTGATAAATGTAATTTTAGTGAGGGCAATACCTTTGTTTCCGGTTAAATAGTAGACAATGTCATTGGAAATGGTATGTGCAATGAGTTGATATTCTGTATCGCCACCTTTGTAAACTTTACCAAAAATTTCTTTTGCACTTCCGACATCATAAACGTGGATTTTAATGGTGATAATGTTATCTTTATACTCATAAGTTCCGTCAACGAGCACTTCTGTTCCAGCTAATTTCCATTCATAAAAATCGATTTTGCCTTTTTTCTTATCGGATTCATCAAGGAGTCGAAGAATATCTGAATATTTTTGTGATTCGAAATATCGGGAAATATTAAGGTCTTTTTCGATGATAGTTTCCAGTTCATTAGGTTTTATAATCTTTGGAGATGCCTCAGGAGTAAATCTTTTTAGAGCGACAATAGTGGGTCTGATTGATTTTCCGACAATATCTAATTTTATCTCTTCTGCTTGGATGGAGAAACATAATGCCAAGAAGAATATTAAAAGAGAGAGCAGGAATTTTTTCGTATTCTTAATCAATTTTATCTCCTTTTATATTTGATTTAATCAAATTTTTGAACAGATACTTCTTTAATATTTAGAATAAGCAGTCAATTAAAAAGTTTGGTGGTTATGATTTTTAAGATTGAGTCGCAGAGGAAAAATAGAATAGGACGCGGGTAAACACAGATTTACACTGATTATTTACAAATTAAAATTTGGTTCTAATCAGTTCCAATCCGCGTAAATCAGTGTCTATATACTGTTTTGATTTTTAAATCACAGATGAACACGGATAAACACAGAGTAAGAATAATATAAATTATAGTTGAAAAAATTATTTTATACTTATTAATAGGAAGTGATAATTTCTAAATTGAGACCTCTGAAATACTGACTATTTTTGTCAAAATACGAGATTGCCACGCCTGCCTTCGGCAAGCTCGCAATGACACTCATTAGGTCTCTGGGACTGGCATAAAGGAATATTTGTGTCATTCTGAGCGAAGCGAAGAATCTCGTAGTTAGTTTTTCAGAGGTCTCAAATTAAAAGGAAATTCTTATGGGTGAATTTAATTTTTTTCTCATCATTGCTGGGGCGATAATAAATTTTGTTGGGTGGGGGCTTTATCGACTTAGTTTAAAAGTTAGTGGTGTTGTTTTAGGAGTAATTATTGGTGTTTTAATCGGGATGTTCATCATTACATCGAGACCGAGTTTGCAGGATTATTCTGTAATCATTTTTCCAGTATCGGTTTTAATTTTGGGGATCATAGGTCAGATTTTTATGAAAAAGTTGAATATGGTGGCGATGTTTGTGATTGGTGCTGTGGCTTTGATAGTTGTAGGCAAAAGATTTCTTGATGCATACCTCTTGACTCTCGTAGATAGATTTTTAAACACGGATAGTGAACAATTTGAAAAAATCGTTATACATATTATTTTAGGATTCTTAGGTGGCATACTTGCAGTCATTCTCCAAAAATACATATTCATATTAGCCACGTCAATCATTGGTTCGCTCATTGTTTATAATGGGTTGGGACTAAAAGAAGAAAGCCTGACTGTTTTCACAATCATATTAATCTTAGGAATAGCATCCCAAGTCGGTCTCTTCCGCTGGCTCGAAGAGAAGTATAAGATTGTAGATGAGTAAAATTGATCAGGTATTAATTTAATTTATTGCTTTATCAATAATAATTCTTTGACAATTTTTTTGGTTTTTAAAAATGTAGTACAAGATGTTTTTTTCAAAGTTATCTTAAAAACTCAGGTTAAAAAGGAAGGGGATTTGTAATGAAAGATAATAAATTAACTTGGAAAGATCTTGTTAGAAGTGCATTATTAGAATCAGGTGGTATAGGTCATCTATCTGAAATTAATAAGGTAGTAAAAGGATTTCCAGAAGCAAAAGTAAAAATTGAGAAAAATCCAACATGGAAAGCAACAATAAGACGAGTTGTTAGGCAATATAAAATTTTTGAACCTTTAGGGAAGGGTGTTTATAAGGTATTGGAAGAAATCCCTATAAAAACTGGACCACAGGAATTTACTAAAAAACCAGAAATTGATCATGGAATAGCTCAAGGTATGTTAGTAACAATTGGGAAAATTTATGGATATGAAACATATGCACCTCCACACGACCAAACTATCAGAAATTTTCAAGGAAAACTATTGAAAGACTTTGTAAGTGTATCTGACTGTACTGATATTTTCAGAGGTCCCAATTTAGGGAAAATTAGAGAAATAGATACTTTGTGGTTTGATGAGGATGATTATGGATTATTTCCCGTGTATGCTTTTGAGGTGGAAGAAACAACAAGAGTAAAATCTGGATTGGATAGACTATTAAAAATACCAAAAAGATTTCCTACAAGATTTTTTATTATTGGACCAAGCAAAAAGGAGGAAGGGTTGTTCGAACAATATATAAATCAAACACCATTTAGAGATTTCAAAGATAAGTTTATGTTTAGACTTTATAAAGAATTAGAAGAGCTTTATAACTTTGCCCTCATTCATAATGACCGACGGGAACAGTTTGGAGTTATTGAAAGGAGAAAATAGAAATTATGATTAAGATAATAATTGATTCTCAATATCATCGTGACCAATTCGATGATTGTCTTGCAGGTGGTAAGTTTGAATATAAAAGAAAAACATATTATTGGTCTGCCCAAAACAACAATTACGGTTTTGGTTGGGAAATTGAGCCGACCGCAAAGGATGATTGGAATGATATTTCAGAGGATGTGATTAATAAAATTGTCATATTGATTAAAAATTGTCTTTGTGAACAAAAAACTGAATATGAATTTTGAAAAGCTTATAAAATCTATAACATTGGATGATACTAATAAATTAGATTTCGTTACAACTCAAACTCCTCATCCTCAAAGGGGACGATGGTTTCGATGTTATAGGTTTGTTTGATGTGTTCTGCGAATGGGAGAGATTGGGCTTCTTCTCCGTGGACTACAAAGATTTTCTTGAGTCTGTCTGTCTTAACTTTTCCAATGTATTCAATTAGATTATCCGCATCAGCGTGGGCACTAAGAGTGTTCAAGGTCGCTACTCGTGCTTTCAGTTTGTATGGCTCTCCGAAGATTTTAACCTCTGGTCGTCTTTCGACAATCCTTCTTCCCAATGTTCCTTCAGCTTGATAACCGACAATCAAGATGGCATTTCGCTCATCCTCAATATTATTTTTGAGATGGTGCAAAATTCTTCCTGCTTCACACATTCCTGAAGCGGAGATAATAATGCACGGGTCTTTCATTGAGTTCAGAGCTTTGGATTTTTCTACATCTCGAATATATTGCAATTTTCCAAAACCAAACGGGTCTTCATCATTCAAAAAATATTCGTTGACTTGTTTATCAAGACATTCCGGATGATTTCTGAATATCTCTGTTACATTAACGGTTAATGGACTATCAATGTATATGGGAATATTGGGAATTTTATTTTCCTCAAAAAGTTTGTGGAGTAAAAAGACTACTGTTTGTGTTCTACCTACTGCGAATGAAGGAATAATAACTTTTCCTTTTCTACCGATGGTTTCATTTACCACATTCATTAATTCATCTTTTGCATCTGTGATTGTATCTTGCTTTCTATTACCATAAGTGCTTTCGACAATGAGATAATCAATATCACTAACAATTTGAGGAGGTTTGAGAATGATTTTATTATTGAGTTTGCCAATATCCCCTGTGAAGAGAATTTTGATACTTCTTCCATTTTCATTAACTTCAATCAGTGGTTGAGCAGAACCGAGAATATGACCCGCATCATAAAATGTGCATTTAACATTTTTGAGTAAATAAAATGGTTGCTCATAATTTACACCGATGAAATGTTGTAAAGAAGCTTCGGCATCTTCCATCGTGTAGATAGGTTCAACAGCTTCTTTCTTTTTTTTCCTGAGCCATTGAGCATCTTTTTCCTGGATGTGCGCACTATCCCTCAAAACTGCTGTACAAAGGTCTTTGGTGGCAAAGGTAGAGTATATTTTCCCATTGAAACCCATTCTAACGAGAGTAGGTAGACTCCCGGAATGGTCGATGTGACTGTGGGATAAAATTACGGAATGAATAGTTGGAGGTGAAAAAGGAAAGTTCAGATTTTGCTCTCTTGTTTTTCTTCTTGGACCTTGCAAGAGACCACAATCCAGAAGAATATTTTTTTCTTCAACGATGAGTTTGTGTTTTGTTCCCGTAACATTTCTCACAGCGCCCCAGAATTGAACCTTCATTGTTCCTCCGATATTTTCTCTATGTAATCTCTATAAACACTGCGTGAAATTACTCAAGATTATTTCTCGCAGAGACGCAGATTTCGCTAAGAAAATAAGGATATTTTAATTTGACGACGATTTAATTCCGAATTTTTTAATATTGGAATAAAACATAATAGTTTTGCTTATGTAAAGGGAAAAGTTAGAATTAACAGGATAATAGGATTGTATTATATAATAAAGTATATTGACTAAAAAACTTTGTTTGGTGACTTATAGTATTATTCTTGTAGTTTAAAAAAACATTTACAATGATTCGGTGAGTTTATACTATGTAATTATTAAGAATTGTTTGTTTATTTATGAGAAAGGATGTTAATAATGCTGAGCAAATTACAGGCTGAAAGGTATTCAAGAAATATTCTCATTAAAGAGATTAGAGAAAAAGGTCAGGAGAAATTGTTAAATTCTAAAGTTTTGTGTGTAGGAACAGGTGGCTTAGGTTCAGCCATTCTTTATTATCTTGTTTCAGCAGGTGTAGGAAAAGTCGGAATAGTGGATAATGAATTAGTGGAATTATCCAATCTTCAGCGACAAATACTTCATTGCACACAGGATATTGGAAAAGAGAAAGTATCATCAGCAAAGGAAAAACTCACCCAATTGAATTCTGATGTTGAGATTGTGACTTATAATGAACGAATAACTAAATTGAACATTAGGGATATAATAAAGGGATATGATGCTGTGATAGATGGGAGTGATAATTTTGAAACACGCTTTTTAGTTAATGATGCTTGTTATTTTATAAAAAAACCTTTGTTTTATGGAGCTGTATTAGCGCTGGAAGGACAGGCATCAACATTTGTTGCTGGTGAAAATAATCCTTGTTATAGGTGCTTGTATCCTGAACTGCCATTAGAAGGAGTTATACTCACAACAAGAGAGGTAGGAGTTTTAGGTGCTGTGCCAGGAATTATCGGCATTATTCAAGCTACGGAATGTATAAAATATTTGGTAGGAATTGGGGAATTGCTTATTGGCAGATTGTTGATTTATGATGCATTAAGATTGCGATTCCGAGAAGCGATTCTGAAGAAAGATCCGAAGTGCCCATTGTGTGGAACTAATCCTGTTATAAAACGTTTATAGTTTCTTAAAAAATAATTTAGCTACAGAGGACACAGAGAAAAGTAGAAAAAACAGACCACGGATTGACACAGATAAAAACGGATGTTCACGGATTTTATTTACTGAAATATTTAAGAATAAATATATAATCCGTGCAAATCCGAACATATCCGCGAAAATCCGCGTCCCATTTTTCTTTCGTGGTTTAAATTTCGGTGATTAGAAAAGTCTGGGGAGATAAAAAAATGGTGGGTCTTGTAGGAGTCGAACCTACGACCGCCCGGTTATGAGCCGGATGCTCTACCAAACTGAGCTAAAGACCCACATTAATTGGTTTTTGACAAAATCCAATTTACTTTTGAGTTTTAAATAAAATTCGCAATTTAATGTTAAAATTCCGAGCAAATCTTTGTCAAGTAGAAAAGACTTGTCAATAGAGAAAACATAGAAAATTTAAAATGTAAAACTGGTGATTTTAAACATTAAATGATAAATTTTCTATGATTATTGTTCATTAATTATTTTGTGAGAGACAAAAACTCCTGCGAAACCCTTTCAGGGTTTATAGGGAACAGGCATGCTTGTTTCCTACATAATTAACTTATACCCAGCGTGATTACACTGGGCTGATATACGAAACCCTTTCAGGGTTTTTGTAGGGAAGGGTTGCAACCGTTCCCTATAATTATTGATATAGATTATCTGACCGTAATTTGTGAGTAAAAATATTTGAAAATTTATAATTTATTTAACGTTTTATTCGTGAAGGTTCGTGTAATTAGTGGTTAAAATGTTGTATATTTTTGATTAGTTTTACAAGTTTGAAGTTTAAGGTTTCAAGATTCGAGTTGAAGGAGTAAAAAACACTTGACTAAGGATTGTAATAAATATTAGGTATTTATCAAATAAAAATTGATTAAATAATTTGAGGCAACGTAGCCAAGTGGCTAAGGCGGAGGTCTGCAAAACCTCTATTCATCGGTTCGAATCCGATCGTTGCCTCCATTTTTTTATTGTAAATAATCTTCTCTATCCTTCTTGAGTTTTTCCACTTTATCGACTTCAGTTTTTAATTTTTCCTCGAACAGTCTTATTAATTCAGATGTACTTAATTTTTGGTCTTCCACTTCTGATAATGTTTGAAAAGATGTATTCAAAGGCACACCTTTCATTCTCGCCTCAATTATTAGTTCAAGTAGTTTTTCTCGATATTGATCGTCATATTTTCGTTTTATTAATTCGGCAAAAACGGTTTCAATATCAATAAGTGGGGCTCCTTCTCGCCTTATTCTACTCATAAGCATAAAGGAATCTTCAAGTTCTTGTGAGCTTAATTCTTGAGTCTTCAAGAATTGTAACTCATTTAAGCCATCGTTCAAACTCAACCCATCTCTTAATTGTGAAAATAATAAATTAAGATAAGCAGGTGTTTCAGAAGATTCGAATTTTAGTCTTTTGAGAGCTATAATTACATCAATACTTTTGTCTGGAGGAACACCTTCCTGAGCAAGAGTAATAATAGAATTGTAAAGCTTATTAAGTTCGTTTCCTGAGATGTTTTCGCGATTTAAGTCACCTATAATTTTAAGGC
>Ga0315289_10014421_pt1 | contig 11031 bp, 10 predicted proteins | sample YL17G11_40_MG_FD_203452 | JGI IMG/M metagenome (GOLD analysis project Ga0315289, IMG submission 203452) | Sediment microbial communities from Yellowstone Lake, YNP, Wyoming, USA - YL17G11_40 | ecosystem: Environmental > Aquatic > Freshwater > Lake > Sediment | place: USA: Wyoming | collected...
ATCCTGGCCACCGTCTCCACAATGACTGAAGGATCTTTGGAAGCTATGGAGATAGGAAAGGCGTCGACGGCAGCGAAGTTCTTGAAGAGAATGGCCTTTCCCTCCATGACAGGGATGGCGGCGAGAGGACCAATGTCCCCCAGGCCCAGGACGGCAGTGCCATCGGTTACCACGGCCACCATATTGCCCTTGGAGGTGAACTCGTAGACCTCTTCGGGGTTCTTTTCTATCTCCCGGCAGGGCTCGGCCACGCCCGGTGTGTAGGCCAGGCTGAGATCTTTCTGCGTAGAGCATGGAACCTTGCTTTGAATGGCTATCTTGCCGCGGGCCATCCTGTGAAAATCAAGTGCTTCCTCTGGTAGCGACATTCCCTTAAAGAAGCGAGACGAAGAGATAAAACTTGCCCGAGGTGCAGATAGAGCAAACAGATATAAAGCATGGCTTTCACGAGGGAGAGTCGGGCCGGGGTGGCAGAGCGGACAAGTCCTTTCTGCTTACACGACGCAGAAGGAGTTCATACGCGGCAGGCTCGAGACCTGTTGTCCCTTTCAGGGACGCTTGGGTTCAAATTGGCCGGGTCGCCATAGACCCGCCAGGAAAATCCCAACCCCGGCGCTGTAATATCAAAAAGACAAGTCGCGTTCATCAGGAAGAGCTAAGAAATCGAGTTGACGTTCATGGCCAGGTTTCCAGAAGCAGAAAAAAGGATCCTAAATGTGAGGATATGCATGCGATGCAATGCACGCAACCCAGTGAGAGCAACTCGCTGCCGCAAGTGCGGCTATGAGGGACTGAGGATGAAGTCCAAGGAGAGCAAGACGGCTAAATGATGAGATTCAAGATGGGCAGGGTGGAGGAAAGGCTTGTTGAGGTCGTGGAGAGCCGAGGCGCTGCCCATCTTACCTTGATAGATCCCGACTCCCAGACGCCTCCTCAGTCGGCGGAAATTGCCGAGTCGGCAGCCCGCGGGGGGACGGATGGCATTATGGTGGGAGGATCTGTGGGAGTCGCCGGCATGCTCCTTCACGAGACTGTGGGGCAGATCAAGGATAGGACTGATCTGCCAGTGATCCTCTTTCCGAGCAGCACATCAGGCCTTTGTGAGAACGCCGATGCCGTCTTCTTCATGAGCCTCCTAAACTCCAGATCCACGAGCTACATCATCGAGAACCAGGCTCTGGGGGCGCCACTGGTCATGCGCTACGGCCTGGAGCCCATACCCATGGCCTACATAATCGTTGAGCCGGGCGGCACAGTGGGCTGGGTGGGGGATGCTCGAGCCATACCGAGAGGAAAGCCGGAGCTGGCCGCAGCCTATGCCCTGGCCGCCAGGTACCTGGGGATGAGGCTGGTCTATCTCGAGGCTGGATCGGGAGCCTCATCGCCGGTTCCTCCCGCAATGGTCTCAATAGTAAAGAAGGCCCTGGGAGAGGCTCTCCTGGTAACAGGAGGCGGGATAAGAAGCGGCTCCTCGGCCGCCGAGCTGGTCAAGGCGGGAGCAGATGTGATCGTCACAGGAACTGCGGTGGAGAGATGCCAGGACGTGACGGCCTTGGTCTCACAGGTGACGGAGGCCATGCGCATGCCGAAGGCATGAACCAGAAGCTGCAGGCATTCCTAAATGAGCATAAATTGGACGCTCTTTTATTGATCGGTGACAGCCTCTGCGATCCAGATCTGTACTATTTATCTCATTTTCTCTCCGGCGATCGCTTTGCGTTGCTCGGAAAAGAGAAGATCCATCTCCTCGTCTCCAGCATGGAGCGCGGCCGGGCACACAAGGAGAGCAGTGCTGACGAGGTGGCCAGCACCGATGATTATGGAATAATGGAGAGGCTCCAGTCCCTAGGAAAGCCCGATGTGGCTTACGTCGAGGCATTGTCGGAGTTCCTCCGCGACCGAGGCGCGAGGCGCCTGGCAGTTCCCTTTCGAACTCCTGCCGGGATCTACAGACTCCTTTCTTCGCAGTTCGACCTCACCATAATGGACAGTCCAGTCTCGGGATGGAGATCGTCAAAGAGTCGGCAGGAGATAGAGGCCATCTGGTCAGTGCAAAGAGCCTGCCAGTCGGCCATGGGCGTGGCCTTGAGACTACTATCCCGATCCCGGCCCAGAGGTGACATGATCTATTGGGGGGATCGCCCCCTGACATCTGAAAAGGTGAGGGAAGTCATCGAGGTCCATCTCTTGAAAAAAGGTTGCGATGCCCTGGAGACCATCGTAGCCGGAGGCGAGGAGGCGGTCGATCCTCATGCTCGCGGAAGCGGGCCTCTGCCAGCCAACGCGCCAATCGTCGTGGACATATTTCCCCGCTCCAAAAGCACCAGATACTTTGGGGACATGACCAGAACGGTGGTGCGGGGCGAGGCATCCCTGGAGGTGCGGGAGATCTACCAGGCGGTCCTGGCAGCGCAGGGAGCGGGTCTGAAAGCCCTTTGCGCCGGAGTTTCCGGAAGAGAGGTCCACGCCCGCGTGTGCCAGGCCTTCGCCGAGCACGGCTTCCCGGAGCGGAAGGGCAAGGGCTTTATTCACTCCACCGGTCACGGCGTAGGGTTGAGCGTCCACGAGAGGCCATCTCTCGGCGAGGCGGGAGAGATCCTGGAGGCTAATATGGTAGTCACCGTGGAGCCTGGCCTATACTATCCCGGAGTGGGAGGCATCCGCCTTGAGGACCTGGCAGTGGTTACCGAGAAAGGCTGCCAGAATCTGACTGACTTCAGCAAGCATCTTGTCCTTTAGGAGATTCACATGGATCCAGAGGTTCTGAACAAGTACAGAGAAGCAGGGAGGATTCTTTCCGCTGTCATCGCGGAGGTCAACCCCAGAGTTGGACCCGATGTGCCCTTGCTTGAGATTGCCGAGCTGGTGGAGGGTGGTATCAGGACTAGGGGCGGTGAGCCTGCCTTTCCCTGCAACATCTCTCTGGACAGGGCTGCTGCGCATTATACGCCCGCCCCCGGGGATGCGCGCACCTTTGGCGAGAGCATGGCCAAGCTGGACATCGGCGTTCACGTGGATGGGTACATCGCCGATGCCGCAGTCACAGTGGATTTAAGCGGCCATTTTGAGATGGTTGAGGCAGCGGAAGCAGCCCTGGCAGCGGCAATAGATGCCATCCGCCCTGGGGTTCGAACCGGCCAGATAGGAGCGGCCATCGAGGAGGCCATATCCGGCTACGGCTATAAGCCCATCTCCAACCTGACCGGTCACGGGCTGGAGAGGTACCAGGCTCATGCTGAGCCCACCATCCCCAACAGGGCCGCAGAGAGAGGAGTGGTCTTGAAAGAGGGAGATGTAATAGCTATCGAGCCTTTTGCCACCAACGGCCTGGGCAGGATAAGCGAAGCTCCCATCACGGAGATCTTCGGTTTTATAGAAAGCAGGCCGGTCAGGCTTCCCCAGGCTAGAGAGCTGATGAAAGAGATTGCGCAGAAGTACAAGACCCTGCCCTTCGCCCGCCGGTGGCTTAAAGGCGTTAGGGTGGATCTCGCCCTGGCTCAGCTGCTCAAAAACGGCATAATCCACAAGTACCCGGTGCTGTGGGAGATCGATGGAGCCTTGGTCTCACAAGCAGAGCACACGATCATAGTCTCTGAACAAGGATGCGAGGTCATAACCACACCCTGATCTGCTCCAGCGTTTCTCATCTGAAAAAGGTGATTTCAGATCTCCTCGCCTTCCTCAGATGTGCCGTCATCCTCTTTGTAGCTGTCGTCTCCCAGCATGGCAGCGGAGATGGCATCGATGCCATCCAGAAGCTCTGCAGTCATGCTGTAGGGCATCTCCATGCTCTCCGGGGGCAGGCTCTCTCCGCCTATTACCCTTGCTCCTACCTGCCCCAGAATGTTGAAGGTCTCCTCCAGATTCTCCTGCTTCTCTGATGCTACTGCCAGCATCAGTAAGTCCCCCAGAGGAATGTCGCAATCATAATCCCCCGCGATATAGCGCTGGCAAGAGACGAAGACGGCCGATAGAGAGGTCTTCAAAGACTCGAGCATCAGGTCAGCATCCTCGCCCAGGGGCTCGTGCTCCTGGAAGACTATCTCCCGGATGGAGGAGAGCTCAGAGAGAGCCTCCTCCGGGGAGATGACGCCCCTTTCGCACCTGGCAATAATCTTAAGGCAGGCCAGAACCACATCATCCATGATATAAACGAAAACCGCACCGGAGCTATTGTCCTCCGAATCGGAAAGCCTGAACCTGCTTTCTTTTACCTTGTTCAGCCAGTTGGTCCATCGCATCTGGGTATAAAATTCTTCCTTCATGTTGCACTCACCGGTAAGCATCCATTAAGGCTACTCTCTCCAGCACCAGATCGGGAATCCTGGACTCGCCTGCAGCCCGGATCTCTTCCTCGGATATATCAAATGTCTCTCTCACTACCACAGCCCTATAAGAACTGCCCGCCCCGTCCAGCTCAATGAGCCGGAAGATCTCAGCCTCTTCATAGACATCATGCCCGTTCCCCGAAGCCTCAGCAACCGCGACGATGGCGATTCTCTTCGTCGAATCAGAGATGCCCATAGCTAGCGCCCGCTCGATCTGTCTCTGGCCGGAGGCATAACGCAATATCTCCACCCCCAGATCCATGGCCACATTCCTTTTTTCGCCGAAAGCCGCCAATGCCATCCCCGCTGCCAGAACCAAGTGCTTTTCGTTCACAACCTTATCCGCATCCAGGACCTGAAGAGTGCAGCCGTGCCTGGCCGCAAGATCTTTTAGCGCTTTGATAAACTGCGATTTCTCCTTGATGACTGGTCTCCCGAAGAACAGGCGAATCTCTTTCATCGTTGAACGATTCTGGCAATTGTGTTTAAAATCTTTGGCCCTTGCAGGGATTGGGTCTCAAAATCCCGGGCTTAATACTCGAGCGTCTCGCCGGCTTGTCATTATCACAACTTCCGTATGGCACAGGGTCTCAAATCAGTGCCTGGATGTCGGCCGGATCCTGCTCAATATCGTGAGCAGTGCCATAATGCATGGGTATCGCGAGATCCGGCCGTATCCAGCTGACGGCAGTGCCGGCCTCTCTGGGACCCATGGTATATCTGTCGCCTATGGGAACTAATGCTACATCGGGACGATAAAGCTCTCCTATCAGCTTCATTCGCTCGAACAGGCCCGTATCCCCAGCGTGATAAACTCTAATCCCATCCTCGATCATAGTAGCCCGATACCTGGCCCCCGTATGCGGGAAGATCGCCCTTCATTATGCCCGAGGAGTGCTGGGCATAGGTCATGAAGAAGGTGGCATTCCCGACAGGGAAAGACCCTCCGATGTTCATTCCTTCGGCACGGGCCCCCAGCTTCTTCAGGTATTGTGAATGTGAAATCTCCGGCGTGCTAATTACCAAGCATCCTGAACGCCTGGCGATATCCGCTGCCCCGCCCAGGTGGCCGCCATGTCCATGTGTAACGCCGATCACATCAGGATTCAGCTCACCCAGCACCCCGGGAGCTACGGCTTGTTCGCCAGTGAAAGGGTGGATGAGGATGTTCAGGGACTCAAAGCAGCTCAAAGCAGGAATGCCCCAGCCAGGTGATCTTCATATGCTCTCAACAAAGAGAGGATTTTTGTCTCCAACCTAATAATAGAATATGATGGCTTGCCGGCCATCATGCTTCAGATGTGGCTCAATGAGCCGTTTGATCTATCCAGATTTAGTTTATTGCGTTTCAGGAAGTAAGGCATGTTCGCAAATAAGGCATGTTTACAGGCAAAGCATGCTAACGCCAGGGCTGGATCGAGACCTTCCTAAAATCGAAATGAGGGCAGCTCATCTGCCCAATGACCGGCTCTAGACCAGTCCGGTACGTTGCAACCTGAGTAGATCGGCAGTGTCGAGCTTCTCGCCCTGCTTGAACTGGGTGAAGATCTCCTCGGCCTCGCGCTTGGCCATCTCCTTGGCCTTATCCTCTTTTGCATCCCGGTTCTTCTTGCGCAGACCCAGGATGACCTTCTCGAAGTCGCGGACTTCCCTCTGGGTCCGGATGAACTCCTTGTGCTGCTCATCCGCAGCCTCCTGGGCCTTTACAAATTCCTTGTGGGCGGCATCGGCCTCAGCTCTAGTTTGGTCCGCCTCCTTGAAGGTGGCGATCATCTGGTCGTGATGCTCCTGAGCCAGCTCAGCGTATTTTGTGACCTGCTCATGATTTTGGGAAGCCTGCTCCCGCAAGGATTGGGCCTCATCCAGGAGCTTTCTCAGTTCCTCATTCTTCTCCAGCTGCTCCTTTCGGGACCTAAATTCAGCGTGCAGTGCAGCAATTTTATCCACCAATTGTTTTTCCTTATCGGGGCTCAAAACTTCGGTTTGCTGCCTGAACTCCAAATGATCTATCTCCCGGCGCAGGTCTCGAATGGACCTCTCTCCAGTGAGGTTGTGCTTCTTGCGGATCTCATCTATTCTTGCATATAGCTCGTTGGTCTTCTCGTTTAGCTCGTCTCGCAGCTTCTTGGCCTCGGCCACGTTCTTATTATGCTCATCTCTCAGCTTCTTCAGCTCCTGAGCCTTCTCGATGAGCTCCTTGGTGGCCTTGTTCAGCTCATTCCGCTTGGCGGCCCATTTGCTCGCCTCGCCATTCAACTGGCTGCGCCTATCCTTATATGCAAGGGACTCCTGCCTCAACTTGGTCCTCTTATCCTCCAATTCTGCCAGCATCCCCCTTTTGTCCTCCTGTACCAGCTACCTGGGCTGGGATTTTTAGCCCTCTTTCCGAAATCAAGACCGCGACCCGAGGGCTAGGGCATCTCTTACCAACTTCACATGATAGGGTCGTCGCATGCCCACTATCGATCTTATGATCTGTGCTATTTTGTTATATAACCATTATCTATGCCTGAGAGATAGCCTCGGGCACTGGTGTAACAAAAAGCCGGCCTCATCACAAGACCGATAAGGGTTGACATGTTGGAGCATATCCTTAAGCCCTTCACGTATTAATCTTTTGGTAACTACCCTGCCAGGCTTTGCCCATCGCCCGCCATAATTTTTAAAAATTAAAATTAACATAAAGTAATTTATTTCTATACATTCGTTTCAATGTTCTATGAAGAACTCGGCCGGCAATGCCAGCAGGCGGAAGAGTTCGCGCCCCGCAAGCATAATTCATTGCAGCTATTCTGGGCCAGGCAGCGAAGGGCGGCCAAATGCCTGCCGCCATCCATGGTTTTTATTATAGCACGGCAACGATCAACAGATTAAAATAGGTGATTTGCGTAAAAGAGGACAGGATCATTAAAAGTAGGGTTATTCACAATGATGGAGGGATTGATCTGAAGAAGATAATACTTGCGGCTTTGGTCCTGGTTGCTATTGTAGGCTTATCATCGGCGTATCTATATACAGCCGAACCGTACGGCAAAGGCACAAGTTCGACAAAGAACTTGAGCTTCAACTTCGAGCAGAGCGTTTCAGGCTATGGCTTTTATGTGACCTATGCATACGTCAAGATGGGAAATTTGGTCCTGAATAACTACGCGCACGGTAGCGGCAACGTAAATAGTATCGAATCCACACTAGCGGCCTACCATGACAACAGAACCGCTCATCCCTGGCACGAGGATTGGGTCGACAGGGATGTGAACTGCATCCAGTTCAAAGAGGATGTCAATGTTAACTACACGCCTGTTAGGATGTACGTAGGCCAGGGCTATTATGCTGAGAAGGGAATCGACTACAGCACTCTTCTCAAAGAGAACACCTGGGTGAAGAACTACCGTGCGGGATCCTCGATGCAAAACGAGATAGAATACGCCCATAGTATATTAAAGGAGCTAGAGGTCACGGCAAAGGAGAACTTCACTCAAGTCTGGGATCCACAATACTACGGCGTAGGCTACACCAATATGAAGGTCCTGGAAACTGTGGGCGAGGGCAAAGTCCACCTGGGAGTGTTGCAGGCAGATATCGATAATGCCAAAGCATGGGGCGGATCCGACCTCACTTCCATTAAAGGTTCTGCCGGCAGTAAAGGCTATAACGCCTGGAAGTACCCATCCATTGAGGTCGACGAGGACTACTGGGGAACTTACACGATAGAGAAGAACATGACCCTGGATGTGCCCTATAAGAGTATAGTCACCGCTGACGACTGGCTGCCATGCTGCTCTGGCGGCTACCTGACCATGCCCAAATACTACCAGATGGGCAGCAAGGGCTTCGGCTCCAACCTCAAGGACCTCTTCGACTGCACCAAGAATACATGCCCCGTCTGGGATGGGAAATCGCCATGTCCCGAGACCGTGGAACTCACACCCATAAAAGTCGGTAAATATTAAGGGGAACTTTCCCCTTAATTCTATATTTTGTGTCTGTTTTATTTTCCCTTGACTTCGCTTTTTGCGCTCCATGTATCCCAGGAAGAAGAGCTTTATTCCTTGGCTCGCGATACCCTCGATGTGGATTATGAGACATGGGAGCCAGTGTATCTCCAGATCAGAGAGGACTTTGGCTTCTCCCTAAAGAGAGATGAAGAAGCGGCAGGGCGGCTGGCAGATCTGCTGGCAGGCAGGAAAACAGCTTTTGAGGACCTATGCCTTCTGGTGCGCGGAAATCCCGTAGCCGTATGCGGCAACGCTCCCCATCTGGCTGCCGAGCTGGATGACCAAGGCAGCATAGATTCGGCAATCTTAGCCGCGGACGGGGCTGTATCTGTGCTTCTAGAAAGGAATATAGTTCCCGGGGCGGTGGTTACCGACCTGGACGGCCCCTTCCCGGACATCCAGAAAGCCAATAGGATGGGATCCCTGGCAGTGGTGCATGCCCACGGGGATAACCTGGACGCCCTGACCAGCTATGTTCCCCGTCTGGAGAGTATAGTGGGCACATGCCAGTGCCGGCCACCTCCTGGCCTCTTCAACTTCGGCGGCTTCACCGACGGAGACAGATGCGTCTTTCTGGCCAAGGAGCTGGGCGCCGCGAAGATAAGCCTGCTGGGCTTCGACTTCCAGGATGAAAGCCTCACACCTCGCAAGAAAAAGAAGCTCGGCTGGGCAAAGAAGCTGATCGATCTGGCCCTATCCTCAGACTAATTGCCCCCCTAGCAGCGGCAGAAGATGAGAAAGCGCCTCCTCGGCCACCTCCGGCACGCTTCTGCTGCCGTCCACCACGCGGAACCGTGCTGGCTCCAGCGCGGCCAACGCCCGGAAGTTGGCATCCACCAGATGCAAGAACTCGGGGCTCTCGAACTTCTCCCGGCCATGGCGAGAGCTTATCCTGGCCATGGCAAGAGACGGATCCAGCAGAAATAGCAGAGTCCGGTCCGGGACGAGATTCCAGGGCTGATAAAGTCCTCTTATCCAGGCCACCGGATCAGGAACAATGTCGCGCAGGGTCACTCCCTGGTAGGCAGCGGTGGAGTCAGCGTACCTGTCCGAGATCACAATAGCGCCCTGCTTCAGGGAGGGAATAACGATACGGGAGAGATGGTCAGCATGGTCGGCCATAAAAAGCAGTAGCTCCTCCATCCTCCTGGCCCGGAAGACATCTATATCTTTCTCGAGCGCCTTTCCCAGAAGACTCTCTCTCAGCAGCTTTCCGGCGTTGCCCCCCGTGGGCTCAGAGGTGAGGATCAGCTCTCTGTGGGGGAAATATTCTTCCAGCCTCTTGCAGAGTTGCCGGGCAGCAGTGCTCTTTCCAGATCCATCGATTCCCTCCAGGGTTATGAGAATGCCTCGCACAGCTCTCTGATAACGGCCTTCTAAAAGGATCAAGCTATCGGCCAAGAAGTAGGTTTGTCGCCCGATACTAACTCCGGGACGTCATTCTCTGGATGTTCCGCAGTCGGCCCGGTAACCCTCGCAGCGGGCGTCTGTACCACATTTGGGTTGTCTCGTGGTCATGGGCAGACTTTTCGTCAATTTCCTACCACAAGGACCTATCAACGCGGCCTGTAGTCCCCTTCTTGCACCGACACTCACGGCAAAACATCCGTCTCGGCTCGTGCCAGCCCTCTAAAGAGGACACCCTCGGTTGCACGGCCTGCGCTATAAAGCTATCTCATATAAGCATTGAATCTCCAGCCAATCATCTCAAAGCAGCCTTCTAGTAAGCTTTAAGTCGGTGATGCACATTATTGACGCTGAGGTGCTTGATTTGACCGACAAGATCTACGTCGTTGGGCACAAGAGTCCAGATACCGACTCTGTGACCTCGGCCATAGCTTACGCGAACCTTAAGAACGCCCTGGGAATGAAGGAGGTCGTGCCTGCGGCGGCAGGAGACATTAACAACGAGACCAAGTTCGTGCTGGACTACTTCAAAGTCCCATATCCGGAGAAGCTCACTGATGGCACGGACAAGATGGTCATCCTGGTGGACCACAATGAGATGGCCCAGGCGGTGGACAAGCTCAATGAGGAGAACATCCTTGAGATAGTAGACCATCACAAGATAGGCGGAATAAAGACCGGTAAGCCCATCTACTTCCTCAATGAGCCCGTGGGAGCCACGGGGGGCATTGTCGCGAACCTCTTCGAGGCTAAAGGCGTCAAGATCAGCAAGGAGCTGGCAGGGATAATGACGGCCGCCATCCTGAGCGACACTGTGATGTTCAAGTCTCCAACCTGCACCCCCAGCGATAAGGCCGCAGTAGAGAAGCTCTCCAAGATTGCAGGTGTCGATCCCATGAGCTTCGGCATGGAGCTGCTCAAGGCAAAGAGCGATGTGTCCTCCAAGAGCGCCAAAGACCTCCTCATGGGCGACTTCAAGAAGTTCGACTTCAGCGGCGTCAAAGCGGGGGTAGGGCAGATCGAGGTCATGGACTTAAAAGACCTGGAGGCCAAGAGGGGGGCCATCCTGGAGGAGATGACCAAGATGAAAGATGGCGAGAAGCTGGATATGGTCGTCCTCATGCTCACCGATGTGATGAAAGAGGCCAGCGACCTGCTCTTCGTGGGCAACGCCCAGGCTGCCTCAGGATTCGAGAAGGCCTTTGCAGGAAAGATCGCCAACAACTCCATCTACAGAGAGAAGGTGCTCTCCAGAAAGAAGCAGGTCATTCCGCCCTTGGAGTCAGCCTTCAAGAAGAGCT
>Ga0315289_10014422_pt1 | contig 11031 bp, 12 predicted proteins | sample YL17G11_40_MG_FD_203452 | JGI IMG/M metagenome (GOLD analysis project Ga0315289, IMG submission 203452) | Sediment microbial communities from Yellowstone Lake, YNP, Wyoming, USA - YL17G11_40 | ecosystem: Environmental > Aquatic > Freshwater > Lake > Sediment | place: USA: Wyoming | collected...
ACAGCACACACTTAAAGAGAAAAGACAATTGAAAAAAGAAAAAACGCCTCGCTAACAACGTGGTGCATTGTATAACGTAGTAAAACGTAGGGACACTTCCCATATTAATAGATAACATAATTCCCGGAGAGACTCGCTGTTACGAATGGTAATAATCATATCTCGTCGTGTGCCGGACCTGCGGAGTAGCAGGTGGAGCAAACAACCTTAAATGAAAAGCCCATTCACCTTTTACCTGCATCAACTCCGCACTCTGGATACTTTTGATAAAGTGAGGAGTAAACAATGAAAACTTCTCAGAAGTAATGATTATCTGGATATTCAATACAAAAATGGGGATGTTTGAAACGTACCTTTCATGCTTAAGTTTTATCGTGAAGTGATATTGCATAATAAAATTCCTTGTATATCTTTATGATAAAAACCGAATGATAAAAACCGAAAAAACTGGTAAGTTTTATTATGAGTTCGATATAATAGAAAAGATTCTTCTAAACCGTAAAAACATGATAAACGGTAGCACTGCTTTCCGGTTTTAGCTTTGATGTTACTGCTTCTCAAACAGTAACAGGAGGATTTAATGAAGAACAAAAGAAGATTATTTTCATTTGCAGGATTAATTATTCTGTTTCTGCTGTTGGGCAGTGTATTAATCAATATTTACACTGATTGGCTTTTTTTTGACGAACTGCAGTACAAAAGTATTTTTGTAAAAGTCCTGTCCGCCAAATTATTGCTTGGTTTGATATATGGCGTTTTTTCCTTTGCCTTCATCATGATAAATATTATCATTGCAAACAGAACACATTTCGCTCCTATTGAATTCTTCCTTGATGATCAGACAAAAGTGTCTTTGAATATTGCATTTCTGGCGAAGTGGATGAAACCTTTGATAGCCGTTCTGGGAATTGCTGCAAGTTTTTATGCCGGCGTTTTTGGAAGCTCTCTCTGGAATGAATTTCTGCTTTTTCAGAACCGCATGAATGTGGGGTTCAGTGATCCGGTTTTCGGGAAAGATATCGGGTTTTATCTTTTTAATATCCCCTGGTTTGAATCCATTAAGAATTTTATCAGCTTCATTATCTTCATAACAACCTTTATAGTCTCATTCAATTATATTCTCAGAGGCGGCATAATCGTCCAGGGGAGAAATATCTCAGTCGATAAGCGGGTTAAACTACATGTGGGAATTCTTGCCGGATCGTTCATTATCAACATGGCTTTTGGTTTCTATCTCGATCAGTTTCAACTCCTTTTCTCCCCGCACGGTATTATATTCGGCGCTGGATACGCTGATATTCATGCGAGGCTTTATGTCCTTCGGGCATTGATTGCCCTGACAGTCCTGAGTGGTGTTCTTTTTATCATCGGTATATTCAAGGGTTCCTGGAAAGTAATGTTTGCCCCGTTAGTTTTTACGGCTCTTGTTTATGCAGCAGGCTTTTTGGTATATCCTGCCTTGTTGCAAAAGCTTAAGGTTACGCCGAATGAACTCGATCTTGAGAAGCCGTTTATAGAAAACCATATTAAATTCACCAGATTCGGATATGATCTTGAGGGAATAAAGGTCAGTCCCTTTGATGTTTCATACAATCTGACGGCGAAAGATATTGAACGAAATAACGCTACGATTAAGAATATCCGGCTGTGGGATGATATGCCTATCCTGAGAACATACAGTCAGCTCCAGCAGATAAGAACATATTACAGTTTTCAGGATGTAGATAATGATCGTTACACTATCAATGGTGAGTATATGCAGGTAATGTTGTCTCCCAGAGAACTCTCTTACCATAATCTCCCAAGCAGGTCATGGATTAACGAAAGGATCGTGTTTACTCACGGGTTCGGCATTTCCATGGGGCCCGTCAGCAGGATCTCAAAAGAAGGTCTGCCCGAGTTCATTGTAAAGGATATCCCTCCGGTTTCTTCTTCGGATATAACGATAACAAGGCCGGAAATATATTTTGGTGAACTCTCCAGCGATTATGTCATTGTAAAGTCAAAGGTACCTGAATTCAATTATCCGACATCGGAAGGAAACGTTTCCACATTTTACGAAGGCAAAGGCGGCGTAGAATTGTCATCTGCCCTTAAGAAGGTAGTTTTCGCCGCTCACTTTAAGACAGAGAAAATCCTCCTTTCATCTGATATTACCCGTGAAAGCAGGATTTTATATTACAGAAACATCATGGAAAGGGCACGTAAGATCGCCCCCTTCCTTATCTATGATCAAGACCCATATATTGTTGTCTCAAAAGATGGCAGGTTATTCTGGATCATTGATGCATATACCGTATCAAACAGGGTTCCTTACTCAAATCCGCTCAATAAAAAAATTAACTATATAAGAAATTCCGTTAAGGTCGTCGTGGATGCTTACAACGGATCGGTCAATTTTTATATCAGCGATCCCGACGATGTGATCATGAAAGTATACCGTACGATTTTCCCGAAGATTTTTCTGCATCTGGAAGAACTGGACGATGACTTGAGGAAGCATATCAGATATCCGAAAGGGTTTCTTCAGATACAGGCATCGATGTTCTCTACGTATCATATGACCGACCCAAAGGTTTTCTATAACAAGGAAGATTTGTGGGAAATACCTGCTTACGGTAAAAAGCCTATTGAACCCTACTACACTATCATGAAACTCCCTGAAGAGAAGAAAGAAGAATATATTTTGCTGTTGCCATATACGCCTTCCAAAAGAGACAATCTGGCAGCCTGGATTGCAGGAAGATGTGATGAGCCGAATTACGGAAATCTGATTGTGTATACGTTTCCCAGAGACAGGCTTGTATTCGGACCCAGACAGATCAATGCCCGTATTGATCAGGATTCATACATATCTCAACAGATGACACTATGGGGGCAGCACGGTTCAAAGGTCATACGGGGAAGCCTCCTGATAATCCCTATCGAAAGGTCTCTTTTATACGTTCAACCTCTTTATCTGGCTGCTGAAGACAAGGGTGGATTACCTGAACTCAGGAGAGTTATTCTCGCCTTTGAAAATAACGTAGTTATGGAAGAAAATCTTGAGCTTGGTCTCCAGCGACTATTCGGAGGAAGGATTACCCCGGCTTCCAGAGGCAGGGAGTCAACAGATGATAAGGCTTCTCTTAATGAACTTGCAAAGGAGGCTGTGCAGGCATATGAAAGGCTCAACGAACTGCTAAGACAGGGAAATTGGGCAGGCTATGGAGAAGAACTGAAAAAACTTGGACAGATTCTGAAAAAAATGGCGAGATGAACACAATGAGCCTGCCTGAGAATGTTTTTTATGAATTACAAGCTTTAGAATGGGGATATGTCCAGCTTTAAAAACCGTATTATCAGGGCTGCTAAATTAGATGTTCATCTCAATCAGGAGAATAGTGTCAGGCCGTTGACTTGTGATTCAATCAAAGCTAAACATTGCTCGCATATTTCTTCAGTAAATCCTCACTTTTTCAGCCTTAGAAAAAGGGAGGATTTGCAGGTGTACTTCGTATTTTATTAAGGGAGTGTAACGTGCGTAGCAGGTGAAAAATCAACATATCACCAAAAATTATTTCATGGGTCGGAACTTTCCCAAATCCCCGATAAATCGGAATCTATCGATATGCCACAGTCCAGCCAATCGTCCCCACTCTCCGCATCCGAATTCAGAAGCAAAAAACGCAGCGAGTTCAGCCGTACCCTTCAGATGCTCCTCTCTACGAGTCTTCGACAAGACGATGCCATTTATCAACCGGCTTTCCGTCAATGCTATATTGAGGTTCTCTTCATCCCACTTGTATTTTTTAGTTCAGATTCCTGATAAACCGTTCAACATCTTTTTTGTTGAGAATTCGCAAAACTATAGCGCGATTGCCTTCAATCATATAGAACACCCGGTACTTGTCCACCCTGAGCCTGTAATAATCTGAATTCGTCCCTTTGATTTTTTTGATTGCTTTTCCTCTGGGAAAAGGGTTGTCCCTGAGTACCTGTAATTCTCGAACAATCTTTCCGCAAACACCGTCGCTGAAGCCGTCAAGGTCTTTAATCGCAGGGGGTGAAAGGACGATCTGAAACTTATCCACGCTTTTTTTTCCTTTTAGACAGGTAATCTTCCAATGTCACGCCGCCCTTGCTCCGGTACTCTGCTTGTGCTTCCGCGAGCATGTCCTGAAGACCGGCGCTCTTTTCGAGGAGATAGTCTTCAAAGTCCTCCTCCGAGATCGCAGTGACAATTGCTCGCGGCTTGCCGTTTGAGGTGATAATCACAGCCTCTTTCTCGGCATTTCTCAATATCTCGGATGTCTTGTTCTTGAGTTCCCTAACATTAGCGAATTTCATTGCATGCCTCCATGTAGCTACATTTGCAGCTACTATGCCATATATCGTGAATCTTGTCAACTGATTTCACAGTACCAAATCCTATATTTTCCATCAAGATCGCTCTAAAAGGCGCATACTTCCCCAAATCATACCACATCCCCACTATCCGTCCCCACTCCCCGCAGCCGAATTTTGCAGCAAACGATGAAGCGAGTTCAGCCGTACCCTTCAGGTGCTCTCTCAGCAACCAATCTGCCCAAATTCCCTTATTTCTTCAACATGAATTGTTCGACGTATTCCCTGAAATACTTTAAGAATTCCCCCGGAGTGACAATTTTCAGGTTTGAGTGAATACGGATATTTTTGCCGATGAAATGCTTCCTGTCCCATGTGATAAGGAAATCAGCGCCCGAGCTCACCGCTGAGGCAAGAATAGGCGCATCATCATAATTAATCACTTTTAAAAATCTTTCAACGTCCTTTTGGCGAGGGTCATCAATCAACACCGGTGCAAGGAGTTCAATAAACTCTCTGTATTCATTCAGCATTTCCGGCAACTTCTCTTCAATATTCCTGTCTGCCTCAACAATAACCTGTCTTGAGACAATAACTTCTATCAAACCGCTTTCAGCAAGCTGTAACACAGCCCTTGCGGCACCCCTTGAAGATGCAACGCCGGCAATCAGGGCGCTTGTGTCAAGAAAGACCTTAGGCTTTTGTTTTCGCATATGTTTCTTTGGAATATCTTTTTCTCTGTTCACTCAGGTTTTTAAGAAGATTATCAAGTGTCAGGCCTTTTTTCTTCATTGCGCTCTCGATTTTTCTTGATATGACATCACCAGCGAGCTGCCTCGGCACAAGGATAAGTACATCGCCGATTTTTAAGACATTGAGCACGTCTTCTTTGTCAAGGCCGAGTTCTTTTCTGTATTCGTATGGGATGGTCAGTTGACCCCTTTCTCTCAATTTAACAACAGGCATGGTTGCAACCCTCCTTTCTGATTATCTGATATTCTTATTATATGTAAATCAGATATTTGTTTCAATTTATTTATTGCTTAACGTGAAAGTTTGGGCATTATGAAATCCCCCTTCTCGTTGCCTTTTCCCGTTGCAACGGGCAACGACGAAATGAACATGCAAGAGATTCTTCTTCAACCGATAACCCCTATGCAGCTTTTGCTAAAGATAACTCAATTTTATTGGACATTCAAGTTATTTTTTTGAGGTTGTCCTCAGTGATGTTCTTATGAGCCAGTCAATTTCAAATGAAAACCCTCAATTCTGAGATAAGAAGTTGAGTGAAGATTTGCACGTGTAAGTGAGAATAAAGTGTAGTAGCTAATACTTACGCTGATGCCTTCAGTCCTTCCTTTATAGGGAGGGTCAAAAGGGTCATCTATGAAAAAGACTGTCTGGATGTCAAGCTATCAAACTGGCAATCCTGCAAGCAAACAATACAATGACCCATAGAAATAAAAGTTGTTTCAAAAATTCAAAAGTATCCTTATAACTTCATTTATTCATAATATAATAATCATATAAATAGTTGCTAAAAGATTTACATCAAAATACTATCTTTTTCTTTTGCGTTTATGTTATCTTTTTCGACTAAAATTTCTTTAGGGGGGAAAGAGATGTTTTCTGATAATGGAGAGAGAAGAAAAGATATTCGTTATGATTTACCTAAAAAGATAGAATATGTTTTAAATCCTGAGACTTCTGGTAAAATCTATAGTGGTGTTACCGTCAATATCAGTAACTCTGGCCTGTGTCTTTACATATTTCACCCCTTAACCAAAGGTCAGAAAATAATAATCCAGAGTACCCTCCCTGTCCCTTATCAAACAGCGATGGTACTCTGGATTAAAAAAGTAGATGACGATTTATATAAGGCAGGAGTAATGTTTACAGATAATAGTAAAAATCTTTCTTAAGAAAGGTCTTTCAAACCATTCTGTATATCTTCTCTGATAATCTTTATCACCTCTGCAGAGTTTATCGGAATCTCTTCAAGTTCTGCTTTTATTTCCCTTGTATCTAAAGAATAGGTATTCCCGTTCTTTTTATGTTCGTAAAAAAAGTCAATATCTTGATTGCCAGCAATTAAAACTACAAGGGTATCAACAATGTTGCCCAGTGGTTTTCTGTCAATATGACTGTGTTTAAAATAGGCATATAAAGTGGTTCCTTCACCTTCTTCTGATGTGATAGTGAGATCTCCTTCGGCCTCCTTTGCTGACTGAGAAAGGAAAGATAACCCCAGACCGACTCTTCGTGTTGTTCGAGTTGTATAAAAAGGGTTTATGACCTTTTTCAGAATTTCATCGCTCATTCCCTTACCGTTGTCCTTTATCTCTATGGAAAGGATATCATTTTTCAAATCCTCAAGGATTCTTATCTCTATCCTGCTCGCACCAGCAGTAATAGAATTTTCTACAATGTCAAGGATATGAAGAGATAGGTCTTCCATTTCAATAAAGGATAATCTTTCTCCCTTCAACACCTTTCAGGGCAAGGCAGAGTTCATCAAAAGTGGAGTGTTCCATAAAAAAGCCTGTTGAGACTTTGCCTACGTCAGACAACTCATGTGCATCGGATGATGTGAGCCATGGGAAATGGCTATATTCTCCAAATCTTGTTTTCGCATTATCTATGGTGATATTTCTTGAGATTTCGAGTGCATCCAGACTCAACTCAGGCGGGATAAAACCAAGCTGACCAATAATTCCAAAACCTTCTCTGTCAATATGAGATGCAATTGCAAGACCACCAAAAGAGTGTATCGTCTCTACAACTTTACTCACTGAAAGGTTTGTTGCCCCTATTAATAATCTGTTATTAAAACCAAGAACCTCGTCATTTTCATTCACGACAACCTGATACCCGAATGCATCTACATCATTCTCTCCCGGCTGAAGATTGTCATAGACAATATCCTGAATTCTTAGTGCACTACTGATATCGCTAAAAAGTCCTACGATATGAACTTCCTCAAAGGATGTCACTTCAATACCGGGAATTGCATTGATGCCTTTTTTTTTCGCAAGCCTCTTTGTCACTTCTGCGTTTTCGACAGAGTTATGGTCACATATCGCTATTATATTCAAACCGAGGGAGGCAGCTTTTTCAACAATGCGGTAAGGTGTCATATCCAGTTCAGCACAAGGAGAAAGACAGCTATGTATATGGAGGTCTGCCCTGAACTCTACCGGCATCTAAGGCCGAGGTTATAAAGCAAGCCCGCGATCTCAAAGGCAGAGAGAGAACTCACCAAAATAGGGATTCCCTCTCCGTCAGCCTTTTTCAAGGTATCTGCATCAGGGGTTCTATTGTTGACAAGTATAATCCCGGATAGTTCTTTAAGCGTTGCAACTGCCACAATATTTTGATGGGTTTGAAGGGTTATCCAGACACTGCCCTCTTTGATGTTCGCTATGACATCAGAGAGGAGGTCGCTCACATAGCCACCTGTTACTTCTTTTGTTAAATGGGCTGATGCTGTCTTGACAACAAGTGACAAACTATCAACAAGTTCCTGGAGTTTCATATATTACTCCTTTTTTATGTTTATAACTATTTCTAAGGTTGTTCCTATACCCGGTATTGATAAAATATTTAGTTCATCGGTATTCCTTTTGATATTAGGTAACCCCATGCCTGAACCAAACCCCATTGACCGAATATCATCAGAAGCCGTTGAATAGCCCTCTGTCATCGCAAGATCTATATTTTCAATGCCAGGACCTACGTCTTCAACCACAATCTTTATATAATCCGGAGTAATTTTATATCGCATCATGCCTGCTGGTGTATATATTACTACATTCATCTCCGCTTCAAAGGCAGCTATAGATGCTCTTCTCACAATGCCGCGATCTACACCCATTTTTTCGAGGATGGACTTAAGTTCACAGGAGGCAACACCGGCATTAGCAAAATCTTTACCTGTGATGAAAAAAACACCTTCTGCGGTTTTTGCGGATTTATCCTGCATTGATAGAACTTCGCAAATTCTTTACATACAATCTTCCACAGGATTCAAACATAGAGAGTTTTGTTATAAGCAAAGGGATCTTCTTTTCTTCAGCAAGGGCAACAGTTTCTTTACTCGGTCTTTTACCTCTCACAAAAACAATAGCCTTTACATGAGCAATATCAGCAGTGCGTACTGCTGCTCCGTCAACCAGACCCGTTAACAGGAGATCCCCTGATTGGGAAAATGCAAGGACATCACTCATGAGATCAGTACTACAGACCAATTCAATATGCATATCCGTATCAAAGTTGGACGTGAGAACCTCCGCCTGAAGGATGTCTTTAACTTCATTTAACGTCATAGTTATCCTTTCACTGGTTCAACTTTCACTGCATCGAGAGCAACTCCCCCATTACCTGAAGGGTGAGTCAATGCATTGACTCGACCATGAGGGAAATGGGCTGAAACATAAATAGCGCCCTCAGGGATTGTATCAGTGACTTTTGCCTTAAGATATACCGTGTCCCGCCTTGAAGTTACCTTAACATAGCTATTGTCTGAAATGCCACGCTTTAAAGCGTCTTCCTCATTAATCTCAAGTAATGCCTCAGAAGCAACAAGATTAAGAGATTCAGACCTTGTTGACATGCTTCCTGAATGATGTAATACATCCCTGACAATCATAGAAAGTGTATAATCTACATCTGGTTCCTCACCAGGAGTATAGCGGACAGGATGGAAAGCTCTTCTGTCTGAAGGAAGTGGCGAGTGATGAGAGACAAGAAACGAGTTTATCTCATCCGAGATGTCCTCAAGATTTTTGAGACCGATGTCTTTCCCCATCGTCTGTGATAAGTTCCTAATAATCTGCCAGTCAGGGAGTGAATGGCCAGTTGCATTTACCACCTTGTGTAGTCGCTGTGTAAGTCCTTCAGCATTAGTGAAAGTGCCGTCTTTTTCTGCCCAGCTTGATGCTGGCAAAACCACATGGGCTAATTTTGCGGTCTCTGTGAGTGCGATGTCCTGGACTATCAGGAGGTTTAATGCCTTTAATCTCCCGATTATCTTTGAGCTATTCGGGAAGGTTACGACAGGATCTTCCCCTACAATATACAATGCTTTAAGAGAATCAGGCTCATAGAGCATCTCCAAGACACTTTTCCCCGCTCTCTCTAAGGGACTGTAGCCTAATCCAGCATCTGGCCTTATGCCCATCTTCTGGTAAAGGCCGAAGGTATTGGAATATTCTGCTGGTATCTGGAGTGAATCAGGGCTATCACCCAGTAAAGTAATCAGATTTGCGGCAGCCAAAACCGTATCAAGTTCTTTTGTATTTTCAGAAATACCGACTGAAAGAGATACCATCCTGGATTTTGCCTTTGCAAATATCTCTGCAACAGTCGTAAGCTCTTCCTCAGTAATCCCTGTAATCTTATAAACCGCTTCAGGCGTGTAATCTCTTAATACTTCCTCGATCGACAAAAACCCTGTAATCGTTGAAACCTTTCCCTTATCAAAAAGACCTTTATCTATTATAACCTTCATTGTCCCGTTCAACAGTGCTACCCCTGTCCCTGGCTTTATTTTAAGCCACTGTGAGCTGTACCTTGTGAGCTTTGTCTCCCTACTGTCAGCAACAATAAGATTTGCACCTCTTTTCCTTTTTGCCAATAGAATATTGAGCCCAAAGATTGGATGGGTTATGCTCAGGTCAGATTCAAGAATAAGGATGACATCTTTATTGAGAGGTGATTTAAGGTCAATCCTGTGGCTTTTCTGACCGAAAGCCATCTCCCACGCCTTCTCCACTAAGGCATAACCAAAGGCAGCAGAAGAATCAATGTTATTTGAGCCAATAACATTCCTCATAAATTTTTGTAGCATATAGTTGTCTTCATTGGTGCATCTGTGTGAACCTATTGCACCTATAGAAGAATGTCCATAATGATCTACTATGGATTTAAGGTTATCATTGACGTAACTCAGAGCCTCTTCCCATGATGCAGGTGTAAGTACATCATCTTTTCTTATCATCGGTGTTTTAAGACGGTTTTCGCTGTAAATATAGTCAAAGCCGAATCTGCCCCTGCCACAAAGATTTCCATCCGTTACTCCTGTGCCTTCCTTGCCTCTCGACCTCAATATTTTCCCTTCTCTTATACCTAATGTAAGAGTGCAACCAACACTACAGAATGAACATATGGTATCCTTTTCCTCAAGGAAAAATGGGCGAGCCTCAAATCTGTATGCCTTACTTAGCATTGCACCTGTAGGACATATATCTATGCACTGTCCACAATAATCGCACTCCAGGATTTCCCCAAAAGCAGCCAGCACAGATGTGGGGAATCCCCTACCAATAAAGCCCAATGCTACTCTGCCTTGATGTTCATCACAAATCCTTACGCATTTACCGCAGAGGATACACCTGTTTGCATTCAACTCTATTAAAGGTCCTCTTACATCAGCTGGCACCTCTTTCCTGTGTCTGACGAACCGGCCTTCTGGTTTTCCCATCTTATATACCACATCCTGGAGGTCGCATTCACCTGCCTTGTCGCATATAGGACAGTCAAGGGGATGATGGACTAACATAAGTTCGAGTACAGTCTGACGGGCCTTTCTGACCTTAGAAGTATCTGTCCGCACTACCATCCCATCCTTTGCAAGCGTTGCACATGAAGCTTCAAGCTTCCTTTGTCCCTCAATCTCTACAAGACATACCCTGCAACCTGCATAAG
>Ga0315289_10014423_pt1 | contig 11030 bp, 10 predicted proteins | sample YL17G11_40_MG_FD_203452 | JGI IMG/M metagenome (GOLD analysis project Ga0315289, IMG submission 203452) | Sediment microbial communities from Yellowstone Lake, YNP, Wyoming, USA - YL17G11_40 | ecosystem: Environmental > Aquatic > Freshwater > Lake > Sediment | place: USA: Wyoming | collected...
GATAGCCTAAGGAAAAGGTTTGCAGGTCTCTAGCGTCCTGTTCGAGCGGGTTCTGTTGAATTTCGGATTGGAACGCTTCAGGTTTGTTTTCTCCTAATACTGCCTGCGCGCGGACAGTTATTCTTAACTAGCTGTTTCTACAGGCATGGATATTTTGTTTTTCCATGTCTGTCGCCAATAATATGGAAGGCCAGACTGGCTTAAAAAGAGTAGTAGAAATATCCTCTATTTCCGTGCCTCTTGTTTGGGGATGCGATGTGTTGAAGTCGTCTTTTTCATTTACATCTCCTCCGCTTTTACTACTTTCTTCTTCTGAGTATCAAAGCCAAACTCCTTCTCACAGTAGGGGCACTGGACATACTCCACATGGCTTGTCGGCATAAGTTCCTGTTCTTTCTTGGTCACTTGCACAATGTCATCATTCTGGATGCCTGAACCTTTGGATACTGCTCCTTTTTGGAATTCGCAACCCTTGCGAATTTCAGGATATTTATTTGTCTTACTTTTAGTATCAAGGAAGTTGTATACTGACCTCTCTGAAATCATGAATTTCTTGGCTATGTATTTTACCCTCTGCTCCTGAGTCTCAAATCTAATCTCTATTTCCCGATACATATCATTAACGAGTTCATGCCATATTATCTTCCTCTGTTTGAAGTCCTTTGTTGCCATAGATTCCCTTGCAGTGTCCACCAAGTAATCCTCAAAGTTCTTGTATTCACGATATTCAGTGTTGGCTTCAACATCCATTCCCAACTTCTTCATCACTGCTATCCTTGTTCTTCCACCAACCAACTTACCATCAAACCTCTTGTCTCCATCGAGTGCCCTTGCTCGGATGACTTTATATTTGACACCTCGCTCCTTGATGTCCTCTTCAATCCTTTCATCAGTCAAATCTTCTGTTGGTTCTTTCACTTTCTTCATTGATTATCGCCTCCGTGACCTTGACGTTCATATTGAAGTTTCTTTCCATTGTGAAGGAATATAGCCCATAAGTCTGGTCTATTCTGAAAACTTGGACAGAAAATGCCTTCTTCTTTCTATCTCTACTTTCTCCTAGGAGAGCCGCAATAAGAGCACTTTTCTTTTTCGGCCTCGTTCAGCGTCTGGCAGTATTCACATTTCCACGCTTGTACTAAACCATTCTGTTCAAGAAGTATTACTTTTCTAGCTTGTATAGTTTCTTTAATTAGTTGTTGCCATCTATTAGCGGTTCTTACTTGTTGGTCATATATTCCATTACTAGAGGGAAAACCACCCCATAATGCTGATAACATTGCCATATTCCCTTGCATTTTATAATCAGAATCAGTCTTAGGTGCAAAGCAGAACCAAAAGGCTTTATCTTTCAATTTCAAATGTAATGCTACTATGCATTTTCCATGAAAATGTTGTCTTTCATCAAGTGCCTTATACACTGACCAATTCTTATCATAGGTAGAATGAACTCTGTCAATATTTTCTAATGGAATACAATGGGTACGGTATGGTTCAGATGATTCCAATTCTATTAGTCTATCTCTAGTTAAGAATACTTTACCTGCAGTTGTTTCACAATAGCGAATAGTATCTACTCCAATATGAACTTTAACGTCTAAGTGTTGATTTAATTCTTCCCATGCAGTTATTATTTTTGTTTCAGTTCTGTTCATATCTTTTCATGTCCTTCAAGAGAACCTAATTCTTCACAGCATTTTGCACACATTTCGCCCATGCATGGTTACCTTTCTTTGTATTTGATTAGTCTAGGTTGTTGGCGAACCACAATTTGGACATTTGAAGTATTGGTTTGCATCATATCGGGTCGTGCAATGCTCACAATTCACAAAGTTCGTTTCGTTTGCCGTTGGGATGACTTTCTCAAAAATCAAGGTTAAAGAGATACCTATTGCGTCAGGAAAATGCGTTTCTGATTTGTAGGCATAACCAAATTTTTCAGCGACTTTGGAGTAGGTTTCTATGTGTTTGCCTATACCGTCTGGACTAAGAACAGCGTCCTTAATGACTACTATTCGTCTTCCTTGTTCTAAGGCTTCTTTGAACGGTTTCTCCCAATGGTCTTTTACTTGTGGTGCTTGAGTGCAAGAATGTATGTGTCGGTATTCTTGACCGCAATATTGGCATTTATACATTTTACGCTGTGCATCATAACCATGCATATTTTGTTGTAGTTCAAGGTTGCATGGTTTGCACAGTTTTTTGCCTAGAAACTGAGGATATTTTTCTTGAAACCGAGGGACTCTCTTGTCTCGGTACTTAGGGTCTTGCTTGCTTTCAAGCCAGCTTAGTTCTTTTCCACATTTTGCACATATTTCGCCCATGCATGGTTACCTTTCTTTGTATTTGATTAGCTAGGGAGAAGGAATTAGACTTTATGAATCATGAATCTAGCGCGCGCGCTAAACCCGTTATCTAAACATTCTTTGATATTTCAATGTTAGAACTATCTTCTATCATGAAAGGGTGCATATGGTGGTGCACTATTGAGTTCAAGAAAGTGGCGCAGCGCGCGCTTAGCAAGTTTTTATTTCTCGAAAATTATAAGATATCACAAGAAGTCCACAGGTATTTGCAAATCAAAGGTATGCAGTTAAATGAGTGATTCTGAGCAAACTGCGTCTCTAGATATAGACCATCTAGACGGACATGAATTTGAGACTTTGATAGGAAAACTACTGGAAAAGATGGGTTTTGTCATTGGAGAGAGAAAGTTGTCTGTTGATGGAGGCATCGACATTCTCGCTAAGAACTATGAACCCATACTTGAAGGGACATACATCATTCAATGCAAAAGACATTCCAAGAAAGTCGGGCAGCACATCATCAGGGATTTGTATGGGGTGGTTCACTCAAGAAACGCAAACAAAGGAATCCTGATAACAAACTCTACTTTTACAGACTTAGCCTTAAAATTTGCTCAGGACAAACAGTTAGAACTCATAGATGGAGAGAAGCTTCATGCTCTACTCATTAAGCATGGAATAGTCCAAGCAGGCAAAGACGTCGTTGTACTTCCTAATTCTGCGAGATACTTACTGAATGATTTCGTTCCAGCTCTGAGGAAAATGCAGAAAGAAGTTGACGACATCAATAACGGGTTAGTTTATGTAGAGAAATCTAACTGCACTCCAAAGAAATGGGCGAATATGCTGGAAACGAAAATTCATAAACTCAATGCATATTGTGAATTCGTTACTAGAACTCTAAACCAGTGCTTTGGAGAGGTCTCGTTAGAGAAAGACTACGTTGCGCAAATCAGGGAGGCTTCTTCCAGAATCACGGAAGCCACTCAAAAACTTATCCGAGACTATGAAGAACTATTTGGTGTCATTCCGCCTCAGGGTCTTGAGAAACCTCATCGGAAATTCATGGATTTCTATACTCAAGTCTTTGGGACTTTATGGCAGATAGCCAATGATATTGAAACAGCAACCGCTAGACCTGAACCTAAGAAATACCAAATCTCAGTGGTTTTCAATATTGATGAGGAAGGGAAAAAGTTTCATGATGAGGTAGAAATAGCATTAGAAGAAATGAATGCCAAAACCAAGAATCCTTCTTCTGTATCCGTCATAGTTGCCTTAGGATTCATCTTTTTCATTATTGTTATGATTATTTATTTCATATTGAACGCTCTGAGATAACTTGTACATGCCCAATTCTTTTGAGACACGACTTAACTACCGTCTGGTCTTCATCCATTTCTCAAATTGTTCAGGATTGTCTAGTTTAGCTCTATTGTCTTGTGCACAGCGCGCGCTATAACTTTTCCGTACTACTTATTGAGTTGAGTTTTTTCAACAGCCCAATTGTGAAGCTAACGAGAGAATCTTTTTCCTCTGGTTCTGGGTTGTATCCTTCATGAAGAACGTTGACCCTCATTCTTCTTAGTTGAGGAACCAAGATAGGCATATCAACATGAAATAAACGTTTAACTTCTTTTCCGAAGGCTTCATATTGATGATTGAAAGAGAAACCCTTTGATTGGATTTGCGTTTTGAGTATCTTTTCGACATTCTTCTTATCAAGACTAATTCCCGTTTTCTCGGCTACCAGAGTGATAGCAACCTCTTGTAGTTGTAAGGCACAGACAGCCACGGACCAGTTTGTGTCTAGTCCCAGAAAAGAAGCGGAATCCATCAAGTCTTCTGTCGGTTCTGGTGATTCGATTTTTCTTACGTTGAGAATTACTTCTTTGAAAAACCTGTCTTTTGTGTCGCTTAGGTTCTCTTTGACCCATGATACGTTTGTCACGCTCATCTTTGCCAAAGAATCGAATGTATCAAATAACTCGTCTAAACGTATGTGTGCATCATCTTCTATCCCGAATTTTCTTAGCGTAGGCTTGATTTCTGTCATCCATGTTTCATAAATTCCTGTCGCTTCCTTTTTGAATTCACGGGTAGATACTGTTTTGCTTCTTATTCTGCTGATTCTGTCATGGAAATCTTTCAGTTGACAGTAGAAAGCCTCGATTTTTTCTGCCATATTCAAAACCGATTAGTCTGTCCAGAAATACCATTGGTCTTCTTCTGTGGCTCCTTTAAGTTTGGCATTTTTCTGAGCGATTCTTCGTCTTAGACTTCCCAATATGGCATTTCTAGCCTTGCGCCCTTTAGTGGGGACGTTCTTCATCACTAGACCTTTCGCTACTTCATCTAAGGATTTCCGTTTTTTGAAGAACCCTTCACTTTCCAGTTCATCAATTTTCGGTCCATAAATAGGCTTGCGAAGTCCGCCACGTTTGTCTTCTTTTTCGACTTCGACAGATTCCTTCTTCTTCAAAACAGTTGCTTTGGCTGGCTGAGATGCCAACCATTCAAGAGCCTTCTCATAATGTGCGTTTACTTCCTTAAGAGGACCTTCGTATTCTATCTCCGTTTCTCCACTTCTTACTCTGAAACGGTTTTTCACTTCCGCCAACTTCAATTCACGTTCCCATAGATGGTTTCACTTTGGATTTTAGTTTATCGGTTACTTGATTTGCCGCAACGATTAAATACCCTCGACATGAAAGGACTGGTATCAGTTGAAATGCACCGCAAGGAAACGGGGAACGGACGCAATTTATCAGGTTCTTTCCCACACATGCCCGAGTTTCGAGGACGAGCGGCGTGCTTGCGCCCTCTTGACCCGCCATCTTACGGTGCTCTTTTAATAATGAGGCGACTTTTCCTATAAAAACGTTTCGTAGCAGTATCGAATATGATTCAATTGTGCAAGGTTCACAAACTCCACCAGATAGCCCACAATCAGTTCCAATGGATAACATCCATAGATTATTGAGTGGAATTAACTGATGGCTTTCAAAACGTGAACATTTCTCAGTAGTTATTAGTTCGATTTGATTTCGCTCAAAATGATGGGAAAGTTACGGTCAGCGAATCTGTGACGAATAGGAAGAAGATTGATGTTTGTCACGAACATTCTGTTTGGTCCTCGCTCTCTAACCGCATCTAAGACATTTTCCGTCTATGGGTCGAGTCCCGCAAGTTGAACAGGACGGTATCAAGCCTTACCTTTCAAACCAATCGTCAATTGGGTCACGTTGTTCTCTCATTGTTCCGAAAAACTCATCGAGAGTCTTGTTGAATTTGGTTCAGCTATAACTTTTCCGCAAAATCAAAACTGGCTTAAAGGTCTGGTTTTACTTGAGACTGTTCTCGATAGTCTTCTTTTCGCTTTCCGTTATTTCATAAATCTTGTACACTTGTTCATCAATTTCGGAGTCAGTTTTCTTTATTTCGTCTTCCATTACCGCTCTTTCATCTGTTAGTTTATCGCCAATCTTGAGCAACTTTTCATTCAGTTGAAGAATTTTCTCCACATGTTGAGTTACCTCAATTTCTTGCTCTCTTGTCGGTTTTTTGATTGTAACCTGTGAAACATAAACTGGCTTTTGCTCAATAAAGTTACCCTGTCTTTCTGCACATATAGACTTCAAGAAATAGGACACTAGTTTAGAATTCAAGACACCCAAAACGTATTTAGAATTGGTTGGCAGAATACATGCTGGAGCATTAACATAAAACCCATTCGTTTCATCTAATGAAAAAGAAGACCTCGTGCTAAGATTACCCCATACAATCTTCGTTACACCGAATAAATCATAGTAAGCACATGCCCTAAGTTCATACCAATAGTTCCCTTTGTCCCATCTCTTTTCGAGAGCCTCTTGAAAACTGCACAAGTGCTTGTAAATAGCAGGATATTTCTTCACTTCTACGCCAATTTTCGTAAGAAGGATATAGTTCTTCTTTGATTTCACTACGTATCGTTTACATTCTGCCCCAGTTAAGAACGGTTTAATTAACTCCTCACTTCGTGAATCTTCCTGTATTAATTCATACCTTTTTTTCTCATCTATTATGAATGCTTCGTTTAAACCTGTCAGAATTCCACGGTATATTTTAACGCCAACATATTCTTCGATTGGCAGTCCACTACTCCTTATTTTTTTAAGTAATTCATTTCCTTCTCTCTTCTGAATATTCCATTCTTTCTCACTCAAATCGCTTTGATTAATAAAAAATGAATTATTCCTTATATATACTTCAAGAGAACCAAATTCTAGGGTTTCCATCTTACAGATTCTCATTTCTGGATTTTGCTTTTTGATTTTTTTAATTATAATTATGCATGGATAGATTGTAGCATCAGCAAATACCTTCAAATCTCCGAAATCAATAAATTCTTCAATCCAGAATTTGGCTAGGAATTTTCTAAGGTTTTTTCCATAACCCGCTCTAAGCCATTTGTTGGAAACAATCATGCCAAAATAGCCGTCTTCTTTCAGTATTTTCAATTCTTTTTCGAAGAAATATACAAACAAATCTGCCGTCCCTTGATAGGTTTCGTAGTTTGCTTCAAGGTAAGGTTTTATCTCACTCAATTCCTCTTGCCGAACATAAGGTGGATTCCCAATTACAACGTCAAACCCACCATCTTTCATGATTTCTTTGAATTGCTCTTCCCATTTGAAGGCTCTATCCCCTGCTAGTTTTTCATCATCAATTATGGAATTCCCACATCTCATGTTTCGTTCCAACAATGGTAAAAGGTGTCCTTTCTCTGCAATTTTTAGGAGTAAGTTGAGTTGTGCGATTTCCACCGCCTGTTTGTCTAAATCAACACCGAAAATATTGTCTTGAAGAATCTTCACTCTTCTTGTGAACGTTGTGCCAGTCTTGAAGTCAAGTTGTGTTTGGCTGTAATCCTTGTCATTCTGTTGATAATGCTCATTTAGAACATCAAAAGCCTTAATCAAGAAACTCCCAGAACCACAAGCAGGGTCTAACACTTTTATTTTTTCGACATTGACATTCTTCTCTTCTAGTAGTTTGCCTAGAGCATTCCTAACGATGTAATCAACTATGTATGTTGGCGTATAGTAAACTCCCTGTTCTTTTTTGTGAGTGTGGTTCTCAGTAAGTGTTGCTCTTTTCTCAGTCTTTTTCAAAATGTGGCTCAGATATTGCTCATAGACCGTGCCTAATACGTCAGCGTCAATTATCGAGAAATCATAAGAGATAGATTTGTCCTTAGTCCGATACAATGATTCTATAATCTCTCTCATGACGCTGTCGTCAACATCAAGCGTATCGCACAAGTGAACCTTTTTTGCATCAGTTGGGTCGTAGGTGAATATCTTGCTGTCGTAATTCTTATCATAGTAAGCGAAGACTTCCTTGAGTTTTTTCCATACCTTAGTTTCATTTCTGGCTTCCCATAGTTTCTTTTCCTCTAATCCTCTGTCTTCACAATTTCTTATGAAAATCAGTCTGTCCAGAATTCGCTGAATTGACTCGTCCAGTTCCGATTGTGTCAGTTTCTTCGTTTGGTTGAGTTTAGTTATATTTTTTGAGAGCATATCTCTGAATTTCGTGAAATCATTTAGGAGTTGCTTATCTACACTTTCCTTTTTTGTTCTCTTACCATATCTTTCCGCTAGTTTGTCTAATGAGCCTTGCTCAAAACCTTCTTTCGACAGAAGCCACAAATCATCGAATCTGTCCAAAAACTCGTTGCACTTAATTGTCATAAAATGACTATGCAAATAGTTAGGGGCTTCCCATTCAGCATTTAAGATTTTCACGGTTTCAAAATTGGTGAGGACAGCCCACGGACATCTCTTATAATAGGCATAATTTACCGCTTGTTCAAAGAATTTTTGATTATCCAAGTTCTCTCCAAGTGCTTTTGCTTCTAAGAAAAACTTGGGAACACCATTAATTCTAAAACCGTAGTCAACCCAGCCTTTTGATATTTTTTCTTCTGCCGTGACATCTTCCTCAAAGTCCCAGCCTAACACACGTTCAAAAAAAGGGCGAATAAGGTCTTTTTTGGTCATTTCTTCTTCTTTAGATTTGATGTCCCGTTTTGTCTGGGTGAGCATGTTGTGTTTTTCGATAAGATGTTTGACTTCTTCTCTTGCACTACTCTTGTCCATACAGACTGGTCTATTTCGAGGCTTTATTAAAGCCTTCTAACGGTTACTTAGACCGCAACTCTTCAGAATTCATTATCGACAAAACCAGAGTCAAAACAGTCACACTCAGGATTAGAGTATAGGTTCCAGTGATTTTCAACTCTAGTTTTAGGCATTGATTCTTGATAAAAGCATGCTTATGTTCGTCCAGTATTTTCTGTAGAAAGGCATATGTGGTCAGGATGTTCCGTGCAGCATACGGAATGCTCTGCCCTAACCAAATAACCGCAAGTGTCTCCTGAAGGGTCGATTTTTCTTCAAAAGTGCCAAAAGGGCCTCAATTCTTCGTCAGAAACCACATCGTTCCTCGTCACAGAAAAAAACATATCCAAGTGTCTATGTCTGGCTTTACAATTCTCTTTATCGCAACTTCTTAGAATAAAAGTCAGGTATGTCCTCCTTTATTTTTTCTCCGTATTTGTTGAACGAAAAGTACTTCTTGGCAGTACCTGTTAACCTCAACTTCTTCAGGAGACTTATCAGTATAGAGGCTTGATGCCGAATGTATTGATGGTCTAGACTGTTCCAATCATTCTCATCGCATTGAATTCTTCCGCCGTCATCTATTATGAGTGTAGGCTTTCTAGCTCCGTCTTTCATTACATAGGTCAGTGAATAATCTCCATTGTCTTCCTTCACTTCCCAATGCCCAGTTTTTGGAATCAGACCGTTAAGGCAGTCTGCGAGACCGCGAGCTCCACCCATAATATCTATCAGATATGTATCGATATCACTATACTTCCAGACCGTCATCCCGTTCTTTTTGTATTCAACAGGTTCAACATCATCCCAGCCCAACAGGAACCCATCCTTTTACTATTGTAATTAACTGTATAGTAATTGTATATCCTTCCCTACTCCTCATCTGAGTCACTCTCAATATCAGAGCATGGTTCTTGTCGGAGACTGCCACATTCTTCACATATATCCTCATCCTCTGGATTCTCATGTCCGCAGATTTCGCACTTCCACATGCCTATTGTCCTCCTCCTCTCCCAAGCTTCCCATCTTTTCCATCCAACTTAGCCTTCATTCGTCTTTTCAATTTAATCTCATCTCTCTCGTTCATGTACCCTTTTTCGCCTGATATTTTCTTAACTTGAGCGGCAAATTCGAGCGTGCGTCGTACCTCTTCTGGAGAATACTTTCTTAGGTTATACTTGCTTCTCAAAAACTCCTTCTCTTCCTCCTTGTAGTTGCCGAACTCAACGGTACTAGAGAAAAAATCTCTAAGCTCGTTTAGACTAGTTTGAAGTTCGAGTGTTCTATTCTCCAAAGTCTCAATTTCTTCCCTAAACAGCAGATTCGTCTTTTGGGCTTCGGCTTTCAAAGCTTCCACACTTTGAGGTAGCAAGTAGGGCAATGCACAACGGAATTTCTCTTGGAGGTCCTCAATGTCGTGTCTAGAATAGTGGAAGTCCGTTCCTTTTGGTTTGTGCCCAAGAATTGGAGCAATCATACTCGAATTTACGCCCGCGTTTTCCATCGCCGTCTGAACAAAACTCCGCAGGTCATGTATCGAGAACCTCTTCTTATCAAGGTCGTGCCATGCTCGCAAACAGGCTTCTCCGAAATTTGCTTCAATACTATATGGACTAAACGGTGTCGGTTTCCCCTCTTTCCGATATGGAATAAAAATAGGGTCATCTTCCGCTATATTGTATCCTTTTCGAACTAGTTCCATCTTGTAGGCTTCAAGCTTCTTAGATGCGAAATGATGTAAGAAACCGACTTGTCGGATGCCCTTGTATTTGCCGACACCACTACCCTTTAGCCTTGCACCCTCGATGACCATGCAGTAAGGAATTTCTTTGTCATTTGTCGGTTTCAAATCTCGCCATCTTAATCGCGTAATTGAAGTGAGGCGAAAAGGTGCAGATGCTACAAACCACAACAAAGCCTTATCTCGAAGAGTCGTAAATGCACCTTCCAACTCCAACAAATCTTGGGTTGAAGGACAACGTTTCTTCGGTTCAGGCACTTGAACATTCTCCGCCGTGTCGGGCTCAAGTCTTCGCCTATTCTTTGCGTAAAAACTCAGAACCGCAGTCTTTACAGAATCCTTCATATTTGGAGTCAAGTGGGAGGTTGACAGGAAAGTCTCCAAAAGGTTCTCAGCCTGAAATTCCTTTGATGTATTAATGGACTTTAATCCTTCAATTTTCAGCTCGACTAGTTCATCAGGGCTCTTGTTGACAGCATCACAATATCGTTTGAACTGTTGCAAATAGATGCGTTTTGTAACATCAGAAAGTAATTTATTGTACCATGCCCTACCAGTCTCGTAGCTCAGAAGCCATGCTGTCAACTCATCAGTCATTTTGCTCATTTAATATCACCTCTCAGAAGGGCTAAAAAAGTTCTGAATTGAGGCTCAAAATCCGAAATATACTTGCCTGTAGATTCAGCTACTCTTAAATATGCGGGTACCTTCGCTGATACAGAGTTTAAGGGATTGTGGATGCCCAAGCAGGAAAAGGGAAAGTCTCATGAGATTCGGCCCGTTAGCAAACGACCTCCTAGCTGGTGCAAATATCAG
>Ga0315289_10014424_pt1 | contig 11030 bp, 7 predicted proteins | sample YL17G11_40_MG_FD_203452 | JGI IMG/M metagenome (GOLD analysis project Ga0315289, IMG submission 203452) | Sediment microbial communities from Yellowstone Lake, YNP, Wyoming, USA - YL17G11_40 | ecosystem: Environmental > Aquatic > Freshwater > Lake > Sediment | place: USA: Wyoming | collected...
GGCCTCCCTCCTCCTCAACCTGCGCGCGCGAAAAGAAGACCAAATTGAGCTTTCTTTCAGTGAGCTAAACATATACGGTTATTTAATCACCTTCGCACGCGCTATCCACTGCAACATAGCGCAGCAATGTGGAAAAAGGGGATTGAGGGGGGTATCACTAGGCTACGGTGGGTTCAAATCTCAAAGCCCGCCATCTGTATGTACTTTTTTATACACACATTACGCGCGCGCTTTTTCCCCACGAGAACCGTCAATACATTTTCAAGCGATGATATAAAAAAGAGAAGGAAAATTTAGACCGTTATGCTTTTGCTTGTCACGCTTGCACCTGGATCGTAGATCCACCCCGTCAATACCACACCGGTTACTGTTGAGGTGTATGTTCCCCTATTTTTAGTCGGTCCATACGTGAAGGTGACTGTACCGTCAGCTCCAGTGACGCCAGAATAGGTAACGGTCGTCGAGGCACCCGGGAGAGTCAACTCCAGATATACGGTTGCACCTGACACAAGTTGTGCTGGCACGGCTCCATCAACTATTGTCACTTTGGTATAAACCTTGTAGTTTTGGCCGAATTTCTGGTACCACATGTCAATGCTGGCGACATGCATGGTTGGTAGCGCTGGGGCTTCGCCTGTCGTTCCCTCCGCTCCGGAAGAAGGTGTCCCTTCGTTTCCTGCCTTGTCCACCGCTGACACTTTATAGTAGTAGGTTGTCGAAGCTGTCAGTCCGGTGTCTGAGTAATAATTCGTTGTTGGCGAGGCAACCAAATTATATGAACCGCCAGATGTGGTGCTCCTATACACCTTGTAGTGATTAAGATCCGGCTCTACGTTCGCTGTCCACTTAACATCTAGCCGGCTGCTGCTCACAGGAGTGACCGTTACACCCGTTACTTGTAATGGAGGGGATGTATCTACCGTGAACGACCAGCTTGCGGTAGCGGGGTTACCCCACATATCTGATACATCAAGCTTCACCGTATGAAGTCCTTCCGTTAAGGTAGCTGGCACATAGTACACTAGACTAGTTGTACTGTCGTAACTGCACACGACTGGAGATTCATCTAGCGTCATAGCTATGGAGTCTGCGTCGATACCGCTGGCGTCTGCCACAGTGGCGGAGATCGTCGAAGTTGCAGTGTTTATAAGCGCTCCATCAGCAGGCGTTAAACCAGATATTGTGGGCGGGGTTGTATCTACGCTTGGAGCCGCAGCAGCCTCATCTGCATCAACCAAGCCATAACCATACCAGCTATCCCACCCAGTGACGCCCAGATCATCGGCAGTATCCCGCAGCCTCTTCCTTACCTCACTCGCATCCCATGACCCATTATTGTTTACGTCATAGGTAAAGTCGATGTTTGATTTGAATACAAGTGCTGCCGTCCCTGCCACGTGTGGGCACGCCATTGAAGTGCCGCTGAGGGTTGCATAGGTGTTGTCCCAGTAGGTTGAGTAGATACTGACCCCTGGAGCCGCCAGCTCTAACGCTGAACCTGTGCTCGACCAACTTGCCCTCTTATCGGTTTTGTCTGTCGCCCCCACAGCGATGACGCTAGAGTATCTTGCTGGGTAAAGTACATTATCGCCAGAGCCCCCCCGATTGCCGGAGTTTCCCGCAGCCGCGAACAGGAGGATTCCGCTGTTGTATGCCCCGTCACAAGCATCACGCAAGGATGTTGAATCGCTGCTTGAACCAAGGCTCATTGAGATAATTTGCATGCCGTTGTCGATTGACCACTGGATTCCGGCCACAACATCGCTTACGTACCCACTTCCTTTGGCGTCTAACACCTTGACGGCGTACAGCCAGGCTTCTGGGGCGACGCCGATCACGCCGATATCATTGTCTTCTCCCGCAACGATCCCCGCACAGTGAGTCCCATGTCCATTATCGTCCATTGGAAAGTAATCGTTGTTGACAAAATCAAATCCGCCTTCGTAATTACCATCCAGATCCGGATGGTCGTAATCTATTCCAGTGTCGATGATCGCAACCTTAACTCCCTCACCTTTGTTGTACGGGTGGACAACCTCGGCATCGATCCGGTCAATACCCCATGGGAGCGTCTCCTGAGTTATGTATACTTGCCCATCAAGCTCTATATACGCGATATTAGGGTTCCTCTTCAAAGCATCAATTGCCATTTGAGGCAACGAACATGCTACCGCGGAAATTATGCTATATTCGTACTTGATGTCTCCATTATGCGCTCGTAAAAGACCTGTGTCAGGTTTGCCCTTAAACCCCACTATGACCGCCACCTTCTCCGATGGCTGCGCTGCTACACCGCTCACCACTAGCACACTAGCCAAGATCAAGCATACCATGACAACTGACGTAATTTCCTTCCTCAACTTGCCTACCTCTAACAATAAGGTCCGCATTCCCTTATATCATCATATTGTTTTGCTAGCACGTGTTTAGCTCGTCAGGAAGAAGACCGAATCAGCCTTCTTTTAATCCAGAACAATGTTCTCTTGTTGAAGTTGCTATCACCGTATATGGGAGATAAAGCGAATAACCGTATCGAAAGAATGACAGCTATCGTCATAAATCTTTTCAGGACTATTATAAATTGACTCCATTCGCGCGCGCGAGGGCGTACATTCACAAGAACCTACTAAGGAAGCAGAAGTTTCTGGTCGCTTGCGCGCGCTCCTACGGCTTCTCAACAGATTGATTAATCAATAAAGGCCTATACACTCTCATGGTTCTCAAACTCATCCACACCCTGGATTTACCGAGCCACCAGTCCGGCGGATTCGATCACGGCGACATCTTCGAGAAGAGCGGCTTCTCCTTCGTCGCCCACACGGGCAACGGCACTGTAGAGATGTACGAAGGTTGGGAAGAAGTCCACCTGAAGACCATTGCAAGCGTCCCCGAGGCGAGCGGGGTATTGTGTGCTCAGGCTGAAAAGCTAGCCTTCGCAGCTTCGAGGGGTACAGGTAAAATCCTCGTATTGGACGGCGTGACGGGTGCGACGATCCGCGTAGTACAGGCTGGCTCGAAGCCAAACGGCCTAGCGTGGGACAGTCGCAGACATAGACTCCTAGCCGCAGATGTCGGCGACTTCCACATCAGAGTCGTCGACACGGGCGATGGAAGGCTCATCGCCGATGAGGCCCTTCCCGGGAGGCCCCGTTGGTGCAAGTACTCCAGCGGCTTAGATAGGTTCGTCGTGAATGTACACGACCCATCCGAGGTGGCCATCGTTGACCCCGAGACGGCCATAGTTGAGGCGCTGATACCGTTATCCGCAAGCGGTGCCCATGGCCTCGACATAGACGAGGAGAGCGGCCTCGCCTATGTCGCATGCGACGGAGGGGCTGTCGTCTCAGTTGACCTCGAGAAGAGGAGAGAAGTAGGTAAAGTAGGGATTCTGCCTAACCCCGATGTCGCCTGGTTGAACTTGAAGCGGGGGCTGCTCTACTGCGCTAACTCGAAGCCCGGCGTGGTCCAGGTCGTGGACGTCAAGGGGATGAGGATCAAGGAGGAGGTCCCAACCGAGGAGGGTTGCCACACAGTCGCCTTCCACCAGGAGGCGCAGAAGCTCCACGCCTATCTCCCTAGGAGTTGTAGGGTAGCCTTTTATAGGGAATCCTAGCCGCTCCTCTCCTCGGGCGGCTTGATGTCCTTGAAGAGGAGGTACATCGAGGCGGCGGAGGCAAACTGGAAGAAGCCAGCCCCGTAGAAGGGTAATGCGAGGCTCACGAACTCGTAGAGGTATCCGGTTATCGCAGGTGCGCCCGCTGATGTGAACCTGCTCACAACCTGGACGACACCATAGGTCGAAGCCCTGACCTTGCTCCTAGTGACGCCCATTATGTAGCTCTGCCTCAGGGGGACGTCGATATCGCTGAAGACGCTCATGAGTAGACGGCTGGCCGCTACGAAGGCGAAGCTCGGCATGAACGGCGTGAGGAAGTTGATGATGAAGATGGGCACCCTGCTCATCACTGTCGCCCTTATGGTCCCGAAGCGCTTCGCCATCCTGAACCCAAGTGCGAAGCTGAGCGTCGCGATGAAGCGGCCGAGCCCCGTGACTAGCCCGATCTCGGCGGGGCCGACTCCGAAGCGGAGGTAGTACCAATAGCTGATGAGGTTGTTGAAGGAGCCACCGATCTGGTCGAGGGCGACTACACCGCTCCACTTCATGAGGAGCCTCCTCTCGCCGAGGTCCTGCTCCGTAAGCGGAGCGGACTCAATTGAATGAGGCTCCGGCTTGGACTCTTCGATGAGGGTGAAGAGGATCAGGCAGACGGCGCCAACAGCGGCGAAGATGACGAATATCTGCTGGTAGGCTAGTATCTCTGGGAGGCCGAGCCTCTGGAGGGCCTCGGGTAGGGCTCCTGCGAAGCTACCGAGTATGCTGGCGATCGTCGCTAGGGTGGCGTTGATGCTGTAGGTCATTGTCCGGTTTTCGTCGCTTACCTTGTCGCTGAGGAGGGCGACCTCGGCTGGGGTGTAGGTGATGGTTCCCCCGACAGTGAACAGGACGGCAGCTACGAGCAGGATCGAGATGTTCGTTGTGACAATGAAGATAGAGCCTCCCACGATGAGGCTGGCTGCGATGAAGAGGAGGATCGGCTTTCTCCCGATTCTATCGGCTACGACTCCCTCAACGAGGCTTCGGATCGCAGAGAACAGGCTGATGCCCATGAAAGTTAACCCGATCAGGACCGATGAAACGCCTATTTTGCTGAGGTAGATGGGGAAGCTAACGGCGAGGAGGGCGGAGCTGAAGCTTCTGAACGAGTTAGAGAAAATTAGAATCTTTGCGTCTCTTGGTATCGAACTGATGAATGTAAACCGGCTCAAGATAGCGTCCACTCTATCTCAAACTCGAACTCAAATCGTTCACCCTCGTTGGCGTATAAGAATTTGAAGATAAGGGACCGCCCAAGCTCCACATGCTCGGGCTCTAACACGGGCAGAGGATCTGAAATATCTAGACTACCCTTTTTTATTGCCTCACCAAAGCGAATCAGTGTGTCACCGGCTTCCTCCGGACTCATCTCAACCTTCATGCGCCTAATGGCCCTATGCCTATCCCCAAACTCTTCTACATGCTCCATGATTCTAGTCCATCTCTGTATACCCTGCTTGAGGGCTTCCTCGCCTTTCGGAGTTAGAGAGTAGATATGTCGATCCGGAGCCTCGTCTCTGTGCTCAATTATTCCTGTGATATGACCCTCTTTCACGAGCTTCTCGAGAGCTGGGTATACTGTGCCTGCTTTAGGCTTCCAATAGCCGCTGAACATCCGGTCGAGACGCTGAATTAAATTATACCCGTAGTTAGGTCCCTCCGAGAGGACGAGGAGGAGCCACATCTGAACGGGGCTCAGCCCCGACTCACGTGGAAGTATCGCACCCATATCAGTTATCTATATATATAGTTAATCTATATAAATATGAGTTCGCGCGAGCGATCGGAGAATACGATCTTGACAAACGACTACAACCCAACCGGATGGCAGCTAACTAAGAGGCTCCTAGGACACATCAGGCCGTACATGGGTACCTATCTGCTGATCAACCTGACGGCCTTCGGCCGAGAGGGCGTCTACAGCCTTATCGCGCCTTTGTTAGTGATGCTGATTATCGACTACACCCTAATCCCGGTTCCTGGGGGGTCCAACTGGTTCATGGATTGGCTTAGAAGCTGGACGGGTGTCACGGACCGGTACGGGATTCTTGTGATACTTGTTAGCCTGATACTGATTATGGCGTTGCTGAGAGCCGTCTTCTTCGTCGTGCACAGATACTACCGCGGAGTCTTAAGTCAGAATATACTCAGGGACCTGAGGCAGCGGCTCTACGAGGCGTTGATCAACAAGTCGTTCAGCTACCTCGGCCAGGTACGCACGGGTCAGATAATCAGCCGCGTAACCAGCGACATGAACGCTATCGACCTGTTCTACTCCGAGACGGTCAGGGAAGCGTTCAGGATGACGCTGCAGCTGGGGATCGCTGTCGTCGTCATGCTGAGCATCAATAGCGGGTTAGCTTTGATCACACTGCTGCCTCTACCCTTCATCTTCCTCACTATGCGGCTCTACATGAGCCGGGTCCGCGGCCTGATGCTAGCATCAAAGAACCAGTTTGATTCCTTAAACGGTGTTCTCGTTGAAGGCATCACCGCGCAGAAGCTGATAAAGGGCTTCGGGCAGGAGGACTCCTTCGCCGAGAGATTCAGCAAGGAGAACCAGAGCTATGTCGAGAAGACGCTTAGAACGGCGAGGCTGCAAGCGGCGTACACTCCCTCAAACACGGTGATAACCGCCATCGGTGTGGCACTCGTCCTGATATTCGGGGGTATAAGGGTTCTGGCTGGAACTCTCACCTTCGGAGAGCTGGTCCTATTCGGCACTTACTTCATCCAACTGGTAGGGCCAGTCAGAATGTATGCTCGATTAATCGATTTTACTCAAGATGGGCTCGTGAGCGCAAAGCGTGTCTTCGAGATAATTGACGTCGGAAGGGATGTACCGGAGGCGGAGCATCCCGTCGAGCTATCCCGACTCAAGGGGGAAGTAGAGTTCCGGGACGTCTCCTTCACCTACGGGGGGACTTCTGAGACCTTGAAGGACGTGAACCTGAAAGTTGAGCCCGGTGAGAAGGTCGCGATAATCGGCTTCGTCGGATCGGGTAAGAGTGCCCTCACGGAGTTGGTTCCTAGGTTTTACGATGCCACTTCTGGGCAGGTTCTTGTTGACGGTCAAGATGTTCGAAAAGCTTCGTTAAAGTCACTCAGGGGTCAGGTTGGGATGGTCCTACAGGACATCTACATCTTCTCCTCCACCATTAAAGAGAACATCACCTTTGGCAGACCCGACGCTACTGATGATGAGTTGATATCGGCTGCAAAGGCAGCACAGATCCACGACTACATCAATTCTCTACCGAAGGGCTACGATACCCCAGTAGGGGAGAGGGGCCTCACCCTCAGCGGGGGTCAGAGGCAGAGGATCGCGATAGCCAGGGTGCTTCTCACAAATCCGAGCATATTGATAATGGACGATTCGACGAGTAACGTTGACGCGGAGACAGAGGTCCTCATCAGGAAGGCCATCGACGCGCTGCTCCAGGGGAGAACGGCGCTAATAATCACCCAACGCGCCTCGACTTGCGAGGCTGCCGATAAAGTCGTGGTGGTTGATGAGGGCAGGATCATCGCAGTGGGAAAACATAGACAGCTGCTGAGGAGCAATGATAGATACCGCCAGCTGACAGAGTCACAGACGCTGACGATGGGCAAGGAGGGTGACGACTGATGGCTGAGTACTCTGGCAGATACGATGTCGGCTCCCTAGAGTCCACCCAGCGGAAGTTCAGTGACTGGCAGCTCGTCAAGAGGATCCTGAAGGAGTACTTGCTCCGCCATAAGTCGCTTGTGGCCACCATCGCTGTACTCATAGTCGCGAAGACGCTGCTTGTGTTGGCTGGTCCCTACATCTATAAGGTAACCCTTGACAACTTCATCGCTAACACCCCTCAGGCCAACGAACAGTGGCTGGCAAATATTATCAGAGCCATCGCGTTAGCGATGGGAGGAGGGGCGCCCACACCCTTTACAAGCATCGTCTCAGCCGGGCTAATCTACATCGCCGTGAGCGTGGCGCTCTGGACGGTGATGAGTCTCCAGGAGTACCACATCAACAAGCTTGGTCTCAACGTCATCGCGGATATACGCACGGACTTCTTCCTCCACTTGGAGAAGCTTAGCCAGAGCTTCTTCGAGTACGGGAACACCGGAAAACTCGTCTCTAGGGTAACCAACGACGCGGAGGCGCTTAGGAAGCTGGTCTCCTCAGGTATAATCGGCGTCGTAGCAGACCTGCTGACAGCCCTAGCGATTCTCGCCACAATGTTCCTGGTGAACGTGAACCTCGCCCTCGTCGCGGTAGTGATAGCCCCTATACTGGCGGTGGTAACCACCATCCTAAACAGGTTCGTTAGGAATAACTGGAGGGTCGCTCGGCAGAACATCGCCTCAATGACAGCGAAGGTGCAGGATCTCATGTACGGCGCCAAGGTAACGAAGGCGATGGCGCAGGAGGAGAGGAGCCTCAAGGACTTCAGCGCTGTGAATCAGATAAACGCCAAGGCTCAGATCAAAGCTGAATTGACTGCGAATTTCTACGAGGCCACCGTCGGCTTCTTCACCGCCCTTATCAGCGCCATGATCTGGTTCGTCGGCGGCGGACAGGTGCTCGGAGGCTTCACGGTACTCGGCGACTTGGTCGCCTTTACCCAGTACAGCACCATCTTCCTCGAACCGATACAGAACATCAGCACATTCTACGGCGAGATACAGAGCGCCCTCGCCGGCGCGGAGCGGATATTCGTTGTCCTCGACATCGAACCTGAAGTAAGGGAGGCGTCCGACGCCGTCGACTTCCCGGAGGGCGAAGGTATCGTTGAGCTCAGGGACATCAGATTCAGCTATAAGAAAGATGAACCTGTACTCAAGGGTATCAGCCTCGAGACCAAGCCGGGGGAACGCCTCGCCATATTTGGCCCAACAGGCTCCGGCAAGTCCAGCATAATAAACCTCATAGGTCGATTCTACGACCCGGACTCGGGTGCTGTGACGATCGACGGCGTAGACCTCCGTAGGGTCAGGCTTAAGGCGCTTCGCCGCCGTGTCGGCATCGTTCTCCAGGAGCCCTACCTCTTCCAGGGGACCCTAAGATACAACCTGAAGTTTGGCCGCCCCGATGCGAGCGACGAAGAGATGATCCGAATAGCTAAGCTGGTGGGCATCCATGACCCCATCACGCGTCTCCCGAAGAGCTATGACGAGGAGGTGATGGAGAGAGGAAGCAACCTCAGCTACGGACAGAGACAGCTCATCTGCCTCGCAAGAGCCCTAATCTGCGACCCGAAGATACTCATTCTTGATGAGGCGACAAGCAGCGTCGATCCATACACTGAGCAGCTCATACAGAACGCTCTAAAAGCTGAGATGGAGAATCGAACCATAATCATTGTTACGCATCGTGTTAGTACCGTGCGAGATGCCGACAGGATCATCGTTCTTGAACAGGGTGAGATCAAGTCTACGGGCACACATAACGAGCTCATCAAGAATAATCTGCTGTACCGCCGCCTCTGTGAGATGCAGCTAGTAACAGTATAATCGTTTTATTTTGGTGACTTATTTTGCGCGCGTGAAACACATGTCAGTGATTTATTATATAAGATTTAGCTTCACGTTATAATGGTGTATAGCTTGAAATGGGTTACTAGAGAGCATCCGCATGTTGATAGGATTGCTTGCCCCTGGCTCATAAGTAAATTCATCGACAAGGACGCTGAATTCGTGTTTATTCCATGGCCGGGACCGAAGCCTACTCCCGAAATGGGTACACCGTTCGACTTTTACGGCGGCACAAACTACGAGCTTGAGCACCATGGGGGAAAATGCACTTTCGAGGTTATCGTCGATAAGTACAAGATCAAAGATCCTTGGGTCGTCGAGATGGCTAAGATAATTCACACAGCTGATCTTAATCCTGAAACTGACAAGGATATTAGAGGCGTCGGCCTCGAGGCGATCTCGGCTGGAGCTATGTATATTGTGAAGGACGATTATGATGCTCTTGAGAGGGGGTTCTATATATACGACGCCCTATACGTGTCAGTTCAACTCGCGAAGCTAAAGGAGGACTATAAAGATGAGCTGTCGAAGATAGATCGTAGTAAACAATTCGATTTCATAAAGGCTCATGTCAAACTGGCTCCGGAAGCCAAAGTGAGAAGACCAACAAAATAGATGAAGAGCACATTTCCTCGCGCGCGCGAAGAGGGCTGATCATATCTCCAATGTAACAGCTGAAGAGCGTCTAAGGGTTTGGATGTAATTATTTCGATTGACGACGAGAACGTATATCTTGAGAAGACTAAGAATCCACTTGAATCTTACTGGATATTTTAGCCTGCACCCTTAAAATTTGATGAGAAGGATAGGGTGTGGGTTTTGTATGACAACTTTATTCGCCGTTTCTTCAGCGTTAAGAGTATAGAGAGAGGCCCCCTGCCTCAATTAGAGCATGCGCGCGCTGCAGATCCCAGCTGGGTGACGTAGACGGTCTCTTTAATGGAACCATCCTTGTTGAGGAGTACATATTGAACTGGACAGCCTAATTTTGAGCAGTACCACTTCCTCCGGCGACTCCTATGGAGAGATCCACCGCATTCAGGGCACGGCTTCACGTCGCTCAATCGTGGGCGGCCTCCGCGAATCGGCCTATGCGCTCAGCCCTGTGGAACCCCTCACCGCCGGGTTTGAAGTCCTCCTCTGATACCTCCTACGTTATTGAGCCACCACTTGACGTCACCCTTGAAGCTTGGGCAGAACTTCATCTTCTCCTCAGGATAATCCCGATGATAGGATGCAGCCTTCGAACAGAATCCGACGATGCAGTATTTGCAGAGGTCAACCCCGTCGGGGTTAACCAGGAGGAAGGGACTCATGGCTGAGCCTCCAGGTACTTCCTCAGGCTGTCCTTGACCTGGACGGGAATCCCCTCGTCTGAAAGATTGCTCAGCAGCGTGCGGCACTTCTCTGGGCTCGGCTTGGGGAGGAAGCTCGTGTAGTTCTCGAGGCCGGCTTCGATGGCGACTGGCCGGACGGATTTGATCATATCCAGGAGCTCGGGGAGGTCAAAGTCGGTGAGGGGTTCGAGGCTGAGGAAGTGGTCGAACTGGTCAAGGGCTATGATGGCCTCGATTCTCCTCCATGTCGGCGGGGCCCTGCTCCAGGTTGAGGGGCTCAACGGCGACTCCTACGGCGAGGCGCTGAGGTGGATGAACAGGCTCATGGCGAGCTTACAGGCTATGGAGGGCTCCTCGAATAAGTGGGGTATGTGGGGCCTCAACACGACCAAGATCGACGAGAAGATAGAGAAGAACATGGAGCGGATCAACGAGATCCTCGAGGGACTCGGCGAGAACAAGCCCGACGACGCAAAGGGAATAGTCGAGGAGGGCCTAGACGACATGAAGAACCCCGGGAA
>Ga0315289_10014425_pt1 | contig 11030 bp, 5 predicted proteins | sample YL17G11_40_MG_FD_203452 | JGI IMG/M metagenome (GOLD analysis project Ga0315289, IMG submission 203452) | Sediment microbial communities from Yellowstone Lake, YNP, Wyoming, USA - YL17G11_40 | ecosystem: Environmental > Aquatic > Freshwater > Lake > Sediment | place: USA: Wyoming | collected...
AAACGTTGTTCCTTGCCCAAGGCTTCAGACGTGTTCAGATGGCCGCAATTGTACCGTCAATCGTGTTCGGAGGGAAGCCCTCTCTCCGACAAACTGCTAGGAGGGGGCACCTATTTGATTGGCAGCAGCGAGCACGCCGACATCATCATCCGGCAGCCCGGCGTCCTCGACCGGCATGCCGAGGTGGATTTCAGAGACGGCGTTTTCTTGATACGGAAGATCAACGACAAGGCGGAGTTGTACTTGAATGGTGAACAGGTCCATAAGGCACGCGTCTTACACCGCGGAGATCAAATCCGGGTGGGGGATCTTAGGATCTGGTTTGTTCTTCCTCAGCGGGAGAACACTAGAGTACTAGGACGTGTACAGATCTTACCTGTAGCATGGTTAAGAACATCTGGGGAGAGCGGCGAGGAAGAGCAGTCAGAAGTCGGCGAAGATCCAGTACGCATTGTAGACCAGGGGAATGCCTACATTGAGATACAACCCACTGCAGGCCAACTCCGCTTGTCAACTGCAGGGCTTAGTGATCCCGTACTTGTGAACCGAATTCGAGTTCATAAAGCTGACCTGTCTGATGGAGACACTATTGAGTGGACAAACATGCGGTGGAATATTCACTATGCACGCGACGAATGGATGGAAGTGATTGATAGGAATCTTCTGAAGCATGGGGAGGTAGGCGAGCAATATCTTCTCGAACTCCCACCCAGCTGCCGGTTAATCGCTATGCGTGAATATGCCATCGAAAGGTCCTACCTAGACATCAGCTTCAGCCCAGGCACAGGGAGTCTATGCTGCAATGATATTCAACGATTGCAACTATTTCAACAATTATGGTCAGATACCAAAGATACATTCACGAAGCGTATCGGGGTCGAAGTAGCTGCTGAGTTGATTGAGCTTATGAAAGAGAAACTCTTTATCTCCGAACCAGAAGACTCCGGTGACAGACTGCCCAGTCGCTATGGCGGCTTTATGGCCTTTCCATTAGAAGTCCCTTTACTAGCCCAGGGACTCAATTTACCACAATGTGTTCCACTCATCCTCGCAAAATGCCCACGTTTCTCAACAGACGACTTCTCCAACCTCCTGCACGCCGTGAAGTCTTCTATTCCAGCTCCGCGTCTTGTTATGATCATCTTCCTTGATGACACCACAAGGCTGCTCGCACGGGACGCGATTGATCAGTTGGAACAGGCACACGCGATTGACGTGTTGGCTCTTGGGCGCAGAGATATCCAACGTATTCTCTTTGCAAGAGACCCAGGACGCAGCTTGAGAACTGGATTGCTGTCCAACACTAACCTGCTGAGAGTATCTCCTTTTGTTACTACCGGCCCAGTGCCAGATAACATATTCTTCGGGCGCGAAAGCGAGCTTCAGACTATTGTGAATCATGCTGCCACTGCATCCTACGCCATTATCGGTGGCCGGCGGGTAGGCAAGACCTCTATCCTTGGTCGTCTTCACCGGGTTCGCCTGCCCGATGCCGGGTTCCGGACTCTCTACCAAGACTGCTCCCCTGTACTCACCTGTGAAAACTTCCTTACCACAACAATCCGTGACTGGCGACCAGGGCCACCATCAGATGCTCCGATGACCTTCGGTGAACTGTTTCAATCATCGTTCACCGACAAGCCACTTGCCCTACTCCTCGACGAGGCGGACAAACTTGCCTCCGCTGATCGCGCCAGTGGCTGGCGGCTTTTCAACACGCTGCGCGCTCTAGCCAATGCAGGCCACTTCCAGGTTGTCCTCAGTGGTGAGAGCACCCTCCGTGGGGCCCTACGTGATCCCCACAGCCCCCTTTTCAATCTCGCCAACGAGATTCCTCTTGGTCCGCTGGACTACCGCGCAGTGGAGGAATTGGTCACCCGGCCGATGAAGCAATTGGAGATCGAACTGGCGGACGAGAAGGCCATTGTAGGCCGCATCTGGGCTTTTACCTCAGGACATCCTAACGTTGTCCAGCGTCTCTGTCATCGCCTGATCGAGCGGCTCAACGAACAGGGCACCCGCCGTATTACATTGAACGACATGGACGCGGTTATTGGGAACCCACAGTTCCAAGAGATTGACTTCTTGCAGACCTACTGGGAGGCCGCCTCGCCGCTGGAGAAGATCATCACCCTGGTGCTGTCGCAGCAAGAGGCAGGGACCTATCGCCTGAAGAAGGTACTTGACTTGTTGTCCGAACAGGCCCATATACAACCTGGCGCAACGGCGACGAAAGATGCTCTGGGCCGGCTGGTAGACCTGCGCTCGATCCTCCGCCGCTCCCAAGACGGCTACACATTTGCAGTTGAGGCGTTCCCTCAGGTCCTGGCCAATGCTGTCACCGTTGAAGACCTGCTCGAGGTCTTAGTCGAGGAGTACGAACAAACAGAGGAGCGGGCATGAACGGTATTCCCTTCCAGAGTGGCGGGCCTCTCCCGGCAGATGCCGCAGTCTACATACCGCGCAGCGCTGACCAGATGGCGATCACCCACTTGAGTCGAATGGAGCACATCACTTTGGTCGAGCCGCGTCAGCAGGGCAAGACCAGCCTCATCAACCAACTTATCGGCCGGTTCTCAAGTCAGGGGTACACCTTCGCCTATCGGGACCTGATGGCGGCCAAGGCCAGCGCCGCTTCCCCGACCCAATGGTACACATCGCTGAGCAAGCGGCTGCTGGAACAACTGCATTTTGTGCCTCAGGGCCAGTGTCCGCCACTACCAACTGATAGCACATCGTGGGAAGATTTTCTGGCCAGCGTAGCCGCATGCGCTGAGGCAGCCAGACAGAACACAGTTATCGTCCTTGACGAGATCGGCGCAATGCCGCCTGAGTGGGCAACGGATTTCTTCTCCATCATCCGCAGCGTCTACACTTCCCGTCAGAACTTATCTCGCTGGCGGTATTTGACCTTCATCATCGCCGGCGCATTCAACCCTAACGAGCTGATCCGAGACAAGGATGTATCGAGGTTCAACGTAGACCAGCGTATCACCCTGGATGACTTTAACTTGCTCCAGGCCAAGCAACTGGTAGCCCACTTGGGCTTACCCGGCGACCTGAGTGAATCTGTGGCCGAACGGATACATCATTGGACCGACGGTCAACCCTACTTGTGTCAACGCTTGTGCCTTTGTCTGGCAGAGCAGGAAGGGTCTGTGACTATCAGCGCTGTGGACAATGCCGTCGAGTGGCTCCTTCGTGAGGAAACACATTACCTATCGCGGATCAAGGACCTGAACGACGAGCCAGAGTTACTGGCCTATGTCCGGCGGATAGGTAAAGGCCCTCGTCCACGCTTCAGTGCCGCCGTTAACGACAGGCACTTCCGGCTCGCACACATCATTGGTGTCATCAAAGCCGGCGCCGATGGTTGCTGCCAGATCCGCAATCGTATCTGTGAGCGAGCGCTTGCTGAAACTGAAACCCCACCTGGCACCGAGGCTATCGAGCCTCTGCCTTCACTAAGAGGCGATGGTCGCATCGCCCCTTTGCCCAAGGGATTACCCCCTTTCAAGCCTGGCCCCATCCACAGCCGCTGGGCGCTACTGGTGGGTGTCAACTCCTACGTTGACCCGCCCATCTCGTCATTGTACTTTGGTGTCAATGACGTACTGGCATTGGAGAAATTGCTCAAGACACTAGGGTACACCGTCATTACCCTTAACGATATCGCACCCGAGAAACGACTGCTGCCTACTCGCAACAACGTCGAGGCAGAGTTGGCTTTGCTCAGCCAGGCGGCGGGTCCAGATGACCTGATGTGGGTTCACTTTTCCTGCCACGGCACACTGAACGAGGGACAACCCGTGCTCCTTCTGCAGGACACGCGGCTCCGGAGCCTCAAGACAACCTCTCTACCGCTGGCCGAAGTAGAACGACAGATGCGCGCCGGCAAAGCCCGCCGCCTGGTACTCACTCTCGACGCCTGCCACGTCGGTGTCGAGACCGGGCGCGACCTGGCCGATCCCGGGTTCATCCACAATGCCTACGAATTGGCCGAAGGCTTTGCGCTCATCGCCGGCAGCACCGCCCAGCAGAAGGCACAGGAATGGCAAGATGAGAAGCACGGCGTCTTCACCTATTTCCTGTTGGAGGGGTTGAGCCACCATACTGGCAAGAGATTCGTGACAGTAGATGATCTTAGGCTCCACGTCCTGGACGGCCTGCGCCGCTGGAGTGTGGAGCAGGGCGGCCTGCTTCAGGAGCCCACCGCTCGGACTGAGGGACTGGGAGATATCATCCTGGCAGACTATCGGGATTGAATGAACGGAGAAGACAATTATGAACAGACTCAGATCAAGTGTTGTAGGCCTCGTTAGTTTGACCCTGGGGCTACTCGTGGCAGCAAGCGTGCGCGCCCAGGCAGGTATCACAGTGGCTCCCACTCAACTGGCTGTGACGGGGGCGCGCGGCACGATCGAGACGCGTACGTTGCTCCTGCGTACTACCGACCCGATCACGAGCCTGCAGGTTATCCCGCTCGACCTGCCCCGCATCGCTGGCGACGTCATCCTGCCAGCAGAAGCGATCCGCGCGACGCTGCCGACGGATCAGATCGCGGCTAATGGCCTGCTCACTGTCCCGATCACCTTCGATCTGAGCCGTGTACCCAGCGGCCAGTTCAGCGGCGAGTTGCTGGTCAGCTACTACAGCAATGCACTTGCCATCCCTGTGAACGTGACTGTCAAAGACCCCTGGCTGTTGCCGGCCATCACACTGGCTGCGGGGGTCGGACTGGGGATTGTGATCTCTATATACCGCGCTCAGGGCCAGCCACGGGACAAGGTATTGGTACGTATGGGGCAACTGCGCGCTCAAATGCAGACTGACATGGATCTGGCAGAGCCTTTCCGCACACGGATCGGAGCTCATCTGGTAGATATAGAGGCGGCACTCCAGGTCGAGAAATGGCAGGATGCACAGACTGCCCTGGAGCGGGCAGAGGCAGCCTGGACCCGTTGGCGCAGAGGGCGCGCCGATTGGCTGACCCAGCTGGCCTATCGCACAGAATTAGCACAACGGCTGAAGGATGAGGCCGATGTTCCCTACGTCCAGGCCGTACGCCGTGGCTTGGAGGCTACACTGCGAGACGTGCCCGACCTGGAAGAGCCCAACCAACTGCAGGCGCAGTTGGTTGGCCTGGCCCAACAGATCAACCGCTACGTGCGGCTCCAGGCCTGGCTGGATGAGCTCAATGACCTGCGCATCCGTTCACCAGCCGACCAGGCCGAACCCTGCCGGCTCAAAGCGCAGGCCCTCCAACGTAGGCTGCACGATCTCAAACCCGATGACGAGGCGGCTTATCAGGCTCTGCAGAGCGATTTGGAGGTAGCCATTGCTGAATCGTCGCGACTGGTTTCACAGCAAGGCAGGCAAGAGGCTACTGTCAAAGGGACACGCGACCTGAGTCTGACAGCACCTCGTCTGCTCGCACCCGCGCCGCCGGCAAGTTCTATAACAGTAAAGGAGCAGGTGAGTAGCGCACACACTCGGTTGCGACTGTTTACCCTGATCAGTTATGCCATCTCGGTGGTACTTTTAGCCGGAATCGGGTTTGACGAACTGTACGTCGCCAACTCCGCCTTTGGTGCAAATGCCTGGGGCGATTATTTCGCACTACTGGCCTGGGGTTTCGGGGCAGAGGCTACGCGCGCTGCCATAGTCCAGGTGATGCACAACTGGGGGCTGCCAGGTATCGAGTAAGGAGCACATAATGACAACCGACGAAGCAACCATAGCCCGCTGGCGCGGACTGGTCATTGGCGCGCGTGATTATGAGGATCCAAACTTTACCTCGGTACGTTATGCCGTTGAGGATGTGACGGCGCTGGCCAAGTTGCTTCACAACAGTGGGTACGAAGAGGTACACACATTACACAGCGATCAGCCCGCCGACGCACAACCCACCATCCAAAACATCACTGGTGCACTGGATGTGTTGGTTCGAGGAGCCGATGCATATACACTGCTCCTGGTATACTTTGCCGGGCACGGCGTTACAGAGAATGGGGAAGCCTACCTACTGCCTTACGGGCGAATCTGCGGACGATACGATCGTTTTGCCCTCAGCGTTCGCGAGCTAGAGGGGCGACTGCTAGACTCAGGAGCGCGGGCAGCGATCTTGGTGATGGATGCCTGCCACGCCGGAGCACAGATAGGGATCCGCTCTGCTGATCCCGGGTTCGTGCGTCGCGTAATTGAGCAAGCGCGGGGTTTGGCCGTTCTCTCAGCCAGCGATAGTTGGGGCGTAGCCCACGAGGATGCTGGTTTCGGCCTGGTGTCTTCACGCACTATTTGCTGGAGGCGTTGCAGGGTACGGCGCGCGACGACCGCGGCCCCTACATTACCGCTAGCCGTGCCTATGAATATGTGGCAAATCAAGTAGTGGCGTGGGCTGAGCAGAACCACAAGACACAGTACCCCACTTGGGCGCCTGGAGTGTACGGGGACCTACCGTTGGTACGCTTGCCAGAGCAGCCCTCTGTCAACCCCTTCATCGTCGGCCCAGCCGTCCGTGTTCCAACGCGCTTCTACGGGCGTAAGGCCGAGTTGAGTGCCATTGCCGCGCGAGTGGGGGCAGTCTCGGCTCAGTCTGTCTCCATCGTTGGGGAACGGCGCATTGGCAAATCATCGCTACTCTGGCAAGTCAAGAACCAGGCCCAGACTCTGTTCCGCACAGGCCACCGCTACGTTGTGCTCTACCTCGACATGAGCAGTGCCACTGGCAGTAGTAACCGCCTACTCATGCGTACGCTGCGTCTAGAGTTGACTTACCCCAATCTGCCTGCCTGGGATGCCGCCGACGACGGCGACCTGGCCGCACTGAGTTATACGTTGGGGGAACTGGAGACCACGGTCCCGGATGTACGGCTGGTAGTCTGCCTGGATGAGTTTGAGTACGTCAACGACCATCCGGCCGAGTTCGATGGGCTGTTGGAGGCACTGCGGGCAGACGCGCAGTTGGGCCGACTGGCGTTGGTGACCAGCTCATGTGCACCGTTAGCTGACCTGTGCGCTAGGGGACGGATTGGGGTCTCACCCTTTTTCAACATCTTTACCGAGGTTAGGCTGGGACCTCTGGACGTTGCCAGTTGGCAGGCATTGGTACAGGATGGTCTGGGCAGGGTCAGCGATGCCGACTGGCGTTTCATCGAGGAGTGTGCGGGGCGTCACCCCTTCTTGACACAGATGGCATGTGCATTTCTCTGGGAGGCAAGACAAAGCGGTATCGTGGATTATGATGTTTTGCGGGTCAGATTTGAAGCGCAGGCCGAAGCCTACCGGGCTTATTGGAGAAAGAACCGAATCCAGCGAATGATGGATGAAGGGGCTACTAATGAAGGGATCAACTGAATACAACATCGGCCTGAGGCCAAGCGCAAACTTCTGGGCACTGTGTCTTCAGATTGCTTACTGGAGCCTTTTTAGGCCTTTCACACTGCACCATTACGTCGGCTTGGTGAGCCCGGATCGCGAACTTGGGGTGGAAATATCCAACTGGCGAAGGACAAGAGAAGTCGCTTCTGCACGACCAGTCAGCAGACTTCTACGGACCGCACTGTTTTCCAGCGTCTTATGGAGTGTATTGATCGTGGGGTGTGCCGGAATATTGGCCAGTGCCCTCGGCATGAGCTTTGATTGGGAACGATGTTGGCTCACCCTCGCACTCTCTGTAGCAGGAATATGGTTTGTCGGCTTCGTAATTGGCATCACAACAGAGGTAACTTACGGTGTAGTATCCTGTGTTACGTTCTCTCTCCATCTCAGCACATTGTTTGCAGTTGGCGCTGGCATCGGCTTCGGGCCAACTATGCCCATTGGCTCGATCATATCCATCGGTGCCGGAACGAGTCTCGCTGTCGGCGCTGCCCTCGGGCCACTAGCCATGCTCATCGTAGCCCGTTCGGATGAAGAGAGTTTCGGGCGAAAGTTGGGCACTTGGAGCGGGATTCTGTTGGGAATAAGTATAGCTCTGCTTCTTGGCATGTCTCAAGTATTCTCAGTCCGATCTTCACTGGCTTTGGGCATATCCATCGCATTGGGGTGGTCTGTCGGCTACATGAGACTGTTACTCTACTTTCCGGAATGTATATGGCAATTCCTCGTGTACGGACTATGGCGACTGGATATCTGGACCGTCTTGCGGGCGCACAGATGCAGCCCATTAAACTGGGATGAAACGGCTTGGTTTAGCTTCCCCTTTGCCAATGAGATGCTGTACGAACTACTTCTCGATCAGAAAAACGTCAACCTGGGCAGGCTGGTCTCAGTCTATGATATCCCGGGTCAGAGAGAACCGATGCGCAAAGCCGTTGCTCAGTTTGTAGTCACTGGGCTTGCTGAATGCCAGTCAATTGAGCAAATCGCAGACATAGATCGAGAGGTAGCTTGGACTGTCGAAGAGATAGCCGCATTGGGCCAAGACATAGCGGACATCACCCACGAGCTTCTGTCGATTAGTCACGATCTCAATAGTGCACTAAAGTCCGACAGTTTGGCTCTGAGGGTGAGGGGGCTGGAGGGAGTAGCTGGCCGTTTGATGGGAATTAGGGACCACGTGGCGACATATGGGTTTTCGGCATCTGAACGTTGGGGAGTAGTCATTGGGAAGTGGTATTCTCTAGTCATTGACGAACTGAGCAAATATCCAGAGGTGTACGGGATAGCAAATCCGTATGTAGCTGGCAATCCAGTTGGTCCTAAGCGAGCTACCCTATTCCGAGGCCGCAGCGATCTGATAGAAGCGGTGACTCAGTGTTTGTCGGAATATGACCGTCCTACGATAGTACTCTACGGTCCGCGCAGGATGGGCAAGACTTCGTTCCTACTACAACTGCCGCGTTTTCTGCCAGGACACACCCTGCCGGTCTTCGTCGACTTGCAGCACCCCAAGAAAACCGATAGCACAATGGACTTCCTCTTCACGGCCGCCCACACGATTGTCAACGATGCCCGCAATCACAGTCGCTTGACTCTGCCCGTACCAACAAAGGAAGATTTTGAACGCAAGCCTTTTGTAGCCTTTTCCGACTGGCTAGATGGTGCCGCGCTGCCGGCGCTAGAGACGAGGGGCTTCACGGTGTTACTGAGTTTCGACGAGTTTGAGAAACTCGGCTGGGCAGTGGAGGAAGGCCGTGTGGACGAGCGGGTTTTGGACGAACTGCGCTATACCATTCAGCACCGCAGAGCAGTTAGCCTGCTGTTTTCTGGCATGCAGACATTTGAGGAGTTGGGACCACATTGGACGTCCTATTTCATCAGTACACGATTATTGCGCATCACGTACCTGCGCCCGGAAGAAGCCACCGACCTGATCCGCCATCCTGATCCGGAATCAGGCTTCAATCTGGAGTATGCCGATGAGGCAGTGGCAGACATTCTTGCTGCCACACGATGTCATCCCTACCTGGTGCAACTGGTCTGCGAGGCGGTGGTCAAGCTGGCAAACGAGCGGCATACACTCATCGCCACACCAGGCTTGGCGCTCGATGCACATATCGAGGCACTCGCAACAGGAGAACCATACTATCGCAATATTTGGACTGAGTCCACTGGTGTGGATGTGGATACCGTCGCAGCCGGACGGACCATCCTGCGGCAAGTGGCTGCCGCACCCGGGCCACTTGCGGTGGCAGCAGATAATCCAGTAACCGCCCGCGCATTGGAGCGCCTGCTGCGTCACGGCGTGTTGGAGCGCGTCGGTGACGGTGTACAGTTTCAGGTGCCGCTAGTACAGCGGTGGGTGCGAGAGTGTGCCGATAGGGCATGAAAAGAAGGACGAGGCGTAGGATTTGGTTTCTTGTCTAGCGGAAGATGAGTCAGCTGGTGCAGAGGGGACGGAACGGAAGCGGAGCCTGTTGCTGGGCCAGGTTATCGTACGGCGAGGGATGTTCCGCAAGCATCTTGGCCTGCACTTGGTTTCAGCATTTGCGTGGTGACGCAGGTCGCTATTCGCACAACATGTCCGACCAGGCTCCGTCCCCGCGGACGCGCCACGTTGAACACCGTGGTCAGCGTGCTGAAGACCATCTTCACGCAACGGCGGATGCAGCTCAAGACGCGGCGTGCTTCTTCAGGCTATTGCTTCTTCTGGTCATCCTTACGCGGAGGCAGGAGCAGGACGTGTCATTGGCGCCACAGATGTGCTTCCAACGGGCTCGCTAGGTGAACCCATAGATAGAGTTACAAATTACTTTCGACACCTCTTGCAAGTACTACCAAATCGGGGAATCGGGGGCAGTAATGCCGATTTATGTCGGCCAAATCGTCAACCACCGCTACCGTATTGATGCCCTCCTTGGCCAAGGCGGCATGGGAGCTGTTTACCGCGCCTGGGATGTGAACCTGAATATCCCCGTGGCGCTCAAGGAGATGACACCAGATCCCCACGCCGACCCCTATACGTTAGCCCAACTGCGCCAGCAGTTTCAGCGTGAAGCCCAGGTGGTGGCAAATCTCGATCACCCTAACCTGGTGCGTGTGACCGACTACTTCCCCTGGGGTGGCTCTGAGTGCATGGTGATGAACTTGGTCGAGGGGGAAAGCCTGGCGGAGCGCATTGAGCGCGGGGGAGCACAGCCGGAGGCGCAGATGCTTGAGTGGGCACGGCAGTTGCTTGATGCTCTGGCCTATTGCCACGCGCGGGGTGTGATCCATCGGGATGTGAAACCGCAAAATGTGATCATCACCCTCGAGGACAAACCAGTGCTGGTGGACTTTGGGTTAGTGAAGTTGTGGGATCCACAAAACCCACACACCCAGACGGTGATCCGTGCGATGGGCACGCCGGAATATGCGCCACCGGAGCAGTATAGTGTCATCACCGGACATACGGACCCCCGTTCTGACCTCTATAGCCTGGGGGCGACGCTCTACCACGCACTCACAGGCCAGGCGCCGATGTCGGCCACCGATCGAATGGCAATGCCGGAACGATTCGTATCGCCACGTGCTCTAGATTCACACGTCAGTCCCCAGACAGAGGCAGCAGTGCTCAGAGCAATGGAACTGCCGATTACTAAACGCTT
>Ga0315289_10014426_pt1 | contig 11029 bp, 27 predicted proteins | sample YL17G11_40_MG_FD_203452 | JGI IMG/M metagenome (GOLD analysis project Ga0315289, IMG submission 203452) | Sediment microbial communities from Yellowstone Lake, YNP, Wyoming, USA - YL17G11_40 | ecosystem: Environmental > Aquatic > Freshwater > Lake > Sediment | place: USA: Wyoming | collected...
AGATAGATATTTATAGCCTTCCCATCATCAACTCCTGCGGATAGTAAAGTAGCCGTATAAACTTGACCATCATGAATCTGATGGTGTGTCTCTTGTACTACTGTTATAGGAGTGCAAGTATCTGCCGTTGCATCGTAATGATCGCCCTCTATTGCTCGGTATGCACCATAATAAGGCTCCATGGCCATACTACCAAATTCTGGAACCCCATTAGCATCTTCATAGTCATTCAGTGTAGCATCCACATCTCCATCTATATTAAGAGCTCCCGCTTCAAGGGGGCCATCATGCATATAGAAGGGTAAATCAACAGCCAAACATCCAACGGGATCAAAGGACATAAGAGGCATATACCAATCTCGATTTTCCTCTAAATCTTCTTCATACCCCGCTATATCCTCTTCGTATGCTACAATAGTTGCTTCTAATGCGGCAATCTCTGCTGCACAAGTAACTGGATCGTAGAGCAGAATTTCCTCCTCAATAGCCGCAATGTCTGCCTCAGTCTCTGTAATATCCTCACCAATCTCATCGAAGGTCTTATGGATATAATCATTATAAACCCAAGGACGAGTATAGAGTGCTCCATATTCATCAGATTGTAGGGGGACGATATCCCCAACTCCACTGGTGGCGGTTGAGGGGGTGGAGTTGTTTCCATAAATATATCTACTCCACTGAGTCTCTCCGCTCAAACTTCTGGCTGTTATAACAGGCATTAGTTAATTCTCTTCTCCTTCTTATTAATCCTTTTCCTTGGTTCACGTGTCATCCATGCAAGGAGAGGCGAGCCATCCACAGTTGCTAAAGCTTCTGTGGCTAGGGCGTGGATATCGTCATATCCCTTTTCTTTAGCTATCTCTTTAATTTGTTCAACAAGAGAACAACTAACCTTTCGAACCCTACATATTTCGTGGGATCTCTTCATTAGTAATCACTCTCTTTTATTCAGATTTTGCGATTTCTTTATTTGCTTTTTCTTTGAGTTCTTGTTTATCCCTAATCATCTTTTTAATAGACTCAGGACTTGCATCGCCAAATATGCCCGGTAAGGATAGTTCAACTTTGTCGGGAGCCCTCAGGCCAGCCCTATCAAGTATCTCAATGTTAGCGGCTAATTTGACTTTTTCGGAATCGGCGTTTTCCGCCAGGTCTTCTAGTCGGGCTAAAGCGTCAGGTGCCAACAAAGTAAATTTGGCCCTGAGGTCTTGTTGCAGCTGTTCCAGAAGTGTTTTGATGCGGGGATTCCTCATGAGTTTATAGGACTCTTGAGCTGCCCACTTTGCAGAGGCATTTGGATATGCCTTGCGGTAAGACTCTGTTATATTCTCAAAGTTAGTTTCAACTACATCCTTAGCAAAGGCTAGTTGATTCTCTGTTGGTTCCCATGATTCAGTCAATTCAATCACTCATCCTATTAGTACCATCCTGGATTTTCGGTTTCTTGTATTGTAAGTCCTACGTCCTCAACAGGTTTCTTAACAGGTGTTTCAAATGCCGCCTCTAACATGGCCACTCCAGGATTCTTGTAATCAGGTATTGGTGTATTCTTATCTACTCGTTGACTATTCAATTTTTTCCTACTATTACATGGAACCCCAATTCCAGTGACATCTTTTTTACTGGTCATATCATCTCACTCCATTTTGGTTTACTTTGATCTCCTGGTTTTCTTTCTCTTGGTGAATCAGCTAATCCTGTTCCTTTCTTTTGTGGAACTTTCAAGTCATTCTCGGGAATGTAATACTCACTGGCTAGGGCAAGACCTCCACGTCCCATATTGGGTTTATGACAACCTGGGCCGATATCAGGCATTCTGTTTTTATGGAATCCTAGTTCCTCGGCTACATTGATTGTAGTGGGTTTAGGTCTTCGAGTTTCAGTTACCACGGTGCGACACTACTCCTTGCCTTTAGCTTACGAGTCTTTGACTTCACGCCCGCAGGCGGAGCCGCTCGTTTTCTAGGGTCTAGTATATGATCACGGCCTGTTGGATTACTTAATGCTCCTGTACCTTCTCCTGTTCCCCATGTTGTGGCCGGGAAGTCTTGATCCCCTATGCCAGTACTTGTGTCTTTAGCCATTACTCAACTCCTATAGTATCTTCTTAACCCTATCTGCATCATACATCTTGACACCTTTAACAATAATTCCCGCCTGTCTCAGCTTGATATCCATATCCTGATCATGCCATCGTTTGAGAAATTCATCCCTTTTAAGGTAGGCATAATTTCCTAAAACGGAGGGATCCATACAGTATATATTGTTTTCGTCATAACCTATAACTACCACATAATGACCGTTGTTCCAACCTTTCTCCAGATCTGTGGGATTTTTAGCCCACGCCTGTATCATTACTATAACAGGAACTTCCTCGTCTATAAACAATTGAAGGTCTGAGAGTAGCATTCCTTTTTGTAGTTCTACTTCCAGACCTTTTGATTTAAAACATTTAATTATGTCTCGGTGATCTGCACCTGCTTCTTTACTAGTATTGGTGTCTTTCTCCAGTGTCTTCTGATCAAGTTCCCTCCCATAATAAGATAATATGGATTGGACACAACAAGCACCACACGAGTAGTCATTTGGTTGGCGTACCATGGGTATCTTGATCAGATTCTCAACTTCACTTACTCTTTTTGGAGTATCAAAAATATCGAAAAATCCTAACCACGTAGACACCCAATCACGACCTTTTCTTATTCTTACCTCTCTTAATTATAGGACATGAAAATCCAACTATCGGTTTTTTAGAGCCTCCCATATCTACTTTCTTTCTTGCTGGAGTCACCGTACTCGTAGAGGTAGCTTCTCCTACCAAGGCTATTCCCATTGTTCTGTCGCCGGATTCCACTGTGTTCGTGTAGCATTGACTCGAGCTTTAGATGCCGCTCCTAACTTCTTTTCCCATTCCTCTTTGAAGGATGTCTTAACCCTATTAGTTTTTTTAGAAGAGACAGTGGCTCCCTTTGGATGGTTCTTTTTACACACCATATGACTTCCTCCTAAGCTTTTCCTCTCCCAACTGTCTGACCACCCTTGTGTTTGGAATTCCAAATCTTGGCAGCCTTGGTCTTGGCAGCTTTATCTGACAAACCTTCTTTCTTAAAAGCATCCCTCATCTTTTCATAACCTTTAGGCATATGTATACTCCTCAATATATTCTGGATCTAATCCTACTATCATTTCATTAGATCGGACTTCTTTCCAGAATCGGCGTTCTTTAGCCACCATATTATTAAGAGTTAATGAAACCGTATGAGCCAGTTGCTTTGCTGGTTCACCATCCAATCCCTCTAATCTATACATCCCTAATACTTCATCTTCGGTATAGGTTTCGATAATATCATAACCTATCCTATTCTTTCTTGGCATGTGAGCGTACCTTCCTCTCATACTATAATATACAGTTTATACCGCAAAAATCCGCAAACTTATGACGGTTGTAGAAATGACGGAACTCCTTTTTCTGGTGCAATCCCGGCTGATCCAGCCATGGACATAGCCCCTTTCTGCCTCAAAATTGACTTTGGGCAGTACACATTCCCACATTGGGTACATTCTACCCATCCAAACATCTTGATAATTTGCACGTTAAAGAAGGGGATATCCTTTGTAGCCAACCCGCAACAAGGGCATTTGTCATCTTGAAGCTCCTTCTCCCGTGCCATATCTTGTGTCCGTAATGCCTCAATTTCTTGAGCCTTTTTCCTTGCCATTTCTTCACTCATGTTTACCTCCCGAATTCTATCCTTATTTTACTTACGCGACATACCTCTGGTCTAACCTTATCACCATTGTAGATATGACATCTATACAGAGGACACCAGGGCACCTCATCATCAAATAAAGGGCAATTCCAGCATCTATCTGGGGAATACACAACAACATCGGCTACTTCTTCGATCGATCCAGACATAATTTTAATCTCCTTCGAATCTTTTTAACATCCCTAGTTACAGTATCTGGGGATACCCCAATCATTTCAGCTACTTCCTTCTTACGATATCCCCTACGTAGTAAATCCTCCACCTCATCCTGCCTACTTCTAGTAGGATACTTTCGGGACTTATCTATGGCTCCAATAAGACCATTCTCATGGGAGTCAGTATTGAAGGATTTCGAGGGTTTATGATGCTGATAAGGCCACCAAGCCGTAGACTTCTTGCCCTTTTGAGCCTTGGGCATCATACCTGCGTCAATGTTCGAAATAGAGTGTAATTGATGAGCGATGAATTCCTCTATTGCATCATACATCATAGAACTCCTTAATGGTTAATTCGATAAATTTATCCATTATAGCCATATTGGCACTTATCCTCTTACTTATGCGAAGCAAGCCGGGGGTCTCTGTTGCCATAGAATGCCCACATCCCTGATGCATTCTAAAATCCTCGTAGGAGCCATCACATAGATTATGTACTAAACCCTCGTGTACTATCGCTCTATCTGGGGAAAGAACGGAAGAACAATCGGTCACCACTCCATTACCATCTCCATATCGGGGGAAGAATCGATCCTCCATATCGCGAATAGTCTTAACAAAATCGCTGGGTTGCTCTATGGGTTCGTAGGAATAACAGTAATACTCCTTAACGGTAATATCCTCATGTAGGGAAAGAAACCCATTTCTAGCTAACTTTTTAAGGTTGCTTTCATTTGCTAATAAGATCTGACCCTCGGGTGAAGGAGCGTCTCCTATCTCCGGATGGCAGAATCCGGCATTCGTCTTAAGGTGGGAACTCCCATATCTCTGTCCTATATTAAATCCCATTGGATTAATCACCGGTAAAAAGGATATATCGATTCTACTTGGGATCTGTTTGGTTTCTAGCCATCGCATAATAGATAAGGGTCCTGCCTTTTCTTCCCCATGGAATCCGGCAGCTATCAGAAGGTGGGGTCTTCGCTTATCATACACCATGCTGGTTCTAACAACCCAGATGGGCCAATTGTCCACCATCCCAAGGGTTGAGATCCAGAGATGCTTTTTCGCGGTAACTGCTAAAAGTCTGTTTGTGTAGTTACCCATTAAAGCCATTATTTAAACCTCCGTCCTTCGTAGAAAACGAATAGCCAATAAAGGCAGTAAAGACACAATGCCACTAAGAATAACCAATCCGTGGAATCCAAATGTCCCATAAAGTAACCCCCCCAATGTAATACTGGTCTGAGTTCCTAGGTTTAGAACACTCATTAAACCTGCGAATATAAATCCCTCACTACCCTTCGGAACTATCTTTGCCGCGTAACTAAGGATCGTTAGATGTATAATTCCTACAAGACCCCCAAAAATCAGTCCATATACCATCAACCACCACTGGTTTGGAATATAGAGATAGGCGAAGGCACTTGCCCCAGAGAGGGCAATGCATACATAAAGTTTCTTGTACATTTCCCATTTATGTCCCCACTTTAAATAGACTAGGAATCCAAGGATTTCCGTAGCAGTTCCGAGTGTTCCCAACAATCCAATGAACATTTTGTCAATTTGCATAGTCTCCCGCATATAGGCCATGAGCGGCGTTCCAAAAGATGGGGGAAGATATAGAGCATATAGAAAGCACGCTCCAAGTAGCAATCGCTTGTCTTTAAATCCTCTGCACATCTCTTTAATTTGTTTCCATGACCTCGTGGGTTTCGTCTTTTCTTCATCATGATACCTCCAGATATACCATATCCCGAATGCTGGCAATACCGCCATTAGGCCATATGCTAGTTTGAATCCGTAGTACTTGGCTATGTAGGCCCCCCCTAACGAGACGATGAGCGAGACGATCCCGATCGACGTCCACTGGACCGCTTGGATTTTACCAAGCGTCCCTGCTTTTTGTTCAGCTCGAACCATAACTGAGTCACAAGCAACATCATTGAAAGCGAGAGAAAACCCAGCCAAAAGCCCTGTAATAAGGATAGCCCAATAGCTGAGGCCCACAAATAACACATAAGCACATACCCCAATAATAAGAATATAATTGACAATTAAATACCTCCTTGTCCTATATCCTCCCCAGGGACACATATCACTAATCAAACCATAGATAGGCTTGATGACCCAGGGGATCATTGTTATGGCCCCAAGGAACTGAATGGTCTGAATTGTCCAACCCCACTGTTCCCTCATCAGATAATAGACTGCCTGACCAGGCAGACCATTAATGCCCTGAATGGCATAAATTATAGAGAAAAACACGTAGTATCTCATTGCCTGGCTTATGGCCATTAATCTCCACTCCTATCTCGTAGTGCCATTTCTCCCAAATCCCCACCCAGGGATAAGATACTCTGTACGTGTTTCGCACACTCTTTGGCATATCTTGACTCTACGGTCTCCCATGGGCATAACCACATAACTTGTATACCTATACCAAGAATAACCACCCGAAATGCCATAAAAGGTTCAAACTTCTCATACTCAAATTCAAGGCCTATGGGATTGAATCCAATATAGGTTCCCAATCTCCACTGCCATATAAACCCAAAGAATAGTCTTTTCATATGCCATCTCCTATAGTCCCATCCTCATTAATGGTTCCAAATGACTTATTGGATGTCTGTAGACTTTCCTTTCCACAAGACGTACACTTACTAAAAAGCACATCCCACTTATACCAGATTTCAAAGGTTAAGCATCCACAGGTACAGACCTCCTGAGTTAACTCTCGGGGGATCCCATATATCCTCTTATTCATTTAATCCCTCCAGATACTTTTCCTTGGTTAAAACCACGGTTATCAAAGGCGGGGACATCTGCAGTCCTCCAGCCTTTATATCTGCCATAAAAGCGGGTTTATTTCCTAGAAGAACCCGGGCGACGATACCATCACATCCCAAGACCTCAAAGGCCAGGTGTTTTACAAATGGGGCTATTTCGCTGGCGAGACCCTGTAACTGGTATTCCTTTAACATCGCAAAGTTTCCAAGTTCCAATAGAGTGGCTATTCCGGTCACAATAACGTAGGTGAACGTCCCAATAGGAACTTCCGTCTCTTTGTCCTCTATGATATAGATCCCTATTAGGGGAAACTTGGGCAGATAAACCTCGTCAAACCATTTCTGGTAATCGGTGGTTGGCAAGATATCTAGGACCATACCCATATATTCAAACTGCTTAACTAATCCCTTTATAAAGGGTATGTCCTCAGGGAACGCTAATCGGACCTTGGTTCGTTTGGAACTCCACTTGCCATCTTCCATCCGGCTCTTCCTCCACAGTTATTTCTACATTAGTCTTCCTAGCAAAGAATTGTAGGAGCTCCCGCATTCTCCCGTACCCAACTCCCCAGATACTGGGGAAGCCGAGACTTGTAACAATAGCCACGGCTTCCCGTATCAGGAGGTGGACGACCTCGGTTCCTCGGTGGGAGGGTGCTACGAATAACTGTCCAAATTCATTGCCATTTCTTAATGTGAACGATCCCAGGATCTCATCCTGTTCGTTACAGTAGATAACTATCAACATCTCATAAAATCTAAAGTAGTCAAAGTGATTTGTCATAGGCTTTATCCTTCTGATGACATGCCCTATATATGCCTTTAGCCATCTTGTATAGATCGGGATACTCATCCTTATGGCGTTTGAATGTAGCATACATCATAAGTGTTTCCTGCAATAGGGCTTTCATCTCTACTTCACTTGCTATATCTATAATCTTCTTTAGTCTGTCCGCTAATGTCCAGGCAAAGGACTTATCTATAGACATCTTATGTCCATGATCCTTAGGACAGTCGTATATATCACCTATACAGTCCTTATCATGGACATACCATCTAAGTTCAACCTCTATGTCCTTAAGAGTCTCCCAATTAATCCTGTTGATCGATAGCATTTCGGAACTTAGCCTCCAGTTCAACCATCTTATAAGCCAGGGCTTCCTGTTGTTTAATCAAAGGGGTTAGCATTAGACTCAGGTTATGTACCGCTTGCACAAAATGGGAGAAGGCCAAACCATATAGGGAGTCTATCTCCTGCCTTAACTTTAGAAGGTCCTTGGCTGCTGCTGCTTTCTCTTCTGGGGTCATTTCTCGTCCTCCTTTAAGATCTCACTATTCTTGAATGGCATTGGAGCAGTCCCCTCATCTAGGTATAGTTGCCATTTCTCTTCTGGTTTTCCAGCACAGTCAATTCCATGAACTAGGAATTCTGTGACATCCTCTGTTTCAAATCCGCACCCTATACATCGCATCGTCGTCCTCCTTTGATTAACCTAGTTATTTTAACTGCGATACCAATCCCTATTAATATCGTAAGCCATACTCCCATAATCAATAGGTCTTTAAGGGTCATATGCCCTTTCATCTTACTCATTTCGATTCTGCTCCTCCCTCTCCATCTTGTTTCTATATAGGGCTGCTGACATCCTCTTGGCGAATGCTACCCCCTGTTGAATAAGTTCCCGAGCCTCATCAGACTCTGTTAACTGGTAAGCCTTCCTTAACACCCCGCAAATTGTCTTATCCTCCGGAAATAAGGAACGTTCAGTAACTTCTTCTGTACTATCCATAGGAATATCCGAGACTTGTGCCGCCTCGTGCGTCTCCTGTAGAAAATCCTCATTTCCAAATACTACAGCTATAGCCGGGTGATTCCCCCCATCTGAGATATCAGCCGAACAGGTTTGACATAAAAATGTCATTCCGTCCTGAGTTACAACAAAGGAGGAGCAACATTTAGATGCGAATACCAGTATATCCTTACTCATTCATTCTCCTATCCATATAATCGTATGATAGTCCCACACATAGGACACTTGACATAGATGGCGTTTGATAAGGAAGCTATGATTATCTCTTGCCCACATACATTACATACTCTAACCATTAGGCTCCTTGGGGTTGTATAGGGATAAGGATAGTGAATCTCCTCATCTTACTAAAATCCCCATTTGCCAACATAAGTTGCCAAAGTTCCTCTGTGGTTGCCCGAACCTCCTCTGGGGGTAACGGTACAGCCTTGTTCTCATTGATGATAATCACGCATTGGTTGAGAACCTTATGACACTCCAGGACTGCCGATTCGCCATTCTTATGACATACCATGCCCATTCCCCATACATCACCCTTGATAAAAACTACAAATTCGATATAGGTCTTATCAAAGGTCTTATCTGGAATGGCCAATGTCCTCCATCCCCCCTCATCGGGTTCTAGGGTCTTTGCTGTATCAATCATGTTCTGGAGGGATAATCCCCCTGTAGGGGGTTCAACTGCAGCATTTATTCGTTCACAGTAAATCACCACTCCTATGATAATAAGACAAACAAACAATAGTTTCTTCATAACTATCCTCCTACTCAACTCCCCAATTTCGTTTCGAAGCCCTAAAATCTGTAAATCCTATAACTGACACAATTACTCGAATTGGATAGGTATTGATCGAGATTATGGAATCCTTGTGCCATTCTCCTCCCTCATCCCTCCATCCCAAAATTCGGGCGTCCTGTCCTTCGAAGGTAAAACCCTCTGGAAGACCTAACTCCAATTCGTAGAACTTATATTCTCCACTCTTATTCTTTACTTTCTTCATATTTACACTCCTTGGGTCGAATTCCTACTTCTGGAAAAATCTCACAGGCTTCGGGTCTATGCTCATAGTCCTTACATAGATTGGTCTCTAGATCTAGAAGACTACAGGCAACTGGAATGCGGAGGATATAATCTCCAACAATCTCCATCCCCCGTAGGCTATCTAGGTTTGACAAACTAACCTTATTAGTACATTGGATGTAGACCCAGCGGCAACATATCCCACATTTCTTACAAGTTGCCCTACATGTCATTTTACTCTCCCCATATAGTCGTTAACATCTGAAGCCGATCCCACTGCAAGCCATTGCGGATAAAGGAGTTTTCTTGCATTTACATACCCAGCATCCAACTTCTTCCGAATATCCTCTTATATCGGTATTTGCCCATGTAAAGGTACAAGTACTCCCACAATAAGGGCAAATGACTAAATAATTCGAAGGGTTAGGAGGAATTGGCTGAATTGGCTGAATTGGCTTTTTTTCTATTTTAATTATACTTAACCATTTTCCTAATTTAATGAGCCATTTCCGCACATCAACCCCAGCATCCCCTTCTGCCTTGTCTTTTTGCCTTTCTGTAAATAGTTTCATACTTTCCTATCTCCTACTATATAGATACCATAAGGGAGAAAATTCGGTGTGAAAAAACAATTTCGATAATTTATGATAATTTATCGATAGGGGAAGGACACGACACTCCTTTCTATGTTGGACCTATGGGCTAACTACCCGAAATGATTAGGGATCAAAGTATTTTCTAAGTGCGATTTTCCTTTGCCTAATAGGGGAAGCCTCTTAACAGATCCCGTGTGAGGAAATTTGGAAATTTGGCATAGAAACTACTTTATAATGTTACACATTTGCCCTTTGGGCAGGTGGGCGGGTATGGCATAGGGCAATAGGGCATAAATGGCATATTTACAGGGATTGGGCCATATAGGGCATTTTGGCCTTTTATTCATAGGCCATCATGCCATAAGGTCAATAGCCTATTCACTACTGTTTATTAACTTATTTTGGGAATCATAAGACCGTAATAGGTAAGAAATGGTATTCTGTCAAAAAGAAAAAAGGAAAGAAAAAAGGTAAGAGAGAAATGCGATTTGACAAAGTGCATATCCGTAAAGTGTAAAAGGGTATTAGTATGCTACACACGAACATCTAAGCAAAGGCTTCACTATTGTAGAAAGAGGGCTTAAACACTCATTACTATTGACATTATGACCGTTTGCTTTAAACCACAAAGCGATCTAAAGCGGTAGGATTACTCAACCTATTGCTTACATATTCCACTGCATTGTGAACATTTGAATAGAGTCTATGTCTAAACCCATGTGCCAATCCAAATGTCTCATAAGGGAGTAACACTATGGCCAAGAATGCCAAAAAAGTTGAGTATCCTCATTTTGAAGAGAAAAGATTGGTCAAGATTTGGGTTAAGAAGGCTGGGAAGAGCTTTCAGTTGTCCGTTGAAGGGATAGGCGGAAGATTCTATGGTAGCT
>Ga0315289_10014428_pt1 | contig 11029 bp, 12 predicted proteins | sample YL17G11_40_MG_FD_203452 | JGI IMG/M metagenome (GOLD analysis project Ga0315289, IMG submission 203452) | Sediment microbial communities from Yellowstone Lake, YNP, Wyoming, USA - YL17G11_40 | ecosystem: Environmental > Aquatic > Freshwater > Lake > Sediment | place: USA: Wyoming | collected...
CCGCGCAGGCGAACGAGGCGCGCGACCCCAGCGTCCGCGCCCGGATCATCCCCGCCCTGGCGCGCTCGATGGCGCTGCCCGGGGCGATGATCGGCTGCTTCCCGCCGACCGCCACCGACGAGCGGATCCTCGAGCTCCTCACGTGGATCCCCCTCATCCGGATCGCGCCGGCGGACGGCTCGGCGCTGGCGGCGGGCCCCGACGATCCGGGCGGCCTCGGCTGGACCTGGCGCCAGGCGCTGGCCCTCGGGTTCACCTTCCTCGGCATCCGGGCGCTCTGGGGGCTCCTCCACCGCTGAGGCTATGGTGCGTCCGCACGCACCGTGCGCCACCGATGACGATCAGGGGGCGAGGACTCCCAACAGCCGGAGGCCCTCGGCGGCGAGGCGCACGGCGAAGACGAGCAGGAGGGCGCCCAGCACCGCCATCACGGCGCGGTACGCACCGCCACGGAGCCGTCCACCGGAGCGCCCGGCGATCACGGCGAGGAGCATCTTCGCCCCGACCAGGCAGGCGTAGAAGCCGGCCAGGAATGCCGCGGCGGCGAGGGGCCCCTCCCCCCACGCCCGGATCAGCGTGGGCGCCCCGACGGTGATCCAGAACAGGTACGGATGGGGGCTGAGGACGTTCACCAGCGCGCCCCGCGCCCACGAGCGCGGCACCTCCTCGGGCCGGCCGGCCTGCACGCCGGTGGTCCGGATGGACTCGACGCCCAGGTAGGCGACGAAGACCGCTCCGGCCAGCGAGATGGCGCCGAGCAGCGCGTCGGCGGTGGTCGCCGCCGCGACGACGAGCGCCGTCGCCGTCGCCACGATGGGCAGGTCGGTCAGGAGGGGCGCGGCCGAGACCTTCAGCCCTTCCCGCGTCCCGAACCGGATCGACTGGGCCAGGATGAGCGCCAGGAGCGGCCCCGGGGCGAACCCCGCGGCGAGGCCGAGGACCATCCCGGTCGCGAGGAGCTCCAGCACCGTCCGGCCCGCGCCGCGCCGGCGTCAGCCGTCGACGAGGTCGACGAGCGCCCCGGTTCGCACGAGCCGCGTGGCGGCGGCGATGTCGCCGCCCATCTCGCGGTCGGCATCGAGCGGCGCGATCGCCCTCCTGATCCGCCGGTGCGCTTCGGCCACCCCGATCCCTGGCGCCGGCGCGCCGCCCGCGGGAGCACCGCCCGCTGGCACGCTGCCCGCCGGCGCGCCGCCTGCGGGAGCGCCGAGGGCCGCCGCGACCGCCGCCCGCCGAAGGTCCAGTGCCTGCGCCCCGACCAGGAGCTCCAGGGCCAGGATCCGCTCGACGTTGTCGAGGACGTCGCGGGCGTGACGCGCCGCGGTGGCGCCCATCGACACGTGGTCCTCCTGGTTCGCGGAGGTCGGGATGGAGTCGGCGGATGCCGGGTGGACCAGCACCTTGTTCTCCGAGGCGAGGGCGGCGGCCGTGTACTGGAGCATCATCATCCCGGAGTTGAGGCCGCTCGCCGGGGCCAGGAACGGCGGCAGCCCCCCATTGAGGCGGGCGTCCAGGAGCAGCGCGATCCGGCGCTCGCTGATCGCCCCGAGCTCGGCCACGGCCAGCTTCGCGAAGTCGAGCGCGAGCGCAATCGGCTCCCCGTGGAAGTTGCCGCCCGAGATGACGAGCCCGCCGCCGGTCGCGGCGGCATCCGCGTCGGCGACGCCGCCCTCGGGGAAGACCAGCGGATTGTCGGTCGCCGCGTTCATCTCCACGTCCAGCACGCGCCGGAGGTAGTCAAGCGCGTCGCGGACGGCGCCGTGGACCTGGGGCACGCAGCGGATCGAATAGGGGTCCTGGACCTTGTGGGTCGAAGCGTAGTGGTGGGACATCAGCCCGGAGTCGCGCAGGAGGTGGCGCAGCTCGGCGGCCACCGCAACCTGGCCGGGATGCGGCCGTGCCAGCTGGTAGGCGGCCGCATAGGCGACGTCGGTCCCGAGGAGCGCCTCGACGGACTGCGCCGCGGCGACCGAGGCCGTCCGCGCGAGCCGGTCCGCGTCGGCCAGCAGGAGCGCGCCGATCCCGCTCATGAGCTGCGTCCCGTTGAGGAGCGCGAGGCCCTCCTTCGCCTCGAGGACGAGCGGGTCGAGCCCCTCCTCCCGGAGCGCCAGGAGGGCCGGCATGACGTGGCCGCCCAGCTCCACCTCGCCCCGCCCGATGAGCGGCAGCGCGAGGTGCGCGAGCGGGGCCAGGTCGCCCGACGCGCCCACGCTCCCCTGGGCGGGCACGACCGGGTGGATCCCGAGCTCGAGGAACCGGAGCAGGCGGTCCACCACGGCCGGCCGGCAGCCCGAGTGGCCGAGGGCCAGCGTGTTGGCGCGGAGGAGGAGCATGGCCCGCACCACGTCCCGCGGGAGCGCCGGTCCCACGCCGACCGCGTGGCTGACGAGGAGGTTCTGCTGGAGCCGCCGGGCGTCGGCCGGCGGGATGAACGTCGTCGCCAGGTCGCCGAAGCCGGTCGTGATCCCGTAGACGACCTCGCCGGCGTCAACGAGCCGCTCGACGACGGCGCGCGCCTCCTCCATCCGGGCGCGGGCGTCCCCGTCGAGCACGGCGCCGGCCCCGCCGCGGGCCACCGCCTCGACGTCCGAGATCGTCAGGTCGGCGCCCGTCAGGACGACCGCGTCGTCCGGGTGGTGGCTGGCGCGGGGGGGTCGATCGCTCACAGCGCCGAGCATAGCCCGGCCGGCTGCCGCCGACCGGACGTTCGGTCGACCGCCCCCGCACGGCGGCTCGCGTATCCTCCCCGTCGATGCTTGCCTTCATCGATCGGATCGTCATCCCCTTCCTCGAGACCCTCTACGGCGCGGTCGGCTACGCCGGGGTCATGCTGGCGATGGCCATCGAGTCGGCGATGGTGCCGCTTCCCTCCGAGCTGATCCTGCCGTTTGCCGGGTTCCTCGTCTCGGACCCCTCGCAGCTCGAGCCGATCAGCGGCCAGCCGTGGAGCTTCTGGATCGTGGTGATCGTGGGGACGATCGGGAACACGCTGGGCTCGCTCGTGGGATACACGATCGGGGCCTACGGCGGCCGGCCGTTCCTGGAGCGATATGGGAAGTACCTCCTCATCAGGCAGCACGAGATCGAGATCGCCGACCGCTTCTTCGCGCGCTGGGGCTCGCAGACGGCCTTCTTCAGCCGGCTTCTCCCGATCGTGCGGACCTTCATCAGCTTCCCGGCGGGCGTCGCCCGGATGGACCTCCGGAAGTTCGTCGTCTACTCGACCGCGGGCGCCTTCCTCTGGTCGACCGCTCTCGTCTGGGCCGGCGTCCAGCTGGGCGCGAACTGGGAGGAGATCCGGGCGCTCCTCCAGCCCTTCGACCTCGCGATCGCCGTCGGCGTCGTGGTCCTCCTGGTGGCCTTCCTGTGGCTGCGCCTCGGGTGGCCGCGCCCCGGCCGCCGGCGCGCAGGCGACCGGGACGCGGAGTAGCGCCGGCCGGACGCGTGCCGGATGGCCGAACCCGCGGGGCTAGAATGCTGTCATGAGTGACACCACCCACGACGACCAGCCGGCGGCGGCGCACGAGCCGGACGACGCCGGTCACGGGCACGGCGGCCACGACGAGCACATCGAGCACGCGCCGGCCCTCGGGCGGGTCGACTGGCTCGCGTGGGGCGCCGGGCTCCTCGGCGTCGGGGCCGGCCTCGCGGTCGCCTTCTGCCTCTACCTCTCGACGTCCCTGTAGGGCATCGTGAGCGCGCCATACGGTCCGAACACGATCGCCGCCGAGCGCCTCCTCGACGACCTCGACCACCTGCACCCGGGAACGGTCGTCGCGCTGGCGGCCGCCGGGGGCGGGGCCTTCGGGACGACGGACGACGACCCCGACGTCGCGTCGCGCGCGGATCTGCGGGCGCGCCTGCGCGGCATCGCCAGGGCGGGAGGTCGCCTCGACGCGATCCGGGCGATCGGTGACGAGGTCGCGGCGTGGGCGTCCAGCACGACGCACTGGTTCCCCGCGGGCGTGGCGGGGTCCGGGGAGAGCACGTCGGAGATCGCCCCCCGGATCGCCGCGGTGCCCATCGTCCTCGACGCGGCCTACGGAGTCGTCCTCGAGGACCTCCTGGACGACGACGAGCTGGACCTCCTGCTGGCGCCGTGGGAGGAGGTCGTCGGGTCGCCGTTCGGCGACAAGGGCGGCGGCGGCGAGGACCCGGACGACGAGCGCGGCGGCGGGCTCCGCGAACTCGGCTACGACGACCCGCGGGCCGACCCGTTCCGCGCGGATCCGACCTGAGGGACCGAGCCGTGCCGGCCGTACGCCTCGTCGGCGGCCTGCTGTGCCTGCTGCTCCTGGCCGGCTGCGGTGGGAGCGGGACCCCGACCGCCAGCCCGTCCGTCACGGATCCTCCCGGCACCGCCGTCCCGGCCGGACCGGTTCGGGTCACCCTTGGCCTCTACTCGGGCCGCGCCGATCCGGCATGGACGCCGACCGACGCGGAAGCCGCCGACCTGGAGGCAGCGCTCGCGGCGCTGCCCGGCGCGGTGGGCGAGCCGCCGGTGGGCGGCCTCGGCTATCACGGGTTCACGATCGATCGGCCGGCCGGCATCGTCGTGGCCTACCGGGGTGCGGTCGCACCGCCCGGCGCGGGCAAGCGCGCATACCTCGCGGATCCGGCCCGGACGATCGAGCGCCTGCTGATCGAGACCGCGCGCGCGCACGTCACCGGCAACGAGCTCGCCGAGGTGGAGCGGGCCCTCGGGGCGCCCTGAACGATCTCCGGCAGCACCCTGGACGCAGGCGCGCCGATCAGCGCTAGAAGAGCCCGACGACGTTCCCGTCGGCGTCGATGTCGATCTTCTCGCCCGCGGGGTGCGAGGGCAGCCCCGGCATCGTCCGCATGTCGCCCGCGAGCGGGTAGATGAAGCCGGCGCCCGCCGCGAGCCGGACGTCGCGGATCGGCAAACGGAAGCCGGACGGGCGGCCCTTGAGGTTCGGGTCGTGGGAGAGCGAGAGGTGGGTCTTCGCGACGCAGACCGGCAGGTGGCCGAACCCCTGGCGCTCGTACTCGGCCAGCGCCTTCGTCGCGGCAGGGGCGAAGTCGACGCCATCGGCCCCGTAGACCCGGGTCGCGATCGTCTCGATCTTCTCGCGCAGCGGCATCTCGTCCGGGTAGAGCAGCTGGAAGGCGCCGCCGTCGGACTCCGCGGCGTCCCAGACGGCCGCCGCGAGCGCCTCGGCGCCCTTGCCGCCCTCAGCAAAGTTGGTGGTCACGACCGCATCGCGGGCACCCGCGGCGAGGGCGACCTCGCGGATCGCCTCGAACTCGGCGGGCGTATCCGTCGGGAAGGCGTTCATGGCCACGATCACCGGGACACCGTACGCGCGGACGATCTCGATGTGCTGCGCCAGGTTGGCGGCGCCTGTGCGGACCGCCTCGACGTTCTCGGTCGTGAGGGCCGGGTCGAGCGGCTTGCCGGCGACGATGCGGCCGACCCCGCCGTGCATCTTGAGGGCCCGCACCGTCGCCACCACGACCGCCGCGTCCGGCTGCAGCCCCGACGCCCGGCACTTGATATCGAAGAACTTCTCGGCCCCCATGTCGGCGCCGAAGCCCGCCTCCGTTACCACGATGTCGCTCGTAGAGAGAGCGACCCGGTCGGCGATGATCGAGCTGTTCCCGTGGGCGATGTTGGCGAACGGCCCGCAGTGAACGTAAGCCGGGCCGCCCTCGAGGGTCTGGAGAAGGTTCGGCTTGATGGCGTCGCGCAGGAGGACCGTCATCGCGCCGGCGACGCGGAGGTCCTCGGTCGTGACGGCCTTCCCCTCCCGGGTCGTCGCCACGACGATCCGGCCGAGCCGCGCCCGCAGGTCGAAGAGGTCGTGCGAGAGAGCGAGGATCGCCATCACCTCCGAGGCGACGGTGATCACCCACTCGGCCTCGCGGGGGACGCCGTTGTCCTTGCCGCCGAGGCCGATGACCGCCCGCCGGATCGCCCGGTCGCTGATGTCGACGACGCGCGGCCAGCGGATCGAGAAGGGGTCGATGCCGAGGGCGTTCCCGTGGTGGAGGTGGTTGTCGAGGAAGGCGCTCGCCAGGTTGTGGGCGGCGCTGATCGCGTGGATGTCGCCGGTAAGGTGGAGGTTGAAGTCCTCCATCGGGATGATCTGGGAATACCCGCCGCCGGCGGCCCCGCCCTTGATCCCGAAGACCGGGCCCAGCGACGGCTGGCGGATCGCGACGGCCGCCTTCTTCCCGAGCCGGTTGAGGCCCTGGGCCAGGCCGACCGTCGTCGTCGTCTTGCCCTCGCCGAGCGGCGTCGGGGTGATCGCGGTGACGAGGACGTACTTCCCGCGCGGGCGCTCGCGCTCCACGCGCTCGACTCCGGCGAGGGTCACCTTCGCCTTCGTCGGCCCGAAGTACTCGATCTCGTCAGGGCGGAGGCCGAGCTCCGCGGCAATGTCGCCGATGGGGCGCGGGGTGACGGAGCGCGCGATGTCCAGGTCCGACGGGAACGGCATGGGAGCCTCCGAAGCTCAGTGCACAGGCTGCGACGTGGGGGTGGACGAACGGAGCGAGGACGTGCCGGGAGCGGTCCGCCCCTCGGCCTGGTTGCGGGCCGCCCGCATCAGGTGGGTGAGGAGAATCGCGTTGGTCAACGGGCCTACGCCGCCCGGCACGGGCGTGATGGCCGAAGCGACCCGGGCCGCCGAGTCGAAGTCGACGTCGCCGACGAGGCGGCCCTCCACGACGTTGATGCCGACGTCGACGACGACGGCACCCGGTTTGAGCATCTCCCCGGTGACCAGGCCGGGGCGGCCGGTCGCCACGACGACGACGTCCGCCTCGCGCAGGTGCGCCGCGAGGTCCGGCGTTCGCGAGTGGCAGATGGTCACCGTGGCGTGCTCCCGTAGCAGCAGGAACGCGGCCGGCTTGCCGACGACGTTGGAGCGGCCGACGATCACCGCCCGGCGGCCCGCCAGCTCCACTCCGGAGCGCTTGAGGAGCTCCACCGCCGCGTGGGCCGTGGCCGGCAGGAAGCCGTCGTAGCCGAGCGACAGGAGCCCCGCGTTCAGGGGGTGAATGCCGTCGATGTCCTTCGCGGGGTCCAGGGTGTCGATGACGACCCGCAGGGGGATGCCCGCCGGGAGCGGCTGCTGGACGATGATCCCGGCGACCGTCCGCTCGGCGCCGAGGGCCACGATCTCGCGACCCAGCGCTTCGGCCGGGCAGTCGTCGCTGAGCTCCACCAGCCGATCCTGGATCCCGACCAGGCGGCAACCGTCGAGGATCTTGTGGAGGTAGACGGTCGAGGGGGCGTCGCGGCCGACGATGACGACGGCGAGCTCTGGCGTGTACCCGTAGGTGGCCTTGAAGTCGGCGACGTCGGCCGCGACGGTCGTGCGGACGTCGGCGGCGACCGGCCCGCCCCGCAGGAGGCGCGGCCCGCCGTCGTCGAGGAGCGTCACGTGGCGGGCTCCGGGTCGCGGAGCTCCCCGCGCTCGACGTGCGCCCGGGTCGCCTCCCCGAGCTCCTCGATCTCGGCGAGGAGGGCCTCCACGCGACCGCGCAGCTCGTCGGCAGCCACCTCGTCGCCGAGCGACGGGAGGTTGACGAAGACGTTCTCCGCGGCGCCGTGGGCCGACGCCTCGACGAGGCGCGAGGCGACGGCGAGGTCGCTCGCGGCGTTGAGGTTGCTGCGGCCCGCGAGCGCCTCCGAGGCGACGACCACTTCGCGACAGGCCTCCACGGTCCGCAGGGGCACGTCCGCGGCGACGCGCGCCGAGGCCCGGATGGCGGCCGTGCGGGTGGCCTTCTCCGCGTCGGTCTCGCGGGGCAGCTTGAGGGCGGCGGCGAAGGCGGCGTACGCGTCCGCGTCCTCGTCGGCGAGGACCAGGAGGCGGGCAGCCAGCTCCCGGCCGGCGGCCCCGTGATGAGCGTGGCTTGCCGCATGCGCCGCGTACTTCGGGCGGTCGACGGAGAGCGCCGCGACCATCGCGACGAGCGCCGCCCCGCACGAGGCGGCCACCGCGGAGGCGGCGCCGCCGCCCGGGCTGGGCGTGGCGGATCCGAGGATCTCGATGAAACCGGCGAGGGTCATGGACCTGAAGCGAGGCGCGGTCATCTCCGACATGCGGTCGATTGTAGGAGCCGGGATATCCGCCGACAGTGCCGTCCCGCCCATGGGCCCGGGCCGACCGACTGGGCTCCCGGTGACCCGCGGCCCGGTGCCCGCGGGCATCGCCGCGTCAGGCGTGCTCATCGCGCACGGCCATCGATGGTGCTCCTTCCTGCCGCAGGTCAGTTCAGCCATGGAAGACGCGGCCGCTTCCGAACGTCATCTCGGCCCAGCGGTACGCCCGCTACATCCGTTGAAACAGAGGCGCCAGCGCAGGGTAGAGGCCCCGGTAGATCGCGTGGACCTCGGCGTACCGCGGCGCGTCGGGCCCCGGCACCGCCGCCGGCGTGGCGGTCACGAGCGCCGCCGCGGCCGCCTCCACGGTCGGGAACCAGCCGGCGCCGACGGCTGCCAGCAGCCCCGCCCCGAACGCCGCGCCCTCGGCCGTGTCCACCGTGGCGATCTCCGCCCCGAGGACGTCCGCCAGGACCTGTCGCCACAACGGGCTGGCGGCGCCGCCGCCCGAGGCCCGGATGACGCCCGGCGCCGGCATCCCAGTCTCGATCATCAGGTCGAGACCATCGCGCAGGCGCATCCAGGCCGGGTCGATCCGCAGAGCCTCGAGCACCTCGCCCGGCCAGTCGCGGGAAGCCAGGTCGAACAGCATCGTGCCGGAGCCGTCGGCCTTGTCCATCGCGTACCCGCCGGTCAGCCGCAGCCGCACGTGATCCTTCGGCAGGAGGACGTGAGCGGTGGCCGGTCCGGGCCGTCCGACTTGGGCCCGGCAAAGCCTCCCAGCGGCAAATACTCAACGCGGTGGCGCGTGTATGGCTGAGCCGAGAACTCGGCGCGCGAGGGGGCCAGCAAGGCGACGGGAACGACACCGACCTCGTCCGGGCGGCGGTAGGCCACCCGACCCCACCGCCGAGGTAATCTCGACCCGGCGACGATGCTCAGGCGCCGAGCAGGGCCAGGGGCACGACACCGATCCCGTCCGGGCGGCGGTACGCGATCGGTCCCGTTGAGATGACGATCGCGTCGAGGAGACCGTCGCCGAGCCGATCGTGCAGCCAGCGAAGGTGCCTGACGTGCCCGTCGGTGACAGTCCTGGCGAGCTTGACCTCAATAGCGACCACGCGACCATCCGCCCGCTCGACGATCAGGTCGATCTCTCGCCCTCCGTCCCACGCACGGAAGTGCGCGACCTGCGCCTCGTGGTCCTGGGCGTAGGTCCGGACGTCCATCGCAACGAGCGCCTCGAACAGCGCGCCGAACAGGGTCTCGTCCCGCGGTCCGAGCGAGCCAGCGGGGGCGCCCTGGAGCAGAGTGTCCACGGTGGTGCCGAGCAGGCGAGCGGCGATCGCCGGATCGACAAGGGCGTGCTTCGGCGCCTGGGCGAGACGGCGCAGCCGGTTGTTCGTGGGCGCCCACGCGGGGATGGGCTCGATGAGCCAGAGTCGCTCGAGCACATCGAGGTAGCGGATGACGGTCGTCTTGGCGGGCTTCTCATCGTGCCCGCCCGTCGCAGCATCCCGGATCTTCTCGAACGAGGTCGTCGAGGATATGGCACCGGCATACGCTCGGAGCCAGCGACGAAGTCCAGCCCGGTTCCGAATCGTCTCACCGCCGAGCTCTGCGAAGTCCCTCTCGATCGTGCGGGTGACGTAGCCATCGAGCTGAGCACGGAGAGGTCGGGCCGGCATCGCGCGCAGCCCGGGGAACCCGGATGCGAGGATCTCCGACGCGTAGTCCGCCGTTGAGACGGTCGTTGTCCCGCGCAGGGAAGGAAGCCGCCCCGAAAGGAGGTCGCCGAGGCTGACCGCGGGGACGGCGACCCCTCGCTCCGCGAGGGTCATCGGCCGCATCCGGATCGACGCGATCCGCGCGCTTCCTGGGTGGGCGGGCAGCACCTTGGGCACCGCAGAGCCGGTGAGCAGGAACTGACCGGGCCCCGGCCCCTTGTCCACCTCGGTCCGGACGACGTCCCACACCGTGGGCACGAGCTGCCATTCGTCGATGAGGATCGGCCTTGGGCCGATCGCGACGATCTCCGGATCGTCTCTAACGGCGCGCCTGGTCGCCTCATGGTCAAGCCGGTAGATCGTGGCGGCGCGCGCAGCGGCAGTGGTTGTCTTGCCGACTGCCCTCGGCCCCTCGATGGCGAGAGCGGTCAGCCCGGTCATCAGCTCGTCGATCTCGTCGTCCACGACGCGGCGGATGTACTCAGCCACGCAGTCCTCCGCTCTCCGGGACGGCTACGCTACCATTCCCGCAGGTCCTACGCTACCATGCCCGCAGGTCCTACGCTACCATTCCCTCCCGGCGCTCGCAGCACGTGGCCGGGCCCGAAGTGAGCGCGGTACCGGTCGCACCCACTCCGGGCCCGAAGAGGAGGCCCACCGGGAGGGCGGCGAGCCGGGCGAGCCGGGTGGTGGTCCGGCGCGGAGATGTCGATTGATCGGTCGGGGTGTCGGGCGGTCGGCCGGACCCCGGCGCGGCTCAGGCCGCCCGGGCGACGTCCGGGTCCAGGCCCTCGATGAGCCAGCGGCGGCCTCGGTGGCGGAAGGTGAGCGCCATGCGCACCTCCGGGGTGTCCACCACGAAGGTGGTGCGCGGACCGGTCTCGATCGGGTACGCGGACCGTTCGCGGCGCACCGCCGCGATTGCGGTCACGGGAATCGTCCGTTCGCCCCAGTGAATCTCCCGGGGGCGCCCGGAGAGCCAATCGGTCCGCACTCGGACCTCGACCGGCTCGACGCGGGTCATCGCCATCGACGTTGCTCCTTCTTGGCGGCTTGGCGTCGCCCGGGGCACTCGGGAGACAGAACACCTGTTCGACTCATTCGGACTCTAGATCGAACACCTGTTCGATGTCAAGCCCTCTGCTGGAACAACGTGACTCTCCCCGCCGCCCGCGCCACCTTGATTGGCACAGGCGTTCGATCTGAGTCCGCTGAGGGGAACTCC
>Ga0315289_10014430_pt1 | contig 11029 bp, 8 predicted proteins | sample YL17G11_40_MG_FD_203452 | JGI IMG/M metagenome (GOLD analysis project Ga0315289, IMG submission 203452) | Sediment microbial communities from Yellowstone Lake, YNP, Wyoming, USA - YL17G11_40 | ecosystem: Environmental > Aquatic > Freshwater > Lake > Sediment | place: USA: Wyoming | collected...
TCTTGAAGTTTCGCGTCGCGCCGGTCGGTTGTGGCGATCGTATGCTCCTTAAGCACTGGCCGGAAACCCTCTGCTTTCTTCACCTCTTCAACTACGTGCGCCATTCTCAGGGTGCCTATTGCATACCTCTTGCATTGAACTCCAGCGTATCCACCGCTAAGACGGGGGGGCTGCCCATAGAAATCGACGCCATCCTGCTGCTGGCGCGCCCTACCATTGCGCTGGGCGTGCGGATCAGGCCACCAGTCCCGACGGTAGAGGCTCCAACAAATGTCCTCGAACTCGTCCCAAGACCTGGGCCGCGAGATTTCAGTGGTCGCGATAGTTGGCATGCAGCATCCCCGAAATCATCAAAGGTATCTCTGCCCGCCTGTTGAACAGGCGGTGGGTGAACAAGTGGTCCCTGCAGTCAGTTGCCTCAATCGGCACAGTCGACTGTTCCTTGCCTCCAGCAATATGCTCGAAAATCACACTCGGCGCACACCTTGCGCTCCGGTGCACGGCGCACGGCAAAGTCGCGTGCTTGAATACTCGCGACCACGCCGTCGAAGTACGCCCCGGCCTGGTCCACCCTCTGCGGCTCGTAGGGGAAGACCATCAGGGCATCCTGCCGCCGCACTTCTCCCGTCCAGTAAAGCGCCATGCGCTCCGGGTACTGGCCGTAGCGGTGCTCCAGGATGTGGGCATAGATCAGCAGTTGCCGGTGGTAGTTCGCCAGGCGGCCGTCGTCTCGCTCTGGGCGCGGCTGGGATTTGAAGTCGAGAAGCTCGAGCCGGCCGTCCTCGCCGAGCAACAGATCGACGCGGCCCGTCAGGATGTACCCCTCCTTCTCCCAGGAGACATCCACTTCCGTAGCCACGACGCGCGCCATGCGGTCCTGGTTCTGGTCGAAGTAGTGCATGACCTGCTGATAGGCCAGGTCGCGCTGGGCGTCGTTGAGCGGGCGGTAGCCGGCATTCGCCAGCCCGCTGAAGTTGGCCTGAAACATGCGGGGGATGCGCGGCGCGACCTCCGCCGAGGCCTGGCCTTCCAGGATCCAGCGATGGATGTCTTCGATGGTCTGGTGCACCAACGATCCGAAGAAGATCTCGGCGGAACGGGACGGGACGAACGCGTACTCGCGGAAGAACTGATACTGGCGCGGGCAGGTCTCGTAGACCTTGACATGATTGGTGAAGGAGAAGGTCTTCTTGAGCGGGACGCGCTCCTTGGGCGCGAAATGCTGCGCGGCGAGCAGCTCCTTCTGCGCGTGGGGCCACTGCGGCAGTCCCTGCCAGATCGGGTTGAAGTGGTCCTTCGGCGTCTCCGTCGTCGTCAGCACGAGCAGCTTCTCGGCCCTGGAAAACGCCACGTAGTGCAGGCGCATGCGGTCGAACTCGGTGACGCGGTTCTCCGGCTCGAAAGGCTGGCGGTGGTGGAACGGGCCCAGCACTTGGTCCACCTGCTTGGCCGTGCGGATATTCACGGCCAGAGACCCGGCGATGATCACGGGAAACTCCAGCCCCTTGCTCTGGTGGATGGTCATCACCTGGACGTAGCCGGATGGGAAGGGCCGGTCCGGGTCTTCATACTCGTTTATTCCGCCCAGGTGCAGGAAGCGCAGGAAGCTGTTGTAGAAATGAAGCCGGAGGTAGCCGCGGTTGGCGTAAGTGATAACGCTGTAATGGTAGTAGTGCTGGAAGACGGCGATGAGCTGGCTGAAGATGGCCAGGTTGCGCGCGCGGTTCTCATCGGCCAACATCGCCGCGAATGGCTCCTGGGCGAGGTACTCGTAGAGATAGTCGGCCAGGTGGCGGTTGAGGGTCTCGCTCTCGTGCAGTCCTTCGATCTCGGCAACCCTCTGCTGGAGGAGCTGCGCCAGGCTGTTTCCATGCACAATGCCCGCACGGACCATTGCACGCAGGCACTCATCCACGTAGACGGCTAGCTCCTGGAGCCCGTGCCCGCGCAGCTCGCCCCGGTTGTCGCCGTGCCATCCCAGCAAGATCGCGAAGCAGCCGACGATGAGCTGCACCTCTTCGTTATCGAAATAAGCGCGGGCGCGCGGGGCGAAGCTGCGGATGCCGCGTGCCGCCAGCGCGTCGATGTAGGGGCGCGAGTGGTCCCCGCGCACGCTGTGCAGCAACAGGGCCATCTGGTTGTAGTCCTCGATCACGTCGTGCGCTTTGAGGTAGGCCACGAGATCGGCTACCCGCCGCGCCTCATCATCCCCGTCTGCGCCCCACACGGCCAGGACTGCCGGATAGGCGGGATGCTCGGCCTCGGGGTTCGGCTCGATGGTCTTGGCGTAGCGGAACGGGTAGCTCGAGCCGGGGTTCGACCAGTCGCAGCCGGCCATGAACCGGTTGTAGCCGGCGATGATCTGCCGGTGCGAACGGTAGTTGATGGTGAGGCGAACCTGCGGGCAATCCTCGAAGTGCCGGGCGAACTCCAGGATGTTGCGCACCGTCGCGCCGCGGAAGCGGTAGAGGCTCTGATCGTCGTCGCCAACGACGCAGAGGTTGTGGTGCCCGGCTGCCAGGCGGAGCATGATCTGCTCCTGGATGTAGTTGGTATCCTGGTACTCGTCTACCAGCACGCGGCGCACACCGCCGAGTATCTGCGCGGCGATGGCCGGATCGCCGTCCAGTAGCTCGAAGAACAGCTTCTGCTGGTGCGCGAAGTCCAGCCGGTTGCGCGTCCGCAGCGCCTGTTCGTAGCGCATGTAGGCCGCGCCGATCTGTTGGGCAAAGGGGCTCTGGCTGGCGACCAGGGCTTCCGGATCGACCAGCTCTTCGGTGATCTTGTTCAGATACCCTTGCAGGCCCTCGATGGCCGTCCAACGGGTGGACCATCGCCCGAGGTATCTGCCGTTCGAGGCGGGCTCGCCGGCGATTTCCTCGAAGTTCTCAAAGAGGAACAGCGGCTGGGTCAGCTCGTCTAATACCTCATAGCTGGCCTGAAGGTCCGTGTGGTGACGGAAACGCTGCAGGTAGCTGTTGCAGATGCCGTGGATCGTGCCTACTTGGAGTTGCGACAGGTCTCCGGTGTAGCCCGCCGTGCGCGCCGCCTGCGCCAGCCGGTCGCGAAGCTCGAAGGCGGCCTTCTCGGTGAAGGTGCACAGCACGATCTGCTTCGGCTCCGCCTCGCCGAGCAGAAGGATGTTGAGGGTCCGCAAGACCAGCACGAAGGTCTTTCCCGAACCCGGGCCAGCGATGATCAGCAGCGGTCCCTCGGTGTGCCCTACCGCCTCACATTGCGCCTTGTTCAGAAACGGGTAGTGCTGCTCGATGGCGGGGTGCAAAGTGATCTTCATAGCAGGCCATGCTCACGGAAGCTGAAGGCGGCGTCTCGAGAGACGACGAGGTGATCAAAAACAGAGATACCCAGCGTCTTCGCGGCCAACACCAGGGCGCGCGTGAGGGTCTTGTCGGTCTCCGATGGCGTCACCTTGCCGTCCGGGTGATTGTGGACGAAGACCAGGGTGCTCGCTCTTGCCTCCAGGGCGATCTCCATCACGCGCCTGGGGAACACGGCTGCCTGGTTCACGGTGCCCTGCGCCACCTCTCGCTCTGACACGATGGCGAAGCTGCTATCGAGGCAGATCAGCCGAAACGTCTCGTTCGCCTCGGCGCCCATGCGGACGATGCAGTAATCGGTCAGAGCTTGGGCGTTATCCGGAGTGAAGCGCTCCCGGCTGGCTTGCCGGAGGTATCGGGCCGCCGCCTGCTTCACGGCCTGAAGGAGGACGGCACCTGCGGATCCGACGCCGCTCACTTGCTGGACTTCGTCGAGGGGCGCGTCCAGAACGTTCTTGAAGGAGCCAAAGCGCTCGATGAGCTCCTTGGCGACCGGCTTCATGTCCTTCTGGCGTGCGACGAATTGCAGCAACAGTTCCAGCGCTTCGTAGTCCTGAAACCCATCCAGGCCTTGTTCGACGAAGCGTTGGCGGAGGCGTTGCCGGTGACCGCGATAGTGTTCCTGCTCCATGTTCCACAGATCCATGCCATTGGCTCGGGCCGGCCTGAAACATCGAGGCGTTCTGGTTTTCTGTCAACCGATTTTACCACAACCGCGTTGCCACAGGAAGCCGATAAGCTGCTGGCGCCGGCGCGGCTGATTGACAACCACCGACCGACGCGCTACACTCCCTACAGTCGTCTGCGCTGAGACATCTCTTTGCCGTCCGATGTCGCGCACCCCTGTCTGCCGGCTGCCGCTGGGCGACTTCTTGATGCCAGTTGTTCACAGAGCCCGCGACAGCTCCGTACTCTCTGGGAGGAGTAAATGGGTACATACAGCCGCCTTCGGATTGCTGCCGAAGACTATGTGGCGGTGTTGACCATCGAGCAGCCGCCTCTCAACTTCCTCAGCCGGGCCACACTCGCCGAGCTAGAGGTCGCGATTTCTACGTTGGCCGGCGACGACGAGGTCAGGGTGATCGTAATAACCGGCGCGGGCGAGCGTGCTTTCGTCGCCGGGGCCGATATCAAGGAGATAGCCGCACTGAAAACTCGCGAGGAAGCATTGGATTTTATCCACGCCGGCCAGAGGGCCTTCAGCATGATCGAGAGTTGCGCGAAGCCAGTGATTGCCGCGGTGAACGGAGCGGCGTTCGGTGGCGGCCTGGAGCTGGCACTGGCCTGTCACGTGCGGGTTTTCTCCGCAGACGCCCACGTAGGCCAGTCCGAGTCCAGGCTCGGGATCATGCCGGGCTGGGGCGGCACACAGCGGCTGCCCCGCTTGGTCGGGACCGGCAAGGCGCTGGAAATGATTCTGACAGGGGACCCGATCGACGCGCAGGAGGCCTTGCGGATAGGTCTTGCAGACAAAGTGGTGCTGGGGGGCGACGTTTTACCAGAGGCAACGTCGCTGGCGAAGAGGATGGCAGCTCACAGCAGGCCGGCCAATGCTGCCAGCCTCAGGGCCGTATTTCACGGGTTGAACGCGCCGCCGCGGGATGGGCTGGCGTTTGAGTGCGAGCAGTTCGTTTCCTTGATCGGCAGCCATGATGCCAATGAGGGGCTGGCAGCGTTTCTGCAGAAACGTCCCCCTGTATTCACCGGCAACTGAGCCAGGCCGCATGATGCTCGCTTTCACATCCCCCGTGTTTGATCAGAGCTCGCGAAAAAGGACAGACCCCTATATGGAAACTCGTCTCAATGGACTGCAAATCGCCGTTTTCATCGACTTCGAGAACGTTGCCACTTCGGCAGAGGCAACGCTGGGAGACTTTGACGTCAGCGCTGTCATGGATCTCTTACGGACGCGCGGGCGTCTCTTGATCAAGCGAGCCTACGGTGACTGGGGCCGCTTTCAGCGCTATCGACGTTCGATGCTCGAGAATGGTATCGATCTGTTTCAACTTTATTCCGTCGGAATGCAGCAAAAGAACCGGGCAGACGTGCGGTTGGCCATCGACGCCCTGGAAACCGTTTTCACACGGTCGAATATCGACATCTATGCGGTCGTGTCCGGCGACAGTGATTTTACCGAGTTGATACACAAGCTCCGCGACTATGGCAAATACACCATTGGCATCGGCCTGCGCGCCGCCACGAGCGATCTGCTGAGGCGCGCCTGTGACGAATTCATCTTTTACGAAACCCTGGTCAGTGAAGAGCTTGATGACATTTCCGATGAGCTGCAGTTGCCCGATGCGCGCGAGCTGTTGCGTCGCGCCCTGGGTGTGGCCGAGCAGAAGGACGAGGTGCCCGTATTCGCCGGGCGATTGAAACAGATCATGCTCGGGTTGGATTCCTCCTTCAATGAGGCCAACTACGGTTTCCAGCAGTTTCGCGCTTTCCTCGAAGCACACCAGGACTTGGTGACCATTGAGGAGCATGGCCTTCAGGTATACGTAAGCCTTCAGAAATCCGGCCTTGCGGCTTCCACTGCGTCGGCGCCCGCACCCATCAAGCCGGTCGCCGACATGAGCCAGCGCTATCGCAGTTTCTTGCGGGAGGCCAACCTGCGTGTGGTCGAGTCGATCACCCGGCAGCAAGTGCTTTCCGATTTCCTGGTAGCTGTCCAGCGGCGATCTGAGGAGCTCTCTCTCAATGCGGCAGCCGACCTGCTTAAGGATCGCTACGATGCCGAGAACGCCATGACCCAGAAGATCGCCGTGGCAGACCTTATGCGCCTGCTCATCATGTCCAGGGCGCTCAGTTTTGCCGGCAGTCACGCCTCGAGCGATGCTCCGCTGTTGGCCGTCGAGGCCCTCCAACTGGACCCTTTGATCCGGTGGTGCGACGCGGTCTATGCCTGGCGCCTTGTCGAGGGGGGCGTGCCGCTCTACCCCGACCAGCTTGCTCCGGTTCTCTACGGGTCAGACGCCGATACCAGCCGCGGGAGCGCGCTCTGTGCGATGCTGCTTGAGCGCGACATGATCGTCCCGAACGGCGAAACGTATGTCGTTTCTCCTTCCGAGATCGAGCGTCTGTTGCAGCAGGAGGACCTCCAACCAGCCGTCGCCATGTTGTCGCGGGCGACCTTGCCACCCGGCGAGCCGGTCACCCCGCTGACCGCCGAGAATCTGTTTCGTGAGGCCTCCGAGCTTCGCCAGAAAGACTTCGCGGGCAGCGCCCAACACTATCTCCATGCGGCGCGAGTTCAGCTTGATTCCTTGCGGGCGGGGATGCCCCGAGCAGGCTTCGACGACCTGAAATGGTACCTGGCGAGCTACTGTTCGGTCAAAGCGGGGCACGCCTTCGTGACGGGCAACTACGCGGAGGCTCTGCCTCACTATCTGGCGTTCTTCAGCCTGGCGCAGGAATCGGACAGCGTCTGGCCGCGCATCCAACGGCTGGTCAACCCCATGGCCAGCTACTTCTTCGCTATCGCTGGCAGGGAGCTTCACGAAGCCGTGCCTCCCAACCTGGGGAGATCCCCGGCTTGTCAGGTTGCCATCAGGATCCATAACCACCTCAACCCGCAGGTAGGGGAGGCGTGGGAGAACTTGATCGCCCGCCTGGCGGAGACCAATCTGGGGATCGTCCGGCAGACGCTGCGAGATCTCAAGGGCCTGCTCAGGCCTCTGACCCAGCAAGGGGCAGAGACCATGGCTCGCATCGAGCGGACGCGGATCTTCCTCACGGATACGATCGCTCAACGGGAACGCGATACCGCCACCGTGACCGAGGAACCGGAAAGTACACTGTGTATTACGGCATGAAGCGGCTCGACGAGATCCAGGCGGCCCTCCTCTCAGAAGGGTTGGACGGTTGGTTGCTTTACGACTTCCGGGGTCTTAACCCGATCGCACTGCGTGTGGCAGGCATCTCGCCGGGGCACATGCTCACAGGACGGTGGGCCTGCTATGTGCCGGCGGTCGGGTCGCCGCGATGGCTGGTTCACGCGATCGAGACCGGCGGCTTTGGCGATCTGGCCCTCAGCTCCAGGATGAGATGGTCCTGCTCTAGCACCGGGAGATACGGTCGACTGTGGTCTCGGTCACTGTCTTCAGGTGCCGTGTGGGGCATACTCTGCTGCGCAACCCACGCGCCTGGCGCACGGGAAGTCGTTGAGTAAAAAGGGAGATGGTGAAAATGAACCACGTCTCGCTGGTGATACTGTGTGTGGGCGCCGTTGCCCTGGCGGGCTGCCTGGCCTGGCCGAAGGCTGGCGTCGTTCGCACCTGGACGCCATCGCCACAGACCGCGGTGGTCTATTCGGGGGCCACAGCGGAAGCAATTGCCTCTACTGTCACGGCGCGACCCACCGTCACGAGGGCCGTGCCGATTTCCACGCCAACCCCCAGGCCGTCGCCGAGTCCTATGCCAAGCCCGACCAATGACCCGCACCGGATCATGATCACCGAAGTGGATATCGAGCAGGCCATGGCGAGTGGAACAGGAAGCGGCGAAAGCTATGTGGTGCAGGGATTGGATGTGCGCTTCTCGAATGGCAAGATGCGATTGAAGGCGGACCAGTTGACCTACGGCGCGTTCTCGGTCAAGTCCCTGGACCTGGTAGGAAGGCTGGTTGCCAATAGCGGACAGCTTCAGCTCATTGCCGAGAGTGTCAAACCCGGTGGGCTGGTCGGAGCATTGATCCCGCGGGTCGCCAATCAGGCGTTGGCGCAGTACGCGTCCCAGTGGTACGTTGAAATGGTGACTATCCATGATGGCAGCATCGAACTGCGCATCCGCTAGGTGCGGGTATGAAAGGGGGGTCTGGATGGGTGAAGATAAGCTCCGGGACCTGGTAGGCGTGCTGCAGGGCATGGGGAAGGTGGTCGTGGCCTTCTCAGGCGGCGTCGATAGCTCTCTCCTGCTGCGCGTCGCGCATGATAGCCTTGGCGATGGGGTGCTGGCCGTAACGGCTGTTTCGCCCTCTTTGCCCCCTCATCAGCTTGAGATGGCGCATGAGGTGGCTCGATTGGTCGGTGCGAATCATGTGCTGATCGAGACGCACGAGATTGAGGACGAGCATTATGCGGCAAACCCACCTGATCGCTGCTATTTCTGCCATTCGATCACACTGGACCAGTTGATCCCATATGCTCGCAGCCGGGGTTACGACACCATCGTGGACGGCAACAATGCAGATGACCTGGGCGATTTCCGCCCTGGCCGGCGGGCTGCTCTGGAACGAGGCGTGCGGAGCCCGCTACAGGAGGTAGGCCTGGCTAAGGCGGAGATCCGCGCGCTGGCTCGCGGGTTCGGTTTGCCCAACTGGGATATGCCTTCTGCCGCGTGTCTGTCGTCGCGCGTGCCCTATGGGTCCCAGATTACGCCCGAGATCCTCCGCAAGGTCGACCAGGCCGAGCAGGTGTTGCGGCGCATGGGGATTCGACAGGTGCGGGTGCGCCACGATGAGCGAGTGGCTCGCATCGAAGTCGAGCCCGGAGATTTCGCGACGGTGATCGCTGCCCGGCAGGAGATAGTCGGGAGCCTGCAGGCACTGGGTTATGCCTATGTGACCCTCGATCTGGCCGGTTTTCGTTCCGGCAGCCTTAACGAGGTGATTTCCACGACAGGAAAGTACACTGTGTATAATGGACGTTGAGAAGCTGCGTGCCCTGTTGGTCGGAGTGCAGGATGGGCGGGTGCCAGTAGACCAGGCCATGAGCCAACTCAGGACGCTGCCCTACGATGACCTGGGGTACGCCACGCTGGATCTACACCGCGCGCTGCGCCAGGGGTTGCCCGAGGTGGTGTTCTGTCAGAACAAGACGACTGAGCAAGCCGCGGCAATCCTCGAGCGGCTCTGGGAGGGGCACGACCGCGTGATGGGGACGAGGGCATCGCCGGAGATGGCGGTGGCGATACAACGGAGGCTGCCGACGGCTCACTACGATGCGATGTCGCGGCTTGTCACCCTGGCTCGATCGGAGCTTCCGCCATCTCCGGCAGGTGCCCCGTACGCGTTGGTCGTGAGCGGCGGCACGGCGGATATGCCCGTTGCGGAAGAGGCGGCGCAGACGCTGGAATTCCTGGGCAGCCCCACGCAGCGGGCGTATGACGTGGGCGTTGCGGGCCTGCATCGCCTGCTGGACCGGATGGACCAACTCGCCGGAGCAGAAGTCCTTGTGAGCGTGGCGGGCATGGAAGGCGCCCTGACCAGCGTCGTGGCGGGCCTGGTGTCGTGCCCGGTGATCGGATTGCCCACCAGCGTAGGGTACGGTGCCAACTTCGGCGGACTGGCCCCCCTTCTCGCGATGCTGAACTCCTGTGCTCCGGGTGTGGCTGTCGTCAATATTGACAACGGGTTCGGCGCCGGCGTATACGCTCACAGGATCCTGAGCCGGCTCGGGCGCGAACAGGAAAGTACACTGTGTATAAGGACAGTATGAAAGTCGCGTACTTCGATTGCATCGCCGGGGCGAGCGGCGACATGATCCTCGGCGCGCTAGTCGATGCCGGCCTTCCGGAGGAGGTCTTGCGGGCGCGCCTTGCGGACCTGCACCTGGAAGGCTTTGATCTGCGCTGCCGTCGTGTGATGAAGAATGGCCTGAGCGCGACGAAGGTTGACGTAGTCGTCGCGGATGACGTGCCTGAGCGCCATCTCTCGGAGATCGAGGCGGTCATCAAGGGAAGCGACCTGCCGGCTCGCATCCAAGAGCGCGCACTGGCGATCTTCAAACGAATGTGCGACGTCGAGGCCGAGATCCATGGCACGACCCCGGATCGGGTGCATCTGCACGAGCTCGGCGGTGTGGATACCATTGTCGATGTGGTCGGCACCTTGCTGGGCCTGGATGCGCTTGGCGTCGAGCGGATCACGGCCTCGCCGCTGCCCATGGGACGCGGCTTCACCCGCAGCGCGCATGGCCAAATCCCGCTGCCGGCGCCGGCCAGTTTGGCGTTGCTGAAGGATGTCCCGATCACTGGCAGTGAGCTTGAGATGGAGTTGGTCACGCCGACGGGTGCCGCGCTGCTGTCGTCTCTTGCGGCAAGCTTCGGCGCAATTCCTTCGATGACACTGGCCGCCATCGGCTATGGCGCGGGAGCGCGCGACCTGCCCATCCCGAACGTGTTGCGGCTGCTCCTGGGCGAAGCCTCGGGCGAGCACGCCGGCCACGGTGATGCGGAGACTGTCGCCGTCCTGGAGACCAACCTCGACGACCTGAACCCGGAGATCTACGAGTACGTCATGGTCCGCCTGTTCCAGGCGGGCGCGCTGGATGTCTTTCTTTCGCCGATTCAGATGAAGAAAAACCGTCCCGGCACGCTGTTGCGCGTGATCGGCCTGCCCGGTGACGTCACCCGGCTGACAGACATCCTCTTTCGAGAGACAAGCACGCTCGGGGTACGGCACCAGGTGATGGCACGGCAGTCGCTGCCGCGGTCGATCCGCGAGGTTCAGACCCCCTATGGCGCCGTGCGCGTCAAGGTCGCCACATGGGGTGAGGGCGGCAGCAAGGCGGCGCCCGAGTATGAGGATTGCCGGCGCCTGGCCGAACAGTGTCGCGTGCCCCTGCGGGACGTCTTTCGTGCGGCAGAAAGGGCCGCGGAGCAATCCGTCCTCGGCTAGCGCAGCGAAGAGGCGCTTGGACCACGAAACGCTTCGCGCCTTCGCGTTCCAGCGCCTTCTCCCACCCGTCACG